>ERZ836441.1886-NODE-1886-length-18464-cov-3.643816_pt1 | contig 18464 bp, 20 predicted proteins | sample MGYA00519686_ERZ836441 | MGnify/ENA primary metagenome ERZ836441 (study PRJEB31850, sample SAMEA3708800) | human gut metagenome | biome: human gut; feature: human-associated habitat; material: faeces | place: China | collected 2014 ... | reverse complement strand
GACACCCTGGACGCCGGTGTGCCTGTACTCTCCATGCACGCCCCCTTTGAGACTGTGTCCAAGCTGGACTGCTACATGACCTACGCCGCCTGCAAAGCGGTGTATGAGGGCTGACGGATCTCCCGCTCCCTGCGTGTAAGACGTAAAAAGAAATCACAAACCAGCCCGGCGGCCAAGAGGCCGCCGGGCTGGTTTGTGATATTGCATCCTTACAGGAGGTTCAAGGAGATGGAAAACGGGATGGAAAACGCAATGGATATCGGGGGAATAAACGTCTCTCCTTTTGCGAAAACTAGGCCAAACAAGCCCGCCTTGTAAGGCGGCGCCGCAAAAGGGGGCCTTTTTCTATGACAGAGGAGACACAGGAGTACCGGGGCGGAGGAGAGGACAGCTCCGCCGCCGGGGACGGGGAGGAGCGCCAGCAGCAGGCGGTGGACATGGGTTCAGCCACCATCCACACCCAGGACGGCACCATCCATACTCTGACCATCGTGGGCCAGATCGAGGGACATCAGGAGGCACCCCAGGGGGCCAAGACCACCAAGTATGAGCATGTGCTGCCCCTGCTCACCGCCGTGGAGGAAAGCGACGAGGTGGACGGCCTGCTCATCCTGCTCAACACCATGGGGGGCGACATCGAGGCGGGGCTGGCCATCGCCGAGCTGATCTCTGGCATGCGTAAGCCCACGGTGTCCCTGGTGCTGGGAGGCGGCCACTCCATCGGAGTGCCGCTGGCGGTGGCGGCCCGGAGGTCCTTCATCGTGCCCTCCGGGGCCATGACCATCCACCCGGTGCGGCTCAATGGGCTAGTGATCGGGGTGGCCCAGACCTTCAACTACTTTGAGCGCATCCAAGAGCGCATCATCGATTTTGTCACCCGCAACAGCCAGATTGACCGGGAGACTCTCACCCACCTCATGCTTCGCACCGGGGAAATGGCCGCCGACGTAGGGAGCGTCATCTATGGGGAAGAAGCGGTGCGCATCGGCCTCATCGACCAATTGGGCAGCCTGTCTGACGCGCTGAGCTGCCTCCACGGGATGATGCGGGAGGGGAAATAATCCCTCAGCCTACCATGGCTTGGGCATACCGGGCCATGACGGCGGGAATGTCGATGTGCTGGGGACATTTGGCGGCACACTGGCCGCAGGATATGCAGCGATCCGGCCGGGATGCCTGGGAGAGCTGGTCATAGGCCATGCGGCCTCCGGATAGTCGGTAGTTATTGTACAGGCCCAGCAGCTGGGGGATGTCAAGACCCTGGGGGCAGCCATCGCAGTAGCGGCACTGGGTACAGGGGACAAAGAGCTGGGCCTTGAGCAGGTCCAGCGCCCGGTCCAGGGTCTCCCCCTCGGTGGGAGAGAAGGGCTCACAGGCGGAGAAGGTGGCGATATTGTCCCGGGCCTGCTCCAGATCGGACATGCCGCTGAGCACCATTCCCACATTGGGCAGGGACAGCACCCATCGGAAGGCCCAGGAGGCGATGGACAGGTCAGGCCGGACGGCCCGGAGCAAGGCGTCCCCCTCCGGGCAGAGGGAAGCTAGCCGGCCGCCCCGGCAGGGCTCCATCACCCAGACGGGCACGCCATACTGGGTGATGATGTCGTACTGCTCTTTGGCGTTCTGATAATCCCAGTCCAGATAGTTGAGCTGGATTTGGATGAACTCAAAGAAATCATAACGGCTCAGAAACGCCCGGAGAGTGTCCGGCCTGCTGTGGCTGGACAGGCCCAGGTGGCGAATGCGCCCGGCCTTCTTTTGTTCCAGCAAATAGGGGATGACACCCAGCGTTTCATCGGTGAACACAGGAATGGAGTCCTCACAGACATTGTGGAGGAGATAGAAGTCAAAGTGGTCCGTGCGGCATTTGGCCAGTTGGCCCTCGAAGATCTCCGCCGGGGTCTTGCCTTCGGATTTCAAGGGGGAGGCGGGCATTTTGTCCGCCAGAAAATAGCTGTCCCGGGGGTATCGGCTCAGAGCATGGCCCAGGAAGGACTCCGACTGCCCCTCGTGGTAGAAATAGGCGGTGTCAAAATAGTTAATCCCCTGGTGGTAGACATAGTCGATCAGTTCTTCGGCCTTGTCCGTATCGATGGGCCCCCGGGGGGCGGAGGCGGGCAGGCGCATATTGCCCATGCCCAACCGGGACAGAGACAGACCTTGAAAATCTTTATACTGCATCAAAATACCTCCTCTAGACAAGTTCTTGACCATAGTATACCGCCGGGACACTGGGGCGCGTCAAGCATTTTGTAAAAAAACTCCGCTCCGATGGCCGGAGCGGAGCTTTTCTGTGCAGATATCAGAATGGCAGGGCAGGGGGTTAGGCCGTGGTCTCTGCCTTGGGAGGCTGGCCGGACACCTTCTTGGCCCGATTGATGGCAGCCTGAGTCTGGAGGGTGTCCAGGGTGACGGCCGCCAGCAGGGCGATGCCCAGCACCACATACTTCCAGTACTGGTTGATATTCAGGAAGTTCATGCCATAGTTCAGCACGCCGATGATGAGTACGCCGATGACCATGTTGCTCATCTTGCCGCCGCCGCCGCCCATCTTGATGCCGCCCAGCATGGCACCGGCCATGACGGTGAACTCAGCGCCGATTCCCAGACCCTGGTTGACCGCGCCGCCAGTGGTGCCCACATTGACGATTTGGCCAATGCCGAAGAAGAAACCGGCCAGCACGAAGATGAGGATGCGCATTTTGGTGACGGACACACCGGACAGGGCCACCGCATCGGGGTTAGAGCCCAAGGCGTAGATGTTCCGGCCCAGATAAGTCTTGTTCAAGATGAAGGAACCCACAAGGACGGACACCACCATGACGATGACGCCGGTCTTGAGCGCGCCGGAACCGAGACGGATGGTGAAACCACCGATGTTCTTCAGAACGTCAGATACATAGATGGTTTTGCTGATGCCGTCGGTGAGCAGATAGGTGGCGCCGTTCAAGATATACTGGGTGCCTAGAGTGATGATGAAGGGGAATACCTTCAGCCAAGCGTACATTGCGCCGTTGAAAGCGGACAGCAGCACCGCCAGCAGAATGCCGCAGATGATGGCCACCACCACGTTGGAGGAGGTCTCAATCAGGGCCATGGCCACGCCTACGGTGGAGATCAGGTAGCCGGTGGACAGGTCCATGCCGCCGCCCAGCATGATGAAGGTGATGCCCACGCCCAAGATGACCAGATAGGCGTTCTGGTTGAGCATGGTCAGCAGATTGGAGAAATTGAAGAACGCCCGGTTGGCCATCGCAGGACCCAGGATGCTGAACAAGATGATCAGCGCCACCAGGACCGCCAGCATCAGGTAGTCCTTCACATAGGAAGAAAAGCTCTTTTTCATAGGTAATCAAGCCCCCATTTTCTCTTTGTCGTGGCTGCTGGTGGAGGCCAGGTCCAGGATGCGCTCCTGGGAGAACTCCTCCTTGGTCAGCTCACCGGCCAGGCAGCGCTCACCAAAGACCACGATGCGGTCGGACATGCCCAGCAGCTCCTCCATGTCGGAGGTGATCATGATGATGCACTTGCCCTCTTCCGCCAGGCCGTTCATCAACTCATAGATCTCATACTTCGCGCCCACGTCAATGCCCCGGGTAGGCTCGTCAAAGATGACGATGTCCGACTGGGTGGCCAGGGCCTTACCCACCACTACCTTCTGCTGGTTGCCGCCGGACAGAGTCATGACTTTGGTGTGGTCCAGGTCGGGCGCCTTGATACGCATGGCCTGACCGTAGTAGTCAGCGATCTCTTTGGCCTTCTTGCGGTTGACCACGCCCAGGTGGGAGATCTTCTTGACCACGTTATATACCAGGTTCCAGGAGATCGTCTCCCCCAGGAAGCAGCCCTCCCGCTTGCGGTCCTCGGGGATGAGACAGATGCCGTACTTGTGCATGGCGTCATTGGGGGATTTAATGTCTGCCAGCTGGCCGTTGACATAGATATCGCCCCACTGTTTCTTCTCCGCGCCAAAGACCACCTTCATGATCTCGGTACGGCCGGCGCCTACCAGACCGGAGATGCCCAGAATCTCTCCCCGGTGGGCCTGGAAGGAGATGTTCTTCACGCCGTTGCCGGTGAGGTTTTTGAGCTCCAGCGCCACGTTGCCGATCTCTGCGCTGCGGGGCGGGAAGGTCTGAGTCATTTCCCGGCCCACCATGTACTTAATGAGCTCCGCCCGGTTGGTCTCCTTGGTGTTCAGGGTGGTGATGTACTCACCGTCCCGAAGGATGGACACCCGGTCGGTGAGCTCGAACACCTCGTCCAGACGGTGGGAGATGAAGATGATGGCCACGCCCTCGGCACGGAGCTTGTTGACGATCCGGAACAGGATCTTCACCTCCGCCACAGACAGGGGAGCGGTGGGCTCGTCCAGGATGAGCACCCGGACCTTTTTGGACACCGCCTTGGCAATCTCCACGATCTGCATCCGGCCTGGAGTCAGGTCCCGGACCAAGGTGGAGGGATCAATATCAACGCCGAAGTCGTCAAACACGGCCTGGGCGATCTGATTCATCTTTTTCTGGTTCACCAGGGGGCCAAGCTTCTCGCCGTAGCAGATGTTCTCTGCTGCGGACAGCACGTCGATGAGGTTGAACTCCTGGTAGATACACTCGATGCCATGCTGACGGGCCAGAGCGGGGGTCATGGCCTTATAGGTCTGGCCGTCTACCGTGATGGTGCCGCCGTCAGGGGCATGGGCGCCGGTGATGGTCTTGATGAAGGTGGACTTGCCCGCGCCATTCTCACCGATCAGGGCGTGGACCTCGCCGGGATAGAAGTCGATGGACACCTTGTCCAGGGCGACCACGCCGGGAAAGACCTTCATGATGTCCCGGAGGGACAGGATGGGTTTTTTCTCTTCCAAATAAAACGCCTCCCATGGCCGGAACTTGTTCCGGAGGGTCAGATTCAAATACTTAGGACGCACGGCGCGGGGCGGCGCGAGGGCCTCCCCGCGCCGCCCCGTAAGCTATGCGGTGATAGCCGGTTGCTGCGGAAAATATCAGGTGGTCTTGTACTCAGCGGCAGGGTTCTCCTGACCCATGGACCAAGAAGCGGAGAAACCGTCCACGGTGACGGCGGTGATGGTGTCATAGTAGGTGCCGCCGTAGCCGCCAATATTGGGGTCGTTCCAGGCGTCGCTCAGGCCGCAGGCGGTCAGCAGGCAGTCAGCCAGGTGCTCGCCGGTCTGAGTGGGGGGATCCTTGACCATGTTGCCGGCGTCGTCCATGATGGGGGGATCGCCGTAGGTGGCGTAGCCCTTGATAGCGGTGGAGGCGGGATCAGCCTCGGCCTGGGCGTACAGTTCCTTGAAGGTGTTGTCCTCAGCGTAGCAGGGGATAACGCAGTAATCAGCCAGGCTACCGCTGGTCTGCTCGCAGTAATCGGCGATGGCGTTGGCGATACCCATGGCCTCCTCGGGCTCATAGGCGATGAAGATGTGGCAGTCGGGGTTGGCGTTCAGCACGGACTGAGCGTTGTTGAAAGCGGTGTTCAGAGCGCCGTCGCCGTAGGAGGTAGTCTCGGACACCAGAGTGAGAATCTCAGACTTCTCCACAGTGCCCTTCATGGCGTTGGAGCGGTACACGCCGTCAGCGATGTCGTAGTAGGTGTCAATGGCGACCTCATACTTGCCGTCAGCGTTCTTGGGCACGTTGGCGCCGGAGTTCTGCACCCAGTACTCAGCGGCCTGGACGGCGTACATGCCGGTGATCTCATAGGCAGTGTACACGCAGCCGGCAATGGTGTAGTCGGTGGGCTGAGCGCCCAGATAGGCCACGGCGATGCCAGCGTCGATGGCCTGCTGCACCACGTCCTTGAGCATCTCAACGCTCATGGCGGCGATCATCAGGGCGCCCACGTTGCCGGCGGAGATGGCCTGCTCCACGAACTGGACCTGGTTGCCCGGATTACCCTGGGCGTCCTTCTTAACGTAAGTAAAGCCCTGCTCCTCCATGACGGCGCCCATAGCGTCGTTGATCAGCACCAGGCCCTCGGCGCCGGTGGTGGGCAGGATGGACCAGACTTCCTTCTGGCCGTTCCAAGTGAACTCGCTGGTGGGCTCGCCGGCGGGGGACTGCTCCCCATCGGGATCCTCGGGTACGTCCTGGCTCTCGGTGACATCCTGGCTGGGCTGTTGAGAGTCCGTGCCTTCGTTGTTGCTGCACGCGCCCAGCAGGCCGATGACCATGCAGGCGGACAGCAGGAGAGCCAACACTTTCTTGAATTTCATGTTGTTTCCCTTCCTTTTCATTGTATTGAACTGCCATGCCAATCTGCCCAGGGGCAGACACAAAGCGGGCATGCCCGCTTTGTCAAGAACATAACATTTCTCACTAATTATAACAGAACAGGGGAGAGCTTGCCATTGTCATTTTGGTACATATCTCTAGAAAACAATTCGTACATGGTGCACAGTTGGAAAGGAACATTGTGTCGGAACAAGCTTGAATGTGGGGGAATTCCCTCCAAAAAACGAGAAAATTTTGCCGCTGGGGGGAGACCGGGGCAGATAGGGCCCCAACGGAGTGGGTCCGGTTTGGAAGGGAAGAGTAGCAGAATGAGCGTACGATAAGTTTTGCGGTGAAATGAAAAAACTCGTCGTAAGCGATAAGACGCTTACGACGAGCTGGCGCGGAATTTGAACCCTCGCGCGGCTTTCACCGCCTACTCCCTTAGCAGGGGAGCCCCTTCGGCCTCTTGGGTACTTCCGCAGGCAGAATGGTATAGTCTATGAAATTATGGCGGAGAGAGTGGGATTCGAACCCACGGCCCTTGCGGGTCACCGGTTTTCAAGACCGGCTCCTTAAACCACTCGGACATCTCTCCACATGAGACAATAGCTCAGATGCAGGAGTTATCATACCATAACCATACCCTGTTTGTCAATCCTAAAATTGAGATTCCTGGCTCCTTCACCTACCTGGTACCGATAGAAGCGGATTACCGAATCCTGGCAGGGGATGGACGGAAAGATACAACTTAACAGGCGGATTTTCCCTCCATAGGGAGACCGATTGTCTCCAAATATGAGGAAAAGGGGAGAAGAGGCATGAGTTTGTATGGGAACAGAGTGGTCATCGGCGGAGTGACCTGCGGCCTGGTGCTGCAGGGCGCGGCCAACGGGCGGTATATCGCCGTGTTTGAGCGGGAGTATGCCTGCCTGGAGGACATCGAGGCCATCGATTGGAGTCGGCCGGAGGTCGTAGGAGAGTGCGTGCTGCCCGCTGGGTACGGCTTCACGGTGGCGGACATCACCTATACCCATTCGGAACGATGCTACAAGGTGATGCTGGACGTGGGGGAGCAATATCTAGGGGATGTGACCGGATACACGGCCCAGGTCAGTCAGCTCCAGGAGGAGCTGACTGAGGCCCAGGCGGAGACGGCCGCCCTCCAGGCACAGGCCCGGGAGGAGGAGGCGGAGCTTGCAGCCGCTTACAAGGAAGGAGTGAATACGGATGAGTGAGATTCATACCCTGGCGATGACCGCCATGAAAGAGAAGGGAACAGCCGACGCGCTGGACCTGCGGGGGCGGGCAGCGGACTTAGACGGCACCGCCGTGATCGCGGAGGAGGAGAAGGCGCCGGACTTCGTAGCCGGGAAGGATTACTCCCGATGGCCGGCGGGGGCTCCGGTACGGGACGCAGGGCAGGTCTACAAGCTTGTTCAGCCCTACGACGGGGCCAGCTGGCCGGACCAGTGTCCGGCAGACCTGCCCGCTCTGTGGAGCATTTGTCACACCAAGGATCCGGCGAAGGCCAAGCCCTACCAGGCTCCCGATGGACGCAGCGGCATGTATATGCTGGATGAGTGCTGCACCCAAGAAGGACATGTGTGGCGGTCCGTCATAGATGACAATGTGTGGCCGCCCAGCGGCTACCCGGATGGATGGGAGGATCTGGGGGTGCCGGGAGAGTGATAGACTGGACGACCTTGGCTGTGGCCGGGATGAGTCTGCTGGGCACCCTGGCGGGGACTTTTGGCGGGATTCTGGTGTCCAACAAGCTGACCACCTACCGCATCGAACAGCTGGAAAAAAAGGTAGCCGCCCACAACAATGTAGTAGAGCGGACCTACAAGCTGGAGGGGCGGATGCAGGAGGCGGAGCACGACATCCGGGATTTAAAACAAGGAGCGAAAGCATGAAAGGGAATTTTTTAAAGCGGTTTGCCGCTTTACTAAGCGTCAAGAGTCTGGTCACTCTGACACTGACGGCGGTGTTTGCAGTTCTAGTCTGCACCAATCACATCAGCCAGGACTTCATGACCATCTATGCTGTCATCATTTCGTTTTATTTCGGCACCCAGAGCCAGAAGGTGCAGAATGTACGAGACGGGGAGGGATAGCATGAACCTGCATCAGCTCTATCTGACGGAGAATGATTGCTACAAGGCCAACCGCTGGATTACCCCCAAAGGGGTGATGGTCCACAGCACCGGGGCGGAAAACCCGAACCTGAAACGCTATGTCGGCCCGGACGACGGCTTTTTGGGCGTGAACCAAAACAACAACGATTGGAACCGCTCCGGCGTGGGGGCCTGTGTTCACGCCTTTATCGGGCTGCTGGCGGACAGAAGCGTTGCCACCTATCAGACCCTTCCCTGGAATATGCGGGGCTGGCACTGCGGGGACGACGCAAACAGCACTCACGTCTCCTTTGAAATCTGCGAGGACGACTTGACAGACCCGGAGTATTTCGCCGCCGTCTACCGGGAGGCGGTGGAGCTGACGGCCTATCTGTGTGAGATGTACGGGCTGGACCCCATAGAGGACGGTGTGGTGATCTGCCACGCGGAGGGGGCCAGGTTAGGCATTGCCAGCAATCACGGGGACGTGGAACACTGGTTTCCCCGGTTTGGAAAGAGCATGGATGATTTCCGGAATGATGTCAAGGAGGAACTTGAAATGGACAGCTATGAGAAATTCAAGGAGAACATGGAGCGCTACCGTCAGGAGCTGCGGGAACAGCCAGGCTCCGACTGGTCCCAGCAGGCCAGAGACTGGGCGTTGGCCAACGGCGTATTCCAGGGCGACCAGAACGGCAACGCCATGTGGCAGGACTTCCTCACCCGTGAGCAGTATGCCATGGCAGAGTACAAGCGGAAGAACGGGTAAAAAACGGAGCAGCCGCCAAGGCAGAGAAAGCTCCAGAAGAACGGCGGCAGGAGCCGCCCGGCAGCTTGAAAAGGTCCCTCCCGAGCGGGAGGGACCTTTTCTCAAGAACAATTCCCCCTTGCTTTCTTCCAGGGATTGGAGTATAGTATCTCCATCAGGCAGAGTAGGAACGCGCGTGTTGTCCCCGGAGACGGGGCCAGTGCCGGCGGGACGGGGAGTTGTCCGCCGGACGAAAAGCAGCCGCTTGCAGTGCGTGTTCCGCATCCCGCTGCCGCATGGCGGAGTATATGGACCTCCTTTGTGCGGCATTCCCGATGTTCGGGCTGCCAAAACACGAAGGAGGAATTTTATTATGCAGCTGTACCGTACCCCATTTTCCCGCGCCTACTGGCGGGATGCTCTGACAGATTCCAAAAAAGTAAAGATTCTGGTATTTTCCGCCCTGATGGTGGCCGTGTGCGTCGCCTTGTCCTATGCCCGCTCCATCCCTATTTTTTATAATATCAGGATTACCTGGGGCTTTTTGGGCCGGGCGCTGTGCGCCATGGTATGCGGCCCGGTGAACGCCCTGGCCTTTGGCTTTGTGGAGGACACAGTGAGTTACTTCATGAACCCGGATGGCGGGTATAACCCTGCTTATGTTATCACAACTATGCTGGGGGTGCTTACCTATGCGCTGTTTTTTTACCGTGCGAAGGTGACGGTGACCCGGCTGTTTTTGGCTAAGCTGGTGACGAATCTGCAAAATGTGTTCCTGGGTTCGCTGTGGACCTATCTTTGGTACACCGACCAGGGGTATTGGGCTGTTGTCGGTGCCAGCGCTATGAAGAATACCGTTATGCTTCCGGTGCAGGTCCTGCTGCTGGTGGTGCTGTTTGAAGCGATGATGCCGGTACTGGCGGCCATGGGTCTGACATCCAAGGAGGCTGACGGCCTGGTAACCTCCCGGGTAATCCGCTGGGCCAGGACCCGGAAGGTGGCCAAGTCATAAGGGAAAACACGTCCGCATACCCTCAAAGCGGGGGGTGCGGACGTGTCTTTTTTAGAATCGTTGAGTAATTTCATTTGGGGCCCCTGGCTGTTGGGAGCCTTCCTGGTGGTAGGGGGCTATTATTCTCTGCGCACGGGTTTTTTTCAGATCTTCGGCTTTCCCACTTGGTGGAAAACCACGGTGGGTCGTATTCTATGCCGAAAAAAGAAGCAGCAAGGCGGCGGAGCACTGACCCAGCTCCAGGCCCTTTCCACCGCCCTGGCGGCCACCATCGGTACCGGCTCCATCGCCGGGGTGGCCACGGCCATCTTCTTCGGCGGGCCGGGGGCGGTGTTCTGGATGTGGATCTCCGCCCTGGTGGGCATGATGACCGGCTGTGCGGAGAAAATCTTGGCGGTGCGCTATCGGGAGAAGGACGGTCAGGGCCGCTGGCGGGGCGGGCCCATGGTGTATATCCGGGACGGCCTGCATCTGCCTGGGCTGGCGGCCATGTTTTCTCTGTTCTGCGTGGCGGAGACTCTGGCCGGGGGCAATCTGGCCCAGGCCAACTCCATCGCCACCTCCCTCCACGCCGCCTTCGGCGTAGACCGGCTGGTGGTGGGAGTGGTGCTGGCGGTGATCGTGTCAGCGGTGCTGCTAGGGGGCGTTCAGCGTGTAGGACGGATTAGTGAGCTGCTGGTCCCCCTGATGGCGGCGTTGTTTATCGGTGGAGGATTTGTTGTCATCGTGTTCCACATTCAGGCCGTTCCAGAGGCATTCGCACAGATCCTCCAGTATGCCTTTGAACCCCGCGCGGCGGTGGGCGGCTACTGCATGGGCACCGCCCTGCGTTTTGGAGTGGCCCGGGGAGTGTTCACCAACGAAGCCGGGCTGGGCATGTCCGCCATCGCCCATGCCTGCGCCGACGTGGAGGAACCGGCGGAGCAGGGCATGTGGGGTATTTTCGAGGTGTTTTTCGCCACCCTGGTCATCTGCACGGTTACAGCGCTGGTCATCCTCACCTCCGGCGTATATGAACCTTCCGCCGCTCTGGACATGATCGCCGGCGGCAGTGTGCCGGAAGCCATGCTGGGCGCGCCGCTCACCGCGGCCGGGTTTGCCACCGTGCTGGGCGGGGCGGGGGAGTGGATCGTATCGGTGTGCCTGATTCTGTTTGCCTTTACTTCCTTGCTGGGGGCAGGCTACTATGGCCGCCGGGGTATTGAGAGCTTGACGCAAGGACGCTGGGCGGTGGTGCTCTACCAACTGGCTTTCCCGGCCTGTATCGTTTTCGGCAGCGTGGGAGATTTGACTGCGGTGTGGCAGCTGGTGGATATTTTCAACGGCCTGTTAGCGGCACCCAACCTGCTGGCGCTGCTGCTGCTGTCTCCGGAGGTGGTGAGGCAGCTCCATGGCTGGCTGTCCCGCCGGAGAGAGAGCAGAGCAGGCAGACTGGATGGTCAGCCATAATCAAAAGCCGCATCTTCCGCTGGCGGCGGCGTGTCCGTCCCGAACAACCCATCACCTCACGCTGGACTAAGGCCGCGTGTATCTGACGGCGGCCTTACTCTCTAAAATCGCAGCGGCGCGGGAAATTCCCGCGCCGCTGTTTGCGTATGAATTAAGGATCGGCCTTTGACGCTTCGGGCTTGCCCGGCAGGACGTGGTTGACCGCCATTGCCACCAAAATGCCCACTGCGGTTTCCAGCATACGGGCCACGGTGTAGAAATACCGCTCCTGTCCACTGTGGGAAAGCATGATGGAGCAGCACACGATCGCTGAGATGGCGCAGGCGCTGGGCCGGTTCAGGACATTGCACAGGTAGATGCATGCGAGAGTACCAACACCGCACACCAGCACCAGCACCACGGGGTGTCCCCAATAGGTGGTGACACTCACGCATAGCAGCCCCAGTAAGCCGCCGATCAGGGTGCCCAGCAGGCGGGAAACCCCCTGCTTCCATGTAGCGCCGACCGAGCTTTGCATGCACACGATTGAGGCAATACAGGCATAAAAGGGACCAAGCTGGTCGATAAAGCGGGTCCCTTCCGCAGTACCGAGCGCCTCCAAGGGCAGAAAGATGGCCAGAGAAAGCATCACGGCCACCGTTGTCTTGATGGTGCGCATACCAGGCAGAGGTATCTTCTGTCTCATAGTCGTTCCCTGTCAGAAGGGCAGGTTCAGCCCTCCCGTGAGCTTGGACATCTGACTGGCGGCATCGTCGCTGGCCTTGCGCATGGCCTCATTCACCGCGGCCACGATCAGATCCTGGAGCATATCTACGTCGTCGGGGTCCACTGCCTCCGGGTCGATGGTGACCTGGGTCAGCTCTTTTTTGCCGGATACCACAGCCGTCACCACACCGCCGCCGGCGCTGGCCTCATAGCTCTTGCTTTCCAGCTCTTCCTGAGCCTTGAGCATATCCTGCTGCATCTTTTGAGCCTGACGGAGCATGCTGCTCATGTTCCCGCCCATGCCGCCCATCCCGCGGCTTCCAAATCCTTTTGCCATAGCTTCCATACCTCCTGAGGTTTATTCCACGATGAGATTGTCCAGCCCCTCGGCCAGAAACGCCTCCAGAGCGTCAGGCTCATTCTCAGACGGCCCGGAAGGGGAGACCGCCTCTGGCGGTGCCTGACCCACCAGGACCTCCACCTGAATGGGGGTGCCTGCCAGCCGGGCCGCGCTCTGTGCCACCTTATCCAGCACGGACTTTTTGCCGATCATCCCTTTAATGAAGTCGTTCCCAGCCCAGAGAAATAACGTATTCCCCTCCAGCCGCCCTTCCACCATGTCGGGATTGGAGAGAAAAATGTAGTCCCCCATCTCAATTTCCGATCGCAGGGCATCCCGCAGAGCGGCCCATCCGGGCCAGCCGCTGGAGACCGGAGCGGGGGCCTCTACGTGGACCGGGGGCGGAAAGGCGGCAGGATCCGCCTTCTCAGGGGCGGCAGGGTTGGGCGCCTGCTGCTTTGTCGGCGGAGCGGGAACCTCCCAGGGAGGCGGACCGTCCGTGGACTGCGCCGGCCTGACAGAACTTGCCGTAGCTGGGGCGGCGGGAGCGGCAATCACGCCGCCCTGTTCCAGCCGGGACAGCCGGGCATTAAGACCGGCTGGCGTGTCATCCAAAGTGGGATCGCATAGGGTGATTAGGCACAGCTCCGCGTCAGTGCGGCGGCTGGACGAGCGGGCCATATCCGCACCGGTCTGCTGTAAGCGGGTGAGCATCTGTACCAGCCGGGGCACCTGGAACCGGCTGGACAGCCGCTTCAGAGTGGTTTCGTCAAAGCCGCCGGTCATCAGCCCGCCGCCCCCCTGGGAGGCGGTCTTGCGCACCAGCAGGTCCCGGGTCAGGGCGGCCAGCTCGCCAATCAGGGCGGACATTTCCTTGCCCCCGGCGTAAAGGTGGTCCAGCCGAGTCAGGGCGGCGGCAGCATCCCCATCGGCAATAGAATCCATAAGAGCGGCGGTCTCCAAATTGCCCGCCAGGCCCAAAGTAGAGAAGATCTCCCCCTCGTCCACCCGGCTGCCCGCCCCGGCGCACTGGTCCAGCAGAGACAGGGCATCCCGCATGCCCCCGTCGGCCAGACGGGCGAGCAGGTTGGCGCCGTCGTCGGTCAGGTTAATGCCCTCCTGTCCGGCCACATAGCGCAGCCGTCCGGCAATTTCCTCGGCACGGATACGTTTGAAGGCGAACTGCTGGCAGCGGCTCTTGATGGTGGCAGGGACCTTGTGGATCTCGGTGGTGGCCAGGATGAACATGAGGTGTTCCGGCGGCTCCTCCAAAATCTGGAGCAGGGCGTTGAACGCCTGGGCGGAGAGCATATGGACCTCGTCCACAATGTAAACCCGTTTTTTCACCGTGGCGGGGGTGTACATAGCCTCGTCCAAAATGGCCCGGATATCGTCTACCCGGTTGTTGGAAGCGGCGTCAAGCTCCAGCACGTCCAGCACGGAGCCGTTTTCAATGCCCAAACAAGAGGAACAATGGTTGCACGGGTTGCCGTCCTGAGGGTCCTGGCAGTTCACCGCCCGGGCCAGAATCTTGGCGCAGGTGGTCTTGCCGGTGCCCCGGGTGCCGGTGAAGAGGTAGGCGTGGCTCAGCCGTCCGGCGGCCACCTGACGCTTGAGGGTTTCGGTGATGTGTCCCTGGCCCACCACGTCGTCAAAGGTGCGGGGCCGCCATTTGCGGTATAGGGCTTGGTACATCTCCAGTCACCTCGTGAAACTAAAAATGCTTCGGCGTAAGACAAGGCCGCGCACCGGCCTTTGAAGGACGGACTATGCCCGTTACCCATACAGCCGGCTCAAGATCGGCAGCCCCACGGCACACCTGGCGGTCCGCTTAGTGCTGCTCGGTTCCCCGCCTGACACGGTTCACGGGGCCGGGTTGCGCGGGACCGATCTATCATCGCTGCTTATATGGGGCAGGCGGCACAGCCCGCCTCCGGGGGCCGGGATTCATCCCTGCTGTAGCGGATTGCAGGTACAGGGCACCGCTATCTCCCCAACTAGCGCGGCCTTGTCCTGCGCCGAAGCGAAACAAAGCTAAATGGTATTGTACTATATCTTTCTGAAATTATCAACCAAAAAATATTTTCTTTTCCCGCCGGGGATAGCGCTGGTTCCAGCCAGCTGCGGAAGCGGAAAAAATACCGGATAGAGGCGGGAAAAAGGGGGATTGACAAATCAGAGGTTTTCCTGTATCCTTTTGGTTAGCAAAAGCTAACTAAATGGAAATATTTTTTTGAGAGACGATTAGCTTAGACTAACTGAAAGGAGGAGGCAGTTCCTTGACATTGGAAGAAGCGATGATCGAGCACTGTGCGCCCACGCTGGCCGGGGTGAAATCCGCCGGGCTGTTCCGCTTTTCCCCTCAGGAGCCGGGGCGGTTTGCCCGGCAGTTCAGGGAGTGGCGCGGGGCGCTGGACCGCCGGGGGCTGAACTTGCTGGTGCTGAAGCGGTGCCGCAGAACAGGCGCTTATTTGCTGTACATTTACCGGGAGAGCGTCCTGTCCCGGGAACTGGCTGCCCCGCAGGTGCGGACTTACCTGGCAGAGCTGGGGTATCACGCCGGGGGGGAGTGCCGTGCCCTGCTGCGGCAGCTGGCGGGCCGGCTGTGCTTCCAGGAGGAATTCCCCCATGAGATTGGCCTGTTTTTGGGCTATCCCCTAGAGGATGTAAAGGGGTTCATTCAAAACAAAGGGCAGGGTTACGCCTGCTGCGGTCTGTGGAAAAGCTATGGGGACCCAAGGGCGGCCCGGCGGTATTTTGACCGCTGCCGGGCATGCACCGCCGCCTATAAGCGGCGGTATGCCGCCGGTGTCCCCCTGGAGCGGCTGATCGTGGCGGCGTGACCTGCGTTTTGCAAAGCTGCATTACTGGAAAGGAATGATGAGTATGAATCAGGTAGCAATCGTATTTTGGAGCGGCACCGGCAACACGGAGATGATGGCCAACTGCATCGCCGATGGAGTCCGGGAGGCGGGCGGAGAGGCCGTCCTGATTGCGCCCGGGGAGTTTTCCGCCGGACGGCTGGACGAATTCGGCGCGGTGGCTTTTGGCTGTCCGTCCATGGGGGTGGAGCAGCTAGAGGATGGGGAGTTTGACCCGATGTTTTCCGAGGTGGAGCCGTCTCTTTCCGGGCGGAAGATCGCTCTGTTCGGCTCCTACGGTTGGGGAGACGGCCAGTGGATGCGGGACTGGTGCGCCCGCTGTCAGGCGGCGGGTGCGGATCTGCTGGAGGAAGAGGGAACCGTCGCCAATGATGCTCCGGGGGATGATGAGCAGGACGCCTGTCGGGAGCTTGGCCGCCGCCTGGCTGCCTGGTGAGGGATATACCAAAATAATATCAGGAGGGGACCGGCTTGAGAGCCGGTCCCCTCCTGATGTTCGGCGCCAGGAAAGGTCAGGACCGTTTCTTCCATTTGAGCAGAAAAGCGGAATTGACGATGACCAGGACTGACCCGGCGTTGTGGACCAGCGCGCCCACCACCGGGTTCAAGATCCCCGTCATGGCTAGAAGGATGGCTACAAAATTCAATGCCATGGAAAAGCTCAGATTGCACTGGATGGTGACCATCATCCGCTTGGCCAGCCGGAGCAGGTGGGGAAGCTCTCTGATGTCATCATTGACTAGGGCGATGTCCGCTGCGTCCACGGCGATGTCGCTGCCTACGCCTCCCATGGCGATACCCACATAGGCTGTTTTCAGGGCGGGGGCGTCGTTGATGCCGTCTCCTACCATGCACACCGGACGGCCTTGGCTTTGGCTGCGGCCAATCCACTTCAGCTTATCTTCCGGCAGGCAGTTGGCCTGGACCGTGTGGATGCCCGCCTGCCGGGCGATGGACCGGGCGGCGTTCTCATGGTCTCCGGTGAGCAGCACTGGGGCAGCGCCTGCCTCCTGAACCTGGCGGACCATATTGGCTGCGTCGGGCCGCAGGGTGTCGGCCAGGGCCAGAAAACCGGCCAGCGCTCCATCCAGCCCTATGTAGATGACCGTACACCCCTGCCGGAGATATTCCTCCGCCCGCTCCAGGGCCTGCCCACAGCAGGGGATGCCCTGGTCCTGGAGCAGCTGCCTGTTTCCCGCGGTGACAGCTCTGCCCTCCACCACCGCCCGGACGCCCCGGGCAGGGAGCATCTGGAAATTCTCCGGCTGGGGGAGGACGGGGCGCGTCCCATCCTGGTAACAGCGTACCACCGCTTTCCCCAGGGGATGCTCCGAGCGTAGCTCCGCCCCGGCGGCATAGGCGTAGAGCTGCTGGCGGGACAGTTCCGGCAGGACTGTCTCCACGGCGGTGACCTGGGGAGTGCCGAATGTGAGGGTGCCTGTCTTGTCAAAGGCCACCATGGACACCCTGGCCAGCCGCTCCAGGGCATCTCCCTCCCGGACCAGAAAACCATGATGGGTGGCATTTCCGATGGCGGCCATAATGGCCGTGGGAGTGGCCAGCACCAGGGCGCAGGGACAGAACACCACCAGGATGGTGACCGCCCGGATGATCGCTCCGGTGATGAGCCAGGTGAGAGCGGAGGCAGCCAGGGCGATGACCACGATCCAGGTGGCCCAGCGGTCGGCCAGGCCGACGATCTTGGCCTTGCCCGCATCGGCGGATTGGACCAGCCGGATCATCCGCTGGATCGAGCTGTCCTCTCCCACCTTGGCGGCCTTCATATCAAAGGTGCCGAACTGGTTGACCGTGCCGCTGGACACCTCATCCCCCGGGCCTTTGTCTACGGGGAGGGATTCCCCGGTCATCACCGCCTGGTCGATGGAGGTCTGGCCCGAGAGGATAACGCCGTCTACCGGAACCATCTCCCCGGGCAGCACCCGGATCAAGTCGCCCACCCGGACCGCCTCGGCGGGAACTGTGGATTCCGCTCCGTCGGTGACCACCCGGGCGGTGCGGGGGGTCAGGCGGACCAGCTTTTCGATGCCAGCCCGCGCTCTTGCCACGGTCAGCTCTTCCAGCAGGCCGCCCAGCTGCATGATAAAGGCTACCTCGCCGGCGGCAAAGTCCTCTCCGATGCATATTGAGGCGATGAGGGCCAAGGACACCAATACGTCCGCTTTGATGTCAAAGGCGGTGACCAGGCCGATGACCGCCTCCAGCACAATGGGCACACCGCACAGGATGATGGCCACCCAGGCCGCGTCGAAGGGGAGGGGTGGGAGATGAAAAATGCTGGAGATCAGGGCGGCCGCAGACAGGGCGAGAAACAGGATGTCCCGCTGGATACCGCCCCAGTCCAGCAGGGCTTGCAAGCGCTTCATAGAGAGCCTCCTTCACACATATGATACCCATGGGGGTATACTTGTGTATACCATACCCCCGTGGGTATCAAATGTCAAGGAAAAAGTGCCGGACGCTTGACTGTCCGGCACCGTTGAGTTGACATGGTGTGGAGTTTTAGGCTCAGGTCATGTTGGCGAAGCGTTCGACAGCCTTGGTAAAGCTGGCAATCGTCTGGTCGGCGTCTCCATGCTCGATGCCGTCCCGGACGCAATGGCGGATGTGGCCCTCCAGCACCACCTGTCCGCAGCGGTGGAGGGCGGACTTGGCCGCGTTGATCTGAGAGAGCACATCCTCGCAGGGCACATCCTCGTCCACCATCCGGTCGATGGCCTGCACTTGACCGATGATCTTCTTCAGCCGCCGGTGCAGGTTGTCCGCATCCATACATTGTCTCATAGCGGTGACCTCCTGGGCTGAGATGGCTTTATTATCGGCCTCCGGCGGCTATTTGTCAAGGAGGCGGAGCGCTTTTTCTCACCGGCTGCGGAGGAACAGGATGCCCAAGGTGTTTGGCCCGCAGTGGGAGGAGATGGTGCAGCCGGCGGTGGTCTCGATGATCTCGGAGAAGGG
>ERZ836441.1884-NODE-1884-length-18482-cov-2.533239_pt1 | contig 18482 bp, 11 predicted proteins | sample MGYA00519686_ERZ836441 | MGnify/ENA primary metagenome ERZ836441 (study PRJEB31850, sample SAMEA3708800) | human gut metagenome | biome: human gut; feature: human-associated habitat; material: faeces | place: China | collected 2014 ... | reverse complement strand
TAGAAGCATCTATCCCCGAAACCTTACCCGAAAGTCTTCTTCGTCAGGCTGCCTCCGTCGAACTGCCGAGAATTTCTCGGGAGTTGATTTTTATTGACGGAACCGACGAAGAAGAATTAGATGCAGCTAAAGCCATCGCCGCACAAAGACCTGATTCCAGAGTCGTTCTCGTCAACGGCAGTATCACTGAAACAAGCCGCACCCTGAATAGAAGAATCTTCTTTGACCAAGGCGGCTCGTTAACACGTCTTTTCGGCATCCATGCCACGCCGGCGATCCTCTTTAACGGCTCAGACGGTCCGAGCGGAATGGAGTTCCCTCCCCAAGATGTCCAATCCGTCCTGTCTAACCTCCACTAACTTTGCTTATGAAAACCTTCCTCTTCGTCCTTACGCTTTTTTGCGGCCTGCTGAGCACCTCTTCTGAGGCCGCTTGCCGCGGCAAAATCATTAATCCCGTGACTGATGTCTGCTGGAGCTGTATTTTTCCTATTAAGTTAGGAGGCATTACTCTGGCTTCCGGCAAGAATCCGGATCCGGATACCGGGGCAAACACCTTTTGTGCCTGTACCTCCGGCGCCAACATCAAGGTCGGCATGAATATGTCCTTTTGGGAACCGTTAAGAACGGCAGAAATCGTTCGTCAACCTTACTGCTTCCCGTCACTCGGCGGATTGGATTTAGATGTCGGCATTCGTGCCCCAGCCCACGGCAGAACTCCTTCTAAAACCGCTGCTTCCGGACGCACCTCCTTTTACCAAGTGCATTGGTATTTCACGCCTTGGCTCTTTGTTCTGGAAGTCTTGCTCGATACCGATTGTTTAGAACAATCCGCTTGGGATTTAGCTTACATGACCGAACTCGATCCCCTTTGGGATGACTCAGTAACCACCTTCTTTTTAAATCCGGATGTCAGTTTATTTGCAAACCTGCCTGCTCAAGCCGCTTGTGCGGCCGACTGCGTAGCCAGCACCACCGGCTTGCCTGTTTCTGAACTTTATTGGTGCGGAGGATGCAGTGGAAATATTTTCCCATTAACCGGATGGGTTGCCTCTCATGTTCATTTGCCGCAGGCATCTTCCTTGCTGGTCTCTCGTTTTCTGATGAAGCTTCACCGTCAGGGTCTTCAATGGGCTGCTTACGGCAAGAAAGGACAATGCGGTCCTTATCTTGAACCCATCATGGATAAATCCGTCTACCGCACCCAAATGGTGTATCCGGCCCGGACCACCGACAAAGTTGACGGCCGCTGCTGTTTTCCGATTGGTGCATCAACCGCTCTTTGGTCTTCGGGTAAAACTTGGGCCTCCGGTGGCGAAGATGCCGCCTATCTTATTTACCGTAAACGCGACTGTTGCCAAGGATCCGGCATTACCGGAATTTAAACAATGATTAAACGTTCTCTCCTAATACTGGCTCTTGCGCTTTCCTTTAGCCTTTCTCACACTGCCTCTGCAAATGTCTCGGCCGCTGACTCTACCGCCGAGCAGTCCTTGCCGTTAACCATTGACGATATCCTCGGCAATGCTCAGGCCATCCAAACTGAAATGCTCAATCAAAACCGCATGGAGACCCTGCTTTTGGTGTCCCTGTCCATGCCCGAAGCTTCTCTTCAAAGGTTAGCCGTTGACGCAAAAGATGCCGGCGTTCCTTTGGTTTTCAGAGGTGTCCCCGTTGATCCGAAAGCCCCGGCAAATAAGCCCCTTTTAAACCCTCAAACTCTCCAAGCTTTTAACTTCTTAGTGGAGCTGGGAGCTTCCGTGGAACTCAATCCGGAAATCTTTAAAGAATTCGGCGTCACCGAGGGTCCCATGCTGATAATTCGAAAGCATCAACAAAAACCTCTCGAATCTTCCGGCTCTTGCGCAACTCAAAATCTGGACGCATCACAAAACGCAGCTCTGGTCTTAGGAGATGTGACCTTGGGATACATGCTAGATACGCTCACGGAAAGACAAGATGAAATCGGCAAAGAAGCGCAACGTCTTCGCCAAAAACTCGGAGAGCGTCCCTAACATGAAAATTTTCTCCTTTGCCCTTTCCGCCGTGCTTCTTTCTGCATTGTCCGTGACCCTCCAGGGAACCGCATGTTCATCAGCCGCAGAATCCACTGCCGGCTCGTCCCGTACCGTTTCTCCGTCTGTATCCGCTAACAGTAAAATGAACAAGGAAGATGCAATGAATGCAGCCAAAGACGCAGCTGCCGGCGTCTCCATCAAAAACCTCCTAACCGCCGGCTCTTCCACCCAAACCGTTCCCGGTTACGGCTCAGACGTCTCGGAACTTAAAAACTTGTTTAATAAAGGACAGGGAGATTTGCTCGGCCCGGGCCAAATCAAAGCTGACGGCTGTCTTGATAAGTCTTCTATGGATTGCCGTGCAGTCCAAGTTATCTATGACGCCAACTCTCGTCCTTCCTGGCCGGAATCTGACTTTGATCAAATCTTAGGAGACCGCGACCATGTTATTGCAGGAGCGCAAAAACCGCATCCGGACATAAGCAAGTCAAATGAAATAACTTGCGAGACGATCACCACAAGCACGCCTCCCCAATACGAATACACCGCTTGCGAAGAAACAACCGGAGCAGTCACCGAACAATGCTTCTCCGGTTGGGCAGAGCAATTGGAAATCACTTCTTTATTCAAGTGTATTAATCGAACGGGTAATGTTAAAAACATTACCTGCACCAACCCCTACGTTTCTTCCGTCCAAAACTACACCTGCTTGGAAGCCCCGAGACAATCTTGCCAGGTCGGCATCAATGTCGATGTTGAGTCTGAATATGTTTACCAATGCTCTAAGCAGCTCGTCCAAGCAAAAACTTACCGCTGCAATAAAGTCCTTTCCGTTGTTGCTACCCCAGGGTGCGAAATCGGCAAAATGCAGCAGGCCCAAGCCGAAGACCATTCAGGCTTAGGGACAGATGAATGCAACGGCGGCGATATCGTCAGTCTTAAATATGCTTGTTCTAAAGACGAAATCCCCACCATACGTATCGAAACTAATGTGAAGAACTCAGCTAACTTCGGCTTTGAAGTTAAAGCATTGGACTTTGATGAAGAAAGAGAGTTCTCTAACTGCAAAGGCCGTTGGACCGGTAAAACGCGCTGTGTCGGCAACTCCTGCACTACCGAAGTCAAAATGGATGTCTACTATAAAAAGAAAAATCAGTTCGTCCGCTCCGGCAGTCTCTCTAAAGTTTTCGGTTATCAGACTTATTCTCATGGAGCCGAAATTGATCAATGGACCATGTCCTGCGTCTTGGAAGACGGCTCAACTGTGGAGTACCAATGAGAAGAACCTTCCTCGGCTTGCTCCTTTCCTCTTTAATCTTTGCTGACGTTCACGCCTCTTGCACGGACGGAGAATACGTCTGTGTTGACGGTCCCGGCTCTAAATACGTGGACGGCGTTGAAGTCTACAGAGAATGCTGGAATTATCAGTTCAGACGTTCTTGTAATGAAGCTGCTCAAGTCAACTATTGTGCTGCTTTAGAACAAACGCCTGCCTGTAAGCTGGTAAATAAAGTCTGCGTCTCCGCAGATCTTTCCGGAACTTGTCTTAGATGGGAACAAAAATTTTCTTGCTCCAAAGAAATCCCTTCGGAAGAAAATGTGGAACTTTTGGACTACAGCCATACCGTATCCTCCTCCGAGCAGAACAATCAATGCCAATCCTTCATCGATAACAAAGAATGCTATGTCGCGGCTCAGCGCTGCGTTGAACCCGGAGAAACTCGCATCATTAACGGGGTTGCCGTCTACAAAGACTGTTGGCGCTACGAAAGAGATTACGCTTGCGCATCTTCCGGCGTTTCTAATTCGTGCCAAACTTTGGAAGCAGCCTCCGGGTGCACGGTAGTCGGCGATCCGATTTGTATCAGAGAAGACGAGACAGGATGCGCCCAATGGCAGAAAAATTATCGCTGCGTCAACACCGGCCTTATCGAAGGGCCTGATATTACGCCGGACGGCACCCCCGCTCCGCCGGGGTTTGATACCCTTAGTTGCCAAAACGCCACCGCCGGCATGAGCTGTACTCTCCAGAGTTCTTCTTGCACGGAAGCCGGAGGCATCAAAATCATCGACGGCGTGGAAATCGAGGCGGACTGCTGGGAACAAACACAAGAGTACCGCTGCATAGAAACCGTCAATGAAAACTCTTGCGAAGCCTTAGAAAAAATTGCCTCCTGTAAAGAACAATCCTCCAAATGCATCGATAAAGTCGGTCTTCGCTGTTATGCAACGGAAAAAGAAATCCTCTGCCAAACCAACGAGACTATTGACCCGGGTCCGGCGCAAGAAATCACATCCAACACCGTGATATCGGGATTAACTTGGTCTGAGACTTGTCAGCCGTTAGAAGACAATCCCGACTGCAGCATTTTAAATACCGTATGTACGGAACCCGGAGGAACGAAAGAAATCAACGGAGAATTGATCACCAAAGACTGCTGGAAATACGAAACCACTTACGTCTGCGGTGCCGCTACCGGCCCTTCTTCCAACTGCACGTCCTTAGAACAAAATAAGAAATGCTTCAAAGTAGATTCCGTCTGTCTTTTCGAGGATGAAGCCGGTAAGTGTTTGACTTATTCTCATATCTACAAGTGCGAAGAAAAAGAATCATCTACCGTTACTGAAGTCATTTGCCGGCCTGCAGAATGCCTTGACGGCATTTGCGGGGAACCTGTCCCGGCCGATAAAGATTTTGCTTGGGTGTTAAGCATTCTGGAAGTTGCCCGCGAAGGAGCCGTTTACGGCGACTTCGACGGCAATCAGTTCTTTAAAGGCGAAAGCGATAAATGCTCTAAGAAGGTTCTTGGATTTTCTTGCTGCGACACAAAAGTTAAATCAGGCTCCGCTAACTCGGATGCTTTCGGTAAGGCTTTGACCTTTGCCGGAGACGCCACCGTCGAAGCCATTAAATATGTCGGCAGTCCTTATGTTTACGATGTTCTCTCTGCATCCGATTCTACTTCCGGCTTGCTGACGGCTTTGTACGGTAATGCGTCATCAGGAGTCTACAACCCGTCGTTGTCTTTCTATGGATTCGGAATGACCCTGCAGGGAGGCACTATGTACTTCACGTTTGACCCGACTTCCTTTGCGGTTACCGTAGCTTTCCAGATTGCCATGGACTTTCTTCAGTGTGAACCTTCCGAACAGGCTTTAATGCTGAAAAAAGGCCAAAACCTTTGTCATTATGTCGGCACTTATTGCTCCAAAGGAGAAAAGTTCGGCTGCATCGAACGTTCGGAATCTTATTGCTGTTTCAATTCTCGCCTAGCCAGAATTATTCAGGAAGAAGGCCGTAAACAAACCGGCAAATCCTGGGGTTCTGCTAAAAATCCGGATTGTTCAGGCTTTACTTTAGAAGAGCTCGAAGCATTGGATTTTGAAGCCATGGATTTATCTGAGTTTGAAGCGGAAATCAAAGCCAAGGCCGAACTCAACAAAGAAGCAGCGGCAGACCGCGGTCAAGCCCACTTCAACCGCCTGGTTAACGAAAACCTCGGCGGATACGTTGCACCGAGCCAAGGAACCTCCGGTGTGGTCAATCCCGACTTTACCGGCACGCCTTCTTTGCCTCCTAAGAAAAAATAATCACTGAATTTCTGAAATATGTCTCTTAAACCAATACTCACCGTCCTCTTGAGCTTCATGACTTCATTGTCTGTAGCCCAAGAGAACAACTTCTGGACAGAAGATGTCTGGAAATCCGATGAACGCGGATTCCTTTACTACCCTTCCGATAAACCTACCGAAGTAAAACCGTCTCCCTTAGACCTTAAAAGCATTCCGACAATTGAAGGCTTAAGAGAAGAAAGAGAAAGACGCCTCAATACCGCCGTCATGAACCCAACCGAAGAAAACATGAAGCTCTATTTAGAGGCCAATCACTTCGTTCAAGAAAAATCTGCTCTCTTCGCCGACCAATGGAGAAGAGTTACTTGGCAAAATCCGGAATACGACTTCTCAGCCAGAAATCCTGCCGCAAACTTTGCTCAGGTGGACTTAAAAAATGAACGCAACAAACAAAAGGCCTTGGATCTCGGATCTCTTTCAAAAGAATGGGGTTTAGTCTATTTCTTTAAAGACAATTGCCGTTTCTGTCATCTTCAAAGCCCGTTGATTAAAAAGCTTTCCACGGACTACGGTTTTGAAGTGATTGCCGTCTCATTGGATGGCTCGGTTAATGAGCATTTTCCGGAATCCTTGCCCGATAACGGCATCGGAGCCTTATTGACTAAAGGACAAGGCATCCAACAAGTTCCGGCACTCTTTATGGTCAACCGGGAACAGACTAAAAGCTTTCTTGTCTCTTCGGGCGTTGTCGCGCTCGAAGACATCCTCTCCCGCATTGCATTGCTCGGAACTAAAGAACCGGGGGCTTCTTTATTCGGAGGCGAGTCTCTCAAAGACACAGCCGTTCCTTCCTCCTCTAACCCGCTGAATCAAGAATAACAATGATGAAATTTACAAACACCTTAGCTTCTTTAGCCGTGTGCTCCTGCCTTGCTTTACCGGCCCAAGCCGGCTTTATGAAAGACTTCTACGCCTCGGCCGGCTCTTATCAAGGCAACATTACATCTGCCGGCATCTATCAGTCCAACTCGATGAATACCATCACCGGAGGCGGTTTTGTCTACCGAGCTCCCAGAAAAGATTTCAATGCGTTTTATTTCACTCCTCCTTCTTTGTCAGCCGGATGCGGAGGTATCGATATTTTCTTAGGGGCCTTTGGCATCCCGAGCCGTGAAGAATTCGTGGCTTTCTTAAGAAACATCGGCACCGCTCTTCCCGGCTTGGCTTTCCAATTAGCACTTCAGTCCTTAGCACCTGATTTAAATGAACAAGTCACCAGTTTCCGAGACTTGATTCGCCAGTACACCAATATGTTTTCTGACTTCTGCACCGCAAGCCAAAACCTTCTCAAAATGACAGGCGCACAGCAGTTCTTAGAAAAATCAGCTTTCGAAGCCAGAAGCTATCTCCGTTCTACAGGTATTGTCTCCGATGAGTCCGAAGCTAACGCTAAAACCAGAACCGACGGCTCCGCGGTTGTCAGTAATGCCCCGGCGCAAAAGGATTCCGGTGGTTCCGTCATTGATGCTCCTGAACTTAATCTCACTTGGGCTTTACTCTCAGGCGGATCATTTTCTACAAAATACAACCAAGAACTTAGAGAGCTCATGATGACCTTGGTAGGCACCGTCATCTACATTAATGAAGGAGCCGGCGAGAATACGGTCACTCGGGCTATTCCGATTGCAGGACAAGACCTGGTCGGTTTTATGTTCGGCAGAACCGATGCGCCGAGCTTAGAGACCGAAGCTTTTCGTCTCCGTTGCCAGAAAGGAGACGAAGAACTTTGCCTCACCGTCACCAAAACCGCTTTAGACGATATCAATCTTCCTTTTATGTTTATGCAGGCGGCTTCCAACTACCGTCTCTCCATCCTCGAAAGAAATCCTGACTTGGTCTCCGAAGATGATCTGATGTTATTGGCCACTTCCACTACCATCCCGCTGATTCGATTGATCAACACCACGGCATCAAAGCGTTTTCTTGGGTTTTCTCAAGATTTGCTTGCCGTCTATGTGGAAGCGGCGGCTTATGAAGCAATTATTCGAGCTATGGACGCTTTGGCCTTAGATATTAAAGCGGCGGCCGCTTCCTCTTCAGCCTCACAAACCGGCCGAATCGCCGAAGAACACCTCAAACAAATCGAAGCCCGTATTTCTGAGGTCCGCGCAGATCTGTCCCGAAGAAGCGATGCCGTTTTTCAGCAGATGAGCCGGGCCCACAGCTTCGTGACGCAAATCGAACATTTGGAAAAGAGCGTCAAAGGAGCATTGGCTGCTGACTTAGCTGCGAATTTATCCTTCGGAGATAAGAACTGATGGTTTTAGACTACTTTGCCTATTGGAACGGCGCTCAATTAAGAGATCTTTTCGAAGCTGTTGTTGCAATTACTTCCGGCCCTTCTTATCAAGGCCTAATTAAAAGTGCGGTTCTTGCCGGCTTTCTCGTGACGCTCACCACAGCACTTTTTAGATGGCAAGGCATGGCTGCAAAAACTTTCTTATTTGCGGTCGTCCTCTTTTACTCTCTCTTATTAATCCCCAAAACCGACCTTTCCATTCACGATGAAAGGGCCGGAACTGTACATGTCGTCCAAAATGTGCCTTTCGGCATCGGCTTTTTTGCCTCTGTCACTTCAAGAATCGGGCATTTTCTAACCACAGGCTTCGAAAGTGCTTTTGCCCTTCCTGACGCAGAAAAGTTTTCTAAATTCGGCATGGTCTATCCACAGAGAGCCGTTTCTGTTTTGCAAGGAATCGGTACGGTGACGCCTTTAGGAAGGCGTAAAGTCAACCGCTTTGTGGCCGACTGTTTAACCCCTGAACTAACCGATAATCCTGAAAAAGTTAACGAGCTCGCTCAAAGCTCGGATCTTTGGACAACCGTCACGGCTAGCGGTTGGCTAAATCCGGCCAGAAGCACCCTAAACGAAAACGGTGAAGTCAAACGCTGCGACGAAGCAGCTGTTGAATTAGAAACCTTTTTAAATGCTTCTGAACTCGATGAAATCAAGAAGAAGTTAGGCGCACTTTTAACGCCGGACAGAGCGGATCCTACCCAAGCCATTATGACAAGTCTGCCTCATGCAGAAAGTCTTTTGCTCGGCCTCTCTCGTTCTCTCGATTCATCCCTGAAGCATTCCATTATGCTTCAAGCTATTCCGGAGGGTTTTTCTTCCATTGCTCAACTTTCAGGTTCTCCTCTGAGTCTGGCGGTAAATCTTGCGAAAGCTCAAGGTAATTTAGCAAGCGAAATCAGTTATCGCACCATGAGCGAAATCGCAAAGGTCTCTTTGCCTAAAATTAGAAACTGCATTGAATTTGTCATCATTGCTGCCTTTCCATTGGTTTTCATTCTCATCATTGCCGCCGGATGTAACGCTGGCCTCATCTTTCGTTCCTTTTTTGTGCTGCTGATTTGGGTTCAGCTCTGGGCACCGTTATATGCCGTTGCAAACTATCTTCTTATTTCAGTTGATTCGAATCCTATGAACAGAATTATTGCCGAGTATGGCGGAAACTCTTTAATGGCGGTCGATTTAATTCGGCAAACAGGAGCAAGCTCGCAGGCGATGGCAGGATATTTAATGCTTGCCATTCCTATGTTGGCTCTTGCTATTGCTAAAGGAAGCGACTATGCGGCCGCTGCTCTGGTAGGAGGTTTAATGGGACCGGCTCAATCGGCCTCTCAAGGCATTTCAGGGCAGCTCTCTTCCGGAAACTTTTCCTCTGGAAACTTGTCGACAGGAAATGTTTCTTCTAATTCCGTTAACGCCAATAAAAACGATACTTCTTCATCATTTGCAGAGCCTTATACGAGCAAAATTTCGACAGCGTATGGCACGGTAACGCGAGACGGCGACAATCACGTCACTGGGATGGTGCGTTCCGGAATTGATCTTGGAATTTCTTCTTCCTCTACAATTCAGCAGTCAAGATCAGTTACGGCATCTTCACTGTCTTCAACTTCGTTGACAACTTCGGATATGACGAACTTATCTCTGTCCAAATCAGCTACTTCTTCGGATTCCGGCTCTGTTAGTTTTGCGAAGGCTCTTTCTCATCAGCTTGATCAGTCACACTCGAGCTCTCAGAACCTGTCAGACCAAAGCTCTTATAACAGCTCTAATTCCTACGCTCAGTCTTCTACAGCTTCTTCCGGTCTGACAACAAATCAAAATCTCAGCTTTAGCACGGGAGCCGGAGTTAAAGTCGGTGCGGCCTCCGGAGAAGCGGAGGCGTCTGCAAATAATCCGGGTGGACAACAATTGCCCTTGAATCCAAACGCATCGGTTCTAAATGCGGATGCCAGCGTCCCCTCTGCTGCAAAGCAAAGCTCCATATTGAACACAATCCAGTCCGCGGGTTCTGCTGTAGGCGAAATAGCGGGACTAGAAGCCGGGCTGAAAACTACTACGGCTCAAAATCTTATTGATACGGCCACCGGAACTAAATCTAGTGCAACGGCTGAACAAAGAAGTCAGGCATATTCTCAGGTCAGATCTGCTGCTCAACAAATCGCTGCTTCTACTTCTGATTCGCGCATTAAGAATGCTGCTGAGAACTTCTTATCCTCTTTAGATAAAGCTCATCACGCGGTTCTTCAAAGAAGCAAACAATTCAATACTGCGGAAGGAACATCGAAAGCAAGAGCTGCGGCAGAAACGGGTTCTGATTCAACTTCAGTCAATAATGATGTCTTAGTGATGAACCGACTTCTACATAACGGCAAAAGCGCAGAGTCTTCATTGGAAGAGATCTTTCACCAAACAGAAATCCGAGAGCAAGTTGGTTTTGATCGTGCGGCCCAAGCCAAAATAGCTGCAACGGGCAAAGAAACCTTTGGCGCGGGTCAGATTGACTCACCGCGGAAGCTTAATAAAGCCAACGGAAAGGCATTGATCCAACAAAACTTCCAAAAGAACGAACAAGAAGTCCTAAAGCAAAATCAACAATTCAGGAATCAAATTCAAGAAGAAAGTCGAAAACAAAATACCGAACCTGAACGCAATAAAGCTTTTGTTGATTCCGTTAGAAGTCAGGCACGAACCATCGACAAGGCTAAGATTAACTCAGAAGATAATGCGAAAAAGCATGAGCAAGGATTAATCCAGGCAGTTGATAGGTACCGTCTAGACCAGAAAGGATTAAGCACTGTTTTATCCGTAAGCTTAGCAGGTGGTCTTGGCTACAAAAATCCTATAGACTAGACATTTCTAATCACATTGGCAGCCTTAGTGATTGCGAGCTCTGATCCGACTTTTCATTTGAAGGATGAAAGCTTGTACAATTGGAACTTCTTCGGAATGAACATGGTGAGCGTGTTTCAGTTGAAGGATGTAAGTTTATACAATTAAAACGAAAAATTTTTCAAAGCCTCGAAGCGGCGACTCCGGTTTCAGTTGAAGGTTGTAAGTTTGTACAATTGAAACTCCGTTGTTTGATTGGAAAGACAAAATAATTTTGTTTCAGTTGAAGGATGTAAGTTTGTGCAATTGAAACCCTCGGCTAACCGTTTGAAATTTTTAAATTTTATTTGTCGTTAGCTGAGGAATTCTTCGAAACAGATAAAACTGCATTAAAAGCACCGAAATTTTCGAAAAATTATCTCCTTGACTGGATACGACTCAGAAAAATTCTCAGTTCCTTTTTCGGAAAGGGCAAGACCTCGGCGGTGAACAAGCCCATTTCCTTATCTTAGATTTATTGTTTTTCCAGTTTTAAACGATACACATAGCCTTTATTCGACCGCACCTTCAATAAGTAGCGTTCCTGTTCTGAAACATTAATCTTGCGGACAAATCCAAGCTTTTCGGGCTCCTTCTTTTTGCAATACTTAAATTTATTTTTTTCCTTGTCATCGCGAGGTGCGTCGGGCAAAGGTTCATAAGATAAACGGACCTCATGAGCTCCTGGAAAAACATGAAAAAGAATTCTTTCGTTAGGATACAAAACGACGGCCAACTTTTCATCGAACCAGAGTCCCATTCCGCATTCACCGGTAGCTTCACTGCTTTCTATGCTTAAAGGAACTGCTCCGGCAGGAAGATTGAACTGCCGCTCAAAGGGAACAGGTTTTAAGGCATCCTCAGAGTTGCAGACGGAACCGAGTACCAGGAGGAAAGCAGATAAAAGTATTTTTGGATTCATGTTAATAACCTCGGAAGGGGAGGGATATCTCAACCTCCCCACTAATTAAATTCAGAAGACATAACGCAAACCGATGTCTGCACGGAATTCTTGCTTAACATCGGAAGCGAAAGAACGCTTAATCTGTGCAAAGCCATAGGTCTTTTTGTTAAAGTTGCATGTTCCTCCAATGGTCACCTCTCCCCAAGTATCCTTCAAACTAATCTGACTCTGATTGCTAGCACCGGAGTCAAGAGAGTAATACGCCTTGTGCTTAGCCGTAAATTCTCTTAAGCCGTCCACCTTTACGAACACACTACCCTCTTTAAACTCTCTTCCAACAGAGGCCCCGACGCGCCCAATCAAACTATTGAGTCCATTAGTTCTAACATTGATTTCAGAACTTGTTCTGTACTTTGCGCCCTTAATATGACCATAACTTAACTGCAATTGCGGGTCGAAATACCACTCATCATTAAGCATTATTTTTTTACCGACCTCTGCACTAGCTTGCAGAGCATAGGTGTGATACTTCCCTTTCGAGATGTACGTCATCCGATTACTAATAGCCGTGTAATCGTGATGAATGCGACTGGCTTTTAAGATCAGATCCAGATAAGCTTCGTTATCAAATTTCTTAACCCCATAAATAGACAGAGAACCGAGCCAATTTTTGCCGCTACCATTGTTCCGCAAATCTGTCTTCCCATGAAGATAGGTTGCGCCAGCACCAAAAATCCAGCTTCCTCCCTCTTCCTTATTCACGACATGATCAAAACCTAGTTGAATACCATAGTACTTGTGTTTGAAGTAATAGCTTCCTTTGTCCAGGGTGTTCTTACCGCCTAACACTCTCACCCAGCCGCCTTCTAAATCAGCTCTGTCTCGAACTTCACCCATGCGCTGATAAAGAGTTTCGTTTTCAAGGCGCCACAGGTAATAGTCAGCTATGGATACTGAATCAATGGTGTCAACCGTTGAAGAAGAACCGGGATTCTCTGGCTTCGGCTTTTCTTCTTTTTCCTTTACCGTTTCTTCAAATACCTTTTCACCTATCTCGCCTTCCCAAGCATAACTAGCTTTAGCATTATCTGTAGTAACGGTCACTTCGAGAGGGTAGCCGTTTTCATCCACAATCTGTCCATTGTCGTTGACCGTCAATTCTTGAAAATCACCGTCTTTATTAAGATATCCAAGCTTTCCGTTTTGTACTTGCAAAGCTAGAGGCGTTCCAGCAGCAGGAATTGCGGACCCAGGATCATCCGGGTCAGTTGTTTCCGATAATTTTGATGAGTCTGCAGGTGTTGTTACAGATCCTTGAGTCTCACTGCCCTCCTCCGGTTTTGATTCCGGAACATCCGTATCGTCGGGTTTAGTAGGTTTATATTCAAGGTAAACAGCGTTATAGGTAGTCCTTGGTGAAGCTTCAAGAGGTAAGGTAACCTTTCTATCGGTAGAAGTGTAAGAAACAAAATTTCCTTCACCATCTATTATAGTACCGTCGGTAGGAACTAGCTTCAATGTGGCAGAAGAAAAAGCATCTCGGATATTATTTTGGTTGCCTACAAGCTCGGGATCCTCATAATAATATTCTTCTTCATAGCCGCCGTTAATCTTCCCTTCGTTGATATAAACCTTTCCGGCAACGTATTTATACTTCTCGTATATACCTTTCTCGTCTTCCCATTTTTCCAAGTCGATGCGCTCTCGAATATTTTCAATTCCCTCATCAACAAAAAGATTATTTACAGCAGAGCGCATAACCTGATAAGCGAAATGTTCATCCGGAACATCATCAGCTGATATCGGTACTACCACATCCAGATGTGAATTATTACCCGCGAGCGTCTTTTCAACATTTTTCATTAAGACGCCTCCGCTAACCACCCCGTATCCTTTTCCTTGGAAGTCCCAAGTTACTGAACCATTTTCTCCTGGCAATGCCACATCGTTGGCTTTAGCGCGATCGAAAGCTTCTTTATCAAAATGAACGGCAATGATTCCACGACCTCTAAGGGATCCTTGAACATTGATAAAGCTATTTCTATGAAGATTTACTCTATATCCGGGGTCTCCTTCCAGACGATCGTCTCCGATTGTTAAATATGTTGTTGATTTTCCGAGTTCTGCATCTTTGTCTCCCTTCTCAATCAGGATGTAATTGCTTTCCCCAAGATTCAATGTATTTCCTGAAAAATTGCTATTCAATAGACAGATGGATGAAATTGATGCGTACAACTGACCATTTGCTTTGTTTCGTGCCACTAACGGCCCGTTGTCAATTGTGAAATTTCCTTTTAAAGTTGTAATATTTTTGGATTTTTCCGCCGCTGCTTGATTATCCATTATTGGTGAAACCAAGACTGAGTATGCTGCACCGTCCGCAGTATTCATTGCGTCGATAACAACAAAACCTTTGTCATCGGGCTTTGCTTCAATAACCTGTTCTCCTCCTCGGTTATATAAACCCACAGCTTCACGACTCTGAAAACGAGAAACAACATTAATTCGTTCGGTTAAACCAACGTACTGATTCCCTTCGTGACGAATTCCTGAATCTTCATATTCGACTCCGCTATCACTCCAATTGAATATTCCGAACGGTCTACTGAAGCTATAGTCACCATTATCAACATCGATTACTCCTACAGAATTGACATACTGCGGTCCCCCATCTGATGTAGTAGCTAAAGTTCCCGCGCTGATACCGGAATTAATCGTATATATCTCATCAATTCTGTGAATATATTGATAAGCGCCGTACACGTCTAATACTGCGGTACCAAAACGTTGTCCAGCCTCTCCTATTGAGCCAACAGAGACATAAACTTGTTGGTTCCCCGTTCCAAGTGGCTCTCCGTAATTTAGAAAAACGACCCCGCGGTTGGTTGAGGTCCCTGGCTTCTCACTGCTCAGAATAGAAATCTTATTAATCTTTCCATCGGAAGTTTCATTTGGATCTCCAAAGATTTGTACCCCGCCAACGTTACTAAAAACAGCCCCTTGATGAGACTGACTTGTCAAATTCAGACCATAGCCAAATCTTTGGGCACTGCTACCAACATCAATTACTATTTCATCGATACTTCCAGTTATTTTTTGAGTTTGCGGACTCTGAGTTGCGGAGTTGCCAGATGAAAAAATAAGACCTGATTTCGTTGTTAACTTTGATATTTCGCCCAAATTAATAGTTTGATCAAACTTACCTGTCTTAAATAACGTTCCCCCTAAAGCTGAAATAGTTATTGGGCTAACAGAAGTATTATTAATAAGCTGAGCAGAAGAAGAGGAAATAAAAATTCCTTTGCCATAGGTGTTCATTCCAGTTGGAAAGCTTGATTGGGAATCTCCTGTAAAAGTGTAATCCGATCCAGTTAGAAATGGACCTGTCGCCTTTGTAGGACCGAATGCACCGTTTAAATCTTCGGCATTAGCAACCCCACAGAAAACGAACAAGGAACCTAATATACTAAGGAGAGTTACCCCCCCCCTGGGCTACAGTAATCGTTTTAGACATTTTTCCCTCGGATATTTGGTTAGTAAGTTGAGTTTCTAGTTTATTTTCACTCCACAACGCATTAAGGGGTTATAGAGATTTCCCTGATCTCAGGGTTTCCTTTAAACAGAGACGTGATTGATAAAACCCTTCACTAAGGGCATTTGAAATCGAGAGCTCACTTGAATGTGAATACCTGTCAATTCCAAATCTGGCCGACCGCTGGAATGTAAATGGTCAACTCCACCAGAGATCTTCTAATAGGCAAGACCTAGCGATGGAGATTCAATTATGTTTTTTGAAGCGGTTAAATCAGCCGCTCAAAAGTAAAGATTCAACTCAAACCGCTCTCATCTGCAACTTTGTACTCTTTGACAGCTTTGAAACTATTTCTAATCAAGAGTCTTTTTGCATTAGCCCATACACGTCTCTCGGACTATCTAAACATACCATTCCAATAACGAATGCCTCCACTTTCTTATCCAGAATGTAGTCTTCGTACAGGCCTTTAGTCAGCTACAAATTTCGGTCCAACTTCATTCTCGCTTTTAGCCAACTTAGAAGAGGTCGGTCTCAGGATTGAGCCTCCCCGACTCTTCACATTGGGGCCGGTCCTCAATCATGTTTGAGGAGCCTGTCATTTAACCCAAACGCCTAGTTCTGTCTTTCACAAGTCCTTTCTTCTATAGTTCTCGGAAAAGACTTTCTTTGCTCCTCTGAGTAAAGCTCTCTTATAGTTTGGTCAAAAAATTCAAACATAGGATTGCCTTCTCCGCTCTCATAAAATCTACCTAGGCGACTATGGAATAGCTCTGAATTCTTATTCAAAACGGTGATAGGAAAAAATCCGTCCTTCATTAAAGAGGCGTTCATAAGAAGAGATGCAGTTCTTTTATTCGCGTCATAAAAGGGCTGGTTCCGAGCAAGGAACAAAAAAATTCCTATAGCCTTTTCAACAGGATCTTTTATTTCGTTTTTTAAAAAGTCCAATCCTCTCGTAATAAGTGTCGTTAAATCTTTCGTCGGTGGGACAAAGCTTATATTGTCGAGACTGACATCTGAACTCCGGATAACGCCCCACTCCAAAGCGTCTTCTTTACCCACCAAACTGTGAAGGCTGCAGACAACTTCTACTGAAAGTTCAAACCTATTTTCTTCTAGCAAATTTAACAGGAACTTGGCGCCGTCGGCGTAATTTTTTACCTGCATTAAATCGAAGATACTGATTCCACCAACCGATTGTCCAGCTAATATGCTAGCCGTCTGCGGAAGAGTTGTTGGGTTGTTCTCTAACGAGCGCATCCAATTCCAGGTGATCTCCACGATATTTTTTCTTAAAATTCTGCAGCTTTTAAGAGTATCTCTAAGATATGGAAGCGGAAGTTCAAAGACTCCTGTGTCCCAGAATACTCCGTTCAATTCTGTTTTCATAGTAAATACTAAGCCTCCACTCACTGCATCAATTTTAGGAGGCGGTCACCTAAGAGGGAGGTCCATAATTTCCTTTTGCTCCTAATTTTAGGACCTCAAGATTTTTGAAGTAAACCAAGAAACGCTTCTTTTAGTTTCTGAGATGAGTGTCTTTTTTAAGTTTCCAAGTCCCGAAACTATGAGCCTAAATCATGCGATTTTAAAGACATGTTTGGAAGGAACTCGGCCTAAACCTTATTTCTCTCCCAAGAGCCAATTCAAGGCATTCACCTTAAAAATACCCTCCATACTCGTCTCCGGATCATTGTCTAATGTTAAAAGATACTTGGGAAAATTATCCTGAATTCGAAGCAAAGGACGCAATTCTCGACGCAAAACCTCTTCGTCTCTAACCGAAGCTGCAACTTGAATGTAAATTTTTTCTTGACCGTTAGTACAAACAAAATCAACTTCAAATTCTTCAAGTTTGCCTGTGAAGACTTTATAACCTCTCCGCTTCAATTCCAGAAATACTACGTTCTCCAAGAGATGGCCTACGTCGGCCAGAGAGCCGCTTCCCAACAGAGTTCTTCTGAGGCCCAAGTCCACAGCGTAATACTTTTTGAGACTCTTCAAGAGTTCTTTTCCTTTTAGATCCCAACGATCAACCTCATAGAGAACAAAAGCATCAATCAGACCGCGAAGGTACTTCTCTACTGTTTTATTATCGGTTTTAGTCCCAGCAGATGTCATCGAGTTTGCAAGTTTTGCCACAGAGATCCGATTCCCGACTGAATCAAAGCAAAACCTTGTTAGCTTTGTCAAGACTGTCGGCTCACGGAGCTGAACTCTGGATAGAATATCCCTCACAACTACAGTGTTGTATAGTCCCTCAAGGATCTTATCTACAAAATCCGATTCGTAAGGGACTTCTAGAATAAAAGGAAAAGACGTAGTAGACAAATATAACTTGTACAGCTCCTCTGCCCTTTTATCGGGAAAGGCTTTCTTAAATTCTTTCAAAGACAGGGGCAGCATTTCTATTTGAACATATCGACCCGTTAGCAGAGTAGCTAACTCTCCGGACAAAATATGACTGTTAGAACCCGTGAGATAGATATCGAAATTATCGTGCAGAAAAAGACTGTCGACAGCTTTTTGAAAATTCTCAACTTGTTGAATTTCATCCAGAAAAATATAGTATTCGCCGGAATTAGAAGTCTTCTCAAGGATATGCCGATGCAACTCCTGATAATCAGTAAGTTTTTGGTTGGCTAGATCCTCTAAATTAATTTCAATGATTTGTTCTGGCCGTACCCCACTCTGCAAAAGACGCTGAGCAAAAATCTTTAATAAAGTCGACTTACCGCATCGACGGACACCTGTGACAATTTTAATAAACGGAAGATCCTTCCACTTTTCTAGCTCTGCCAGATAAGGCTCTCTCTCTAACACTACCTTTTTTCTCATATCACAACAGTTTTTTTTGGATTACATTCCTTATTTTACTTAAAAGTTAAAATTATTGGAATGTAATCCATATTTTTGTATTTTTATTAAAAATTTGGATTGTGTTCTTAAATTTTTCACAAAAACCAAACTAATTGTGATGGCTAATTCTTATTTCGGCCAAAACTTCTTACTTCTAACATCCTGGAATAAACGCAGCAATTGAATCTCTACATAATCTTTAAAGCATCAACCAGGTCGGCAACTGCATCTACAGGAACTACTCAGCACCCTCGGCCAATGTTGTATGGGTGATAACAAATCTCAAACTCGCTAGGGATGCTTTTCTCCAAAATCTACAAAAATGATGTGAAATTCTTGCTGGCGTCGTCATTGGTTCCAGTTCCAT
>ERZ836441.1883-NODE-1883-length-18487-cov-3.549262_pt1 | contig 18487 bp, 18 predicted proteins | sample MGYA00519686_ERZ836441 | MGnify/ENA primary metagenome ERZ836441 (study PRJEB31850, sample SAMEA3708800) | human gut metagenome | biome: human gut; feature: human-associated habitat; material: faeces | place: China | collected 2014 ... | reverse complement strand
GATAATTAGGGCAGCCTTTTCGCCTGCCGGGAGTCACATTTTTCTGCATATCTGACACTTTGGTTCCCACTACTTATTTGGTGGACACCACTTTGTCTAATTTGTCAGATTCTGACCAGACGGTTCAGGCTGTACGCTTACAAACATATCAGGCAAACAATCATTGTTAAGCAAATACAGCTCATGATGGATAAAATTAAAATAAATTATTATTTCACTGAAAACAGGAACAGATAGATATCAGCAATAGCGTAGTAGAGAATAACTTATCTGAATATCATATGAGTTACAGTAGCTATGATTGAGGGATGGAGTGGATACGATAACAAGATTAGAAATGACAGAATGAGAGTAAGATCAATGAGATTTGTAAAGATAGAGAGTAAATAACAATAGAGATTGTATGAAAAAGGGAGTGAGTATAATTATAGTAATAAACATAAATTAAAAATATCCATGTTTAACAAGTGTAATTTATTAAGCTTATTTAAATCAAGATTAAAAGCATTACAACCTGGAAAGACCCTGTAAATAATTCTGTGTAACTGCCGCCGTATTAAAGGTGCTCGCTAAGGCGGTCACCAAACTCGATAATAAAACGGCTCATTGCCAGCCGCCAGTTCTGGATTGGCATACTCCATTTTTTTGACGCCGACTGTATCGCCAGATAAATCACTTTTCGCACCGAGTCGTCCGTTGGGAACACCTTGCGCTTCTTTATCGCCTGCCGAATGACGCTGTTCAGCGATTCGATGGCATTCGTCGTGTAGATGGCCTTGCGGATATCCGGTGGGTAACCGAAGAAGGTGTTGAGATTTTCCCAGTGTGTGCGCCAGCTCTTGCTGATTTGCGGGTATTTTTCATCCCAGACGCCTGCAAACTTATCCAACGCCATCAACGCCGCTTCCTCTGTCGGGGCCTGATATACCGCTTTCAGCCCGCTGGTGACGGCTTTGTAATCCTTCCACGACACGAATTTCAGGCTGTTGCGCACCATATGGATGATGCAGAGCTGAATATGCGTCTGCGGGTACACGCTATTTATCGCTTCCGGGAAGCCTTTCAGGCCGTCCACGCAGGCAATCAGGATGTCCTGAAGGCCACGATTTTTCAGCTCAGTCAGTACACCCAGCCAGAACTTTGCACCTTCATTTTCTGCCAGCCACATACCCAGCAGCTCTTTCTGACCGTCGGTATTGATGCCCAGCGCGAGGAACACCGCTTTGTTAATGACACTCCCGCCGTGACGAACCTTAACCACAATACAGTCAAGATAAACAATGGGATACAGTGCATCCAACGGTCGATTTTGCCATTCAGAGACCTGTTCTTTAAGCGCATCGGTCACTTTGGATATCAGCGTGGGCGAGACATCGGCGTCGTACATTTCTTTGAACGTGGCAACGATTTCCCGCGTAGTCATGCCTTTGGCATACAGGGACAAAATCTGGCTGTCCATCTGGGTGATGCGTGTCTGATGCTTCTTAATTAGTTGCGGTTCGAAGGTATTTTCACGGTCACGCGGCGTGTTAAGTTCGATCTCGCCATCATCGCACAATACCGTTTTGACGAGTAGCCATTACGGGTATTAGAGCCTGATTTAGGAGCATTTTTCTCATGACCGAGATGGTCAGTCAGTTCTGCATTGAGCGCCGTTTCGACGGTAAGCTTTGTCAACATGCGTGAAAACTGGTTGAGGTCGGCTTCGGTTTTAAGGCCTTTGGCCAGAAGGGCTTTAAGTTTCTTTTCGTCCATCGTTTGCCTGTCTCCGTTGTTGGAGTGAACATATCAAAAACAGGCAATTACACAATTTTAATTACAGTCTCCCTGGAAACTGACGTTACTGATTACTACACTGGTACCCGAGGCTCACGGCCTCAGGTTATCTTTATATACTCTCAGAAGGATACTCTTACATTAGCCCAATAACGGCGTCCTTCATCGACCTGCCAGTTACCATCAATGGTATCGATATCCTCGCTCTTTCTGTCTGTGACGTTAAGAACGGCAAAATTAATCAGCATGTCTGGCAGAATCTGGTAATTTAGACCAATATCCATAGATGTGAATCCATTACGAACGCGGGGAACCTTAGCACCATTTCTTTGTGCTGCCCAGATTTGTTTTCCCGTATAATTCAGAGATGAATAAAATGTAATATCCTGAGTGTAATCCCATTCCAGTTTTGCATTGGCTGCATGTCTGGGAGTTCTTTCCAGAGGTTCCCCTTTCAGCGACTTGCCATTGAGACTTTCGTCATCGCTTTCTCGACGGGAGTCAGTGAATGTATAGTTTGCAGATACACGCCATTTATCATTCACAGGAATCTGAGTTGCAAGCTCCACACCTCTGATATTTGCCTCACCCACATTATCATAAATAAAAGTGTTTAACCCAGTGACCGGATCTTTTGTGCCTATATCGTAACTGGTCAGCTTATTTTTAAAATCTGTATTAAACAGAGTCGCACTTGCTGAGAAACCACGGTCATTATTATAAATAATACCGATCTCTTCGGTTACACTGGTCTCCGGTTTCAGGTCCCTGTTACCATACATAATAGAGGCGCCACCTTGCGTCAGTGTTCCAAATCCAGGACTGACCTCACGAATCGAAGGGGCCCGAAATGCTTTTGCGATCCCCCCTTTGAGAGTGAGATTATCGGTCAGGTTATAAACAGCATACAATCTTGGATTCCAGTAACTGCCATAGATTTCATGATTATCGAGACGCAGTCCTCCAGTCAAAGCGAGAGAATCCGTTGCAGCATATTCATTTTCTATAAAAACAGCTTTCTGTTTAACTGAAACAGACTGTGTTTCTGTCGTTTTTTTACCTGTGGCTGAGTCATCACGGAGTTCTGCATGCTGAAATTGACCTCCGATGGTCAGTACATTTTCCGGCAGAAATGCCGTCACTTTTGCATCTATGATTGTGTTGGTTATTTCCGGTTTTCTTGACTCGTAATTAAGATCCCAATGATTATATTTATCTTTTTTACCTGATTTAACCTCACGAATAACTTTCTCCTGATAAACAGCAATTTCAGGATGCAGTATTTCGCCCTGGGCATTCCATGCTGCTACCCAGTGACTACGTGAATTATGAGTTTCTCTTTTACTGTTTGGTTGTTTAAGATTTCCCCGCATAGTCCAGGCATCGAGAGACTCACCAGGTGTTAATGTATGCACCTGGTTATTTTTTCCATATTCAAAAACAAACTTCTGGCTTTCAGTCGGAGTAAACTGGAGCGTTGCCGTTATATTCTTATTATCTTTTGCCGGTGTTCCCTGAGAGATACTATCTTCCTTGCGATAGTTCATTCCTCCATATAGCTGAAGACCAAGTTTATCCTTAACCAATGGGCCTGACAGATAGAAGTCATTTGTGGTTGAGTTACCAAATTTCCCATGTTCCTGAATAATCCCCCCAAGTCCAAGTACGCCATCCCATGTTTGGTTATTAACTGGTTTGGTTATGATATTAATGACCCCTCCGATGGCATCAGAACCATACAGGGAAGACATAGGGCCACGGATCACTTCAATGCGTTCAATTGCTTCCACAGGAGGGATAAATCCGGCTTCAAAACCGCCGCTGCCATTTGGTCTGGATTCCCGACCGCTCTGACGTCGTCCATCGACCAGAATCAGCGTGTAATCGCCACTTAGACCACGTATACTGATATCCGGTTTTTCATTCCCACCAGTGATACTAATCCCTTCAACATCTTTTACTGCATCGACCAGATCTGAAACCGGTTTTTTTTGCAGTTGTTCTGAAGTAATGACTGAGACACTGGCCGGGGCATTTCTGAGCTGCTGAGTGAACCCGGAGGCAGTAACAACAAGCGTATCTTCTTTTTTATCAGAACTGGCATAACCTGATGATATAACTGCAGAACACATCACGGCAATGCCCGAAGCAATGATATATTTATTCTTCATAAATTTCCCTTTGCCAAAGGCGTAATGATAATGATTTGCGTTAGCAAAGAGGGAATTTACAATGAACAGAAAAGAAGGTAAATCACATTTCGCTCATTCAGTTAACATTTTCGAATAATTTCCTGAACATGCCCGACTTGATGAGAACAGCAGAACAGCCCCTTTCTCCGGGGAACTCTTTACTGCATAATTTATAGTCCTGTCGAAGATGTAAGCTCTTTCATCTGGATATCTCCATCAACAACATTCCAGTAGAGCACACGAGAGTGACAGGGGACTGGCGTTATTTATTACGGTATGCTTGTCTGATTTGGTAGAAAATAAAAATGGGCGACTGACCAGATATGGGAGTCTCCGGTCAGTCATTCGCTTGTAGATGCAGGACATAAGCGAACCAGGGCCCACTGCTTGTGCGCAAAAGCAAGGAGAGTTTATCCTGGCAGATTGAGTTACACCAGATCATCACCTCACTGACCAGTCCGGGATTCAAAGTCATCCTCCAGCACTAAACCCCATACCAGTCCTGAACCTTCCCTCGCCAGCAGCCAGACTCCTACTGTTCACAACTATCCTCTTCCGTGAATGGCTGTAAGTGAGCAGCACTAAAATAAATCGGTACTTCCGATGACAGACAGTGAAAGCGTAAGGAGAAATATGAACATGAGAATGGAAGTAAGCGGCTTGTCAGAACCGTATTGATATTTACTGAGAGCTCAGATCAACTTTCCAGGGCAACAGATCGCGTACCCGGTTTGCCGACCAGTCCTGGATATGCTCAATAACGTAACGCAGCCATTTTTCTGGCGCCACATTGTTCAGACGGCATGTGCCGATCAGCGAGTACAACACCGCCGCATGTTCGCCACCGCTGTCGGAACCCGCGAGTCGAGTCAGCCGGAGAGAATTTCACTCCCCGGCTGCTCACGGAACCGTACGTGACACTCTCGCGTCATACGGCTCTTGATCACTCATTCGATGCACGTAGTAAATACCAGTGGACAAATAGCTTCGGATACTCCTTCCTTACCAGCGTCAGCTTTCGCTGAGCCCTCCGGTTCGAAAGTCTGTATTTAGACTGCATCCACTTGAGCAGACGTGACTGCATTGCACTCCACAGTCGATAGTTGAAATTTCTGGACCAGAACTTTCCGTAGTACTCGATCCAGCCTCTCACTATCGCATTGTAGCGCCTCGCAAAATCCAGCAAACTCTCAGCTGTTGAGCGATGTATACGCCACTTCTTGATTGTTTCTGTTATTTTGCGCATTGCTGCATTTGACGCACCCGGCATGCATTTTCGGTACAGTTCGCCTTTGAAATTCTTCAGCGTACGCACTTTGAAGTCATATCCGAGAAAGGTGAAACTCGTTGCGACGTTTCTCCTTTTAAACGTGTCAATGTAGGCGATATTCGTTTTCCCTGCATTCAGGACCAGCCCGACTTCCGAGAAGCGCTCCGATAACCTGTTCTTCAGCCTTGTTGCATCACTCATTCGTGAACAATGTACTACAATATCATCAGCGTACCTCTCAAACGGTACCCCCCGATATTCTCTTTCCATCCACAAATCAAATGCATAGTGAAGGAACAAGTTAGCAAGTAGCGGACTAATGACCCCGCCCTGCGGAGTGCCTCGTGTTCGGGTTATTAATTCTCCATTTTCACAACTCTGCATTGGTGCTTCCATCCAGCGTCGACAGTACAGGATGACCCATTTAGGCATCCCGTGGTGTTCCAGTGCTTTGAGCACCAGATCATGTCTCACATGGTCGAAAAACGCACTGATGTCCACTTCCAGTATCCAGCTATAACGCCAGCACCGGATGGCACATTGTTTCAGAGCGTCATGAGCTGATTTGCCTGGTCGGTAACCATAAGAATCAGCATGGAAAATCGGGTCAAGCTTTTCTTCCATAAAAAGTTTTATCGCTCCCTGAGCAATTCGATCGGATACTGTTGGGATCCCCAGAATGCGCTCCTTGCCATTCGGCTTCGGGATCCGTTTTTCCAGCACAGGTGGCGGAAACCATGTTCCCGAACATAGCCGGTTCCAGATCTTGTATAGATTGCCATCACGTTGCTGGTCGAACATTTTCAAAGTCTGTCCGTCGCATCCGGGGGCTCCCTTGTTGCGACGCACATCCAGATATGATGCCCAGACCAGTGCTTTTGGTATTTCGAATGATTTTCGTTGCATCAGTTACATCATCCCCTTATGGGTTGTGTCTTTTGCAATGAATGTGATCCCCATCCCTTCGCTCCAGACCCATTACAGATCTTTCATCACTACTACGAATGGGTCCGCCCCTGTTTCCCGATACGTGCCGGAAACAGGTTCTCACGTTCCCTGAGATGGTCTGGCCCGGGATCCTGCTGCCTTAACACCGGATGCCGCGCAGTCAGTAAGCAGGTGTCTTCTGCGCTTATCAGAGGACGGCTGTACGGCCCCATTTTGACATCATCTAAGATTTCGATGCTTCATCGGACAGTTTACTTTCGTTCAGCTTCCCGAACCCCACGTGACAGTAGATCTCTGCCTTTTCCCGAGTCGCTCACCACTACATTCCTTAGAATGAAGCAGCACCGGGTCGTTTGGTCAGTGTTCCTGCAAACCCTGACCGGAGGGCCCACCTCCACCCACCTCAGAGCATGGATAACTTATGCTGCAATTTTCATATTGCCGCTATCAGTTCTCCTTCGTGACACACACAGCCAGTTTTTCCGGCCTACGGCCACTCCCCGTAAGGCGTTCTCTGCGATGTTGTTGTCGATTTCCACCTGGCCATTACTGCAGTACACGTTCAGCGCATCCCACTGTTTCAGCAGGTATGCGAACGCTTTTGCCGTATCTGAGTGACGCGACAGTCTTTTCATCTGAGTCTGTATCCAGTCGTACAGTGACTGCATCAGGGGGGGTGATCTGGCTTTTCTTGCCACCAGACGCTGTTCTGCTGAACATCCCCGGACCTCCGCCTCGATGGCATACAGTTCACCAATACGCTGCAGGGCTTCCGTGGTGATATCGGTAGGTGCTCTTGCATGTACATCGTGGATTTTTCTCCGGGCATGAGCCATACAAGCGGCTTCCGTTATTCTGCCGGATTCGTATAACGCCCGGTAACCACCGTAAGCATCGGCCTGAAGCACTCCGCTGTAACCAGCAAGATGATTCTGTGGATGGATGCCTTTCCGGTCCGGGCTGTCCGGGTTTTACCGCTGCCCGGCTCCTGGACCGGGACGGGGATATCATCAGCATGGACTTTACCGGGCATCAGCACATACTGGCGCAGGACGTCATACAGCGGCTCCAGCAGTTCAGCAACAGCACCTGTCCAGCGCCCCAGCGTGGCACGACTCAGCTCCACGCCCTGGCGACGGTATATTTCTGACTGGCGGTATAACGGCAGATGGTCCGCGTATTTTCCGGTGACAACGTGGGCAAGAAGCCCCGCTCCGGCATAGCTGCGTGCAATGGGTTTTGAAGGCACCGGCGCCTGCACGATATGGTCACAACGGCAACAGGCCAGTTTCGGACGTTGTGTTTCGATAACCTTAAAGGCGCTGCTGATAAGCTCCAGTTGCTCTGACACATCACATCCCAGAGAACTGAGTTCACCACCACAGGCAGGACAGCATTCCTCTTCCGGCCGGATAACCTGGGTTTCACGGGGAAGTGAGGCCGGTAACGGTTTACGGGCTGAAGACTGGCGCAGGGCGGATGGCAGTGCCGGGTCATACTGCTCACCCAGCGTTTCCGCCATTTCTTCCTGAAGTGCGCTGATTCTCTCCTGTGCTTCCTGTATCTGTCGTTCGGTTTTTGCACGAAGTTTTTCTGAGCTTTTACCGAACTGCATACGTTGCAGTTTCGCAACCAGCGCCTTCAGCCGGTTGATTTCGGAAGCATAAGCCGCCACCCGTTGTGAGAGCAGGCGGGCGTTCTCATGAGCAAGTGAGGTGTCCATATCCTCACTTTACAACGGGTTATATGCGGATGCCAGTGCGTTGCGTTCGTTTCGGGTGCTTCCAGTTGATGTCCTCAAGAAGCATGGACAACTGAGCCGGAGTAAGGTGAACCTTTCCATCGCGGGTGACCGGCCAGACGAAGCGGCTCCGCTCCAGGCGTTTGGTGAAGAGGCACAGTCCGTCGCTGTCAGCCCACAACACTTTTATCTGGTCACCCCGGCGTCCGCGGAAGATGAACAGATGCCCGGAGAACGGGTCATCATTCAGGACGTTCTGAACTTTTGAGGCCAGGCCGTTAAAACCATTTCGCATGTCGGTGATACCGGCAACCAGCCAGATACGCGAACCGGCAGGGAGAGATATCATCAGTGGCTGCTCCCTTTCATTTCGCGGATAAGTGTCTGTAATAACGCAGGTGTCAGTTCACCTTTCAGCCTGAGAGTTCCGGCCGGCAGAACCAGCTCGCAGCACAGACTGTCTGGCAGTGTATTTATCTGTTCAGGTATCTGCACTGGTGCCGGGATTTTATTATCCGGCTCCGGAGTTAACGTTACGGGAAGTAGCGATGTTTCATGTTCGCCGGGCGGTTGCAGGCCACCGTTACGCCAGAGATGCCGCCAGTTAAAGAGCAGGTTATCGTTGATTCCGTTCTCACGAGCTATTTGTGCGACACAGGCACCGGGTAAAAGAGTTTGCTGAACAAGTCTCCATTTAAACTCCGGTGAAAATCGGTTCCGGCGGGTTTTCTCTGTTTTCACAGTCTGAGTTACTGTCGGGGCTGAAGGGTATCGCCCCGGGAAAAGAGCCCGGGCCAGTTGCCCGCAGGAATATTCACCGGAAAGAGGCCAGTCAGTGAATACCTGGTGAAATCGCCTCACCAGAGAAAAAATGGCGGTTTTGCTGATACCGGTCTGCGCAGAAATGCGCGGGTACGACAGTGACTCGTCAAATCTCAGTTGTAGCACACGCAGGATCAATTCCGGATTGTCTGCCAGTACCGCCTTTCGTGCATTCATCTTAAATGTCCTTTTACTGCGAAAATGGACATTAGTATCGGAAACAGGAAAGGGAGGCGAAAGACGGTTTAAATGAGACGGTTACTGATTAACAGGTTAATCATCCGTTTCTCCGTCAATGGAGGAAATCACTGCTGCTTACTCTTACATAGCCTGTCACAACAGCTCTCTCATTGTTAGCTGAAAAGAGACTTCCTCCGGTCAGAGCCACCAACTCCACCCCGGAATCGCAAAAAAAACCGACCTCACCAGTCGGTTTTTTTGTACCTGTCTCCCACCACCTTCTGCCGTTCGCTCTTCTCTGTGAAAATGTCCTGTTGAACTCATTCCTGTCCGGTTATTACCGGCGCTGATTCGCATTCATGCCTCTCGACTTAATCCCGAAATTTATCCATTCATCTATGGAGGAATCCCCGTGTCTTACCAACAGACGCCTGCCGCCGAAGATCCAATGGCTATATGGTATATCGTCGGTACCATATGCCTGCTCTTTGCGATTATCATCTGGCGCTTTTTACCTGAAATCGTCTTCGCCTCCTGCCTGATCCTGCACACACTGTGGGGCATGATTGACTGGGGGCCCTTTCACAACTTTGCCGCCCCCCGTTACAACCTGCTGGCCATCACTGCTAACAACGCGGCAACCATCACTTTCAGCCAGTGGCTGGATGTTATGTCCCGGACAGTGGGGATCCTCTGGCTGATTCTGCTTCCCATGACATTCGGCTTTCTGTGGATGTGGTTTCACCATCCGGCCCAGCCCCGTTTTACCCGCAGGCCACTGAATATCCACACACTGCCCCATATTTTTTCAGCTCTGTCACCGGCGATCGCCCCCGTTCTGGCTGATGGAGACAACAACAGACTCTTCCACGGACAAAAACGTCCCGAGCGCCGTGTCGCACTAACCCCCGAAGCCTTTGTGGAGCAGAACAACCTTATCCGCAACATGCAGCTCGATGTTGCGTCCACACGCCAGTGCTTCATGGCGCAACTGGGGCAACCACTGACCAGCTGGAAAGACATGGCCCCACATGAAAAAGCGCTCTTTGCCATCTTTGGCCTGCAGTTCTTCCTCGGTGACCGGAAAGCAGCGGTAGCCCTGATGAACAACCTCAATATCTCCTGCAGGCTCAAAAGTAAACGGGACCAGGGGCGTTTCAGCACGCCGGTGTATTCACTGGCCAGAAACGCCTTTATCCGGGTTATCAAAACAGAAGGCGCACAAAAGTGGCTCAGGCAGCACCGTTACGTTCGCAGCGGTCTGGTCTGGCTTTACGCACATGATTTGCGCCTGACGCCTCCGAACTGGCTGTGGCTCAAGGGCGTTGACCGGACGCTCTTCTATGCCCTTCACCGGGCAAACACCACAAAAGGCTTCATCGAAGGGGCCGGCGTGGTGGCCGTTGCCCGGGCAGAAAATGAAGCGTGTCGTCTCGGCCTGCCCTGCCCGGAACCCTGTGTGGAAGAAGCCATTGAAGGGCTGCGACAGGACATGCTGGGACTGGGGTTGATATGGGACGAACCTCAGCCAGACCGCGATCGCAGACGTCAGATAAGGACCCGCTGGTCACTCACGGATGACGTGATACCACGCAGCCATGATAACGATGAAGGCTCAGATACTGGTGAAACCACCGAAACCACTGAAACCCGGCATCCCGCCGACAAGGAAAAAGCACAATGACCATCCGCTACACTGCAACACTCAACAATAAACACCTGTCCCTGACCGCCCTGTACCCTGACGGTGGTCAGGAGGTTATTGCCATCCTGCCAATTACAGAACTGGGCGCACTGATTAACCGTAATAACAGGCTGATGCACCTGTCCTTCAGCCCCCCTTTTCGTGAAATAACCGAAACACTGCTTGTTGATACCGTTAATACTGAACGTCCCGGACATCACATCGGCAGAATGCTCTCCGCAATTGACAGCTGTCTGAACGCGGCATATGCAGAACTTCCTGCCCGGAAAACCAGCTTCATGAGAGGGCTGATATACGGTGCAGGATTAGTGCTGGCACTTCTGACAGCGGTAACAGCCGGATATATTTTGCTGAAACCGGACAGCGATTCCCCTCTCAGGGTACCAGTCACAGAATCCGTAACAGAAACTGCACCATTACACATCGACAAGGAAATTGTCCGGTCAGTAGCCCCGTCAGAGACGAAAAATGAAATCGTTCACCCGGTACCACAGGAAATGCAGGAGACATCCGCTGCCCCGGCGATAACAGCAGACAAAAATACTCTGGTCGCTGAAGCCCGCCGTAATCTGGCCACTGTACTTAAACGCAACGCGGACCGGGGTATGTTCACCATTAATCTCTCCACTGGTCATGAACGCACACTCTACGCCTTCCTTGACCCCGCATGCATCAACTGCCGTCTTCTGGAGCCCGCGCTTAAGCAGCTGGCCCGGGAAATCAGCGTGGTGATTTATCCGGTCTCCGTAATCGGCGGAGAGGCCAGCACAAACCGGACTGCGCCACTGCTGTGTGAACCGGACTCACAAAAACGGGCGACCGGATGGCATCAGCTGTATTCCGCAGACAGGGGTATGGCCCCCACCGGCGATGCACCGGCTGCACCGGATGAAAAGTGTCTGACCGCTGCTCGTGCAGCCATCGATGTCAATAACCAGGCTTTCCGCCAGTTCGGTTTTGGCGGCACCCCATGGGTGTTATCCGATACCGGCTGGCACCTGCCGTCCGGCATCCTGAAAGACGCCACTACCGTCAGCCTGTTCCTGAAAGCCACAGATACCGAGGATAATCACAATGAGCCAGCATCACGTTAATCCTGACCTCATACACCGCACGGCCTGGGGAAACCCGCTGTGGAATGCACTGCACAACCTGAACATCATTGGTCTGTGTCTGGCCGGCAGTATCATTACGGCCCTGATATGGCCACTGGCCCTTCCTGTCTGTCTGCTGTTCACCCTGGTCACCTCCGTGATATTCACGCTGCAACGCTGGCGATGCCCCCTGCGTATGCCCATGACTCTCAGCCTTGATGACCCCTCCCAGGACAGAAAGGTCAGGCGAAGCCTCTTCAGCTTCTGGCCCACCCTGTTTCAGTATGAAGCAGATGAAACATCCCCCGCACGGGGGATTTTTTATGTCGGTTACCGCCGTATCAATGATATCGGTCGTGAGCTCTGGCTGAGCATGGATGACCTCACCCGGCATGTCATGTTTTTTGCCACCACCGGTGGCGGTAAAACAGAAACCACCTTTGCCTGGCTGCTCAACCCGCTCAGCTGGGGAAGAGGCTTTACCTTTGTTGACGGAAAAGCACAGAACGATACCACGAGGACAATCTGGTATCTCTCCCGACGTTTTGGCCGGGAGGATGATATCGAGGTCATCAACTTCATGAACGGCGGAAAATCCCGCAGCGAAATCATTCAGAGCGGCGAAAAATCCCGCCCACAGTCAAACACCTGGAACCCGTTCGCATTCAGCACAGAAGCCTTCACCGCCGAAACCATGCAGTCCATGCTTCCCCAGAACGTTCAGGGGGGAGAATGGCAGTCACGGGCGATAGCCATGAACAAAGCCCTGGTCTTTGGCACAAAATTCTGGTGCGTCCGGGAAAGAAAAACCATGTCCCTGCAGATGTTACGGGAGCATATGACGCTGGAAGGTATGGCAAAACTCTATTGCCGTGGGCTTGATGACCAGTGGCCGGAAGAAGCCATCGCACCACTGAGAAATTACCTGCAGGACGTTCCGGGATTCGATATGTCACTGGTGAGAACGCCGTCAGCATGGACTGAGGAGCCCCGTAAACAGCATGCTTATCTCTCCGGTCAGTTCTCGGAAACATTCACAACCTTTGCCGAAACCTTCGGGGACGTCTTTGCGGCAGATGCCGGCGACATTGATATTCGCGACAGTATCCACAGCGACCGAATTCTGATTGTGATGATCCCCGCACTGGACACATCAGCCCATACCACGTCGGCACTCGGTCGTATGTTCATCACCCAGCAGAGCATGATCCTCGCCCGTGACCTGGGCTACCGCCTGGAAGGCACAGACGCACAGACCCTGGAAGTAAAAAAATACAAAGGCCGCTTCCCCTATATCTGTATCCTTGACGAAGTCGGTGCCTACTACACGGACCGCATTGCTGTGGAGGCCACCCAGGTACGTTCACTGGAGTTTTCCCTGATAATGATGGCGCAGGATCAGGAGCGAATTGAAGGGCAGACCTCCGCCACCAACACCGCCACACTGATGCAGAACGCCGGCACCAAATTCGCCGGACGCATTGTCAGTGACGACAAAACGGCAAGAACGGTGAAAAATGCCGCCGGTGAAGAGGCACGGGCCAGAATGGGCAGCCTGCAGCGCCACGATGGTGTGATGGGTGAGTCCTGGGTGGACGGTAACCAGATCACCATCCAGATGGAAAGCAAAATCGACGTGCAGGATTTGATCAGACTGAATGCCGGTGAGTTCTTTACCGTTTTCCAGGGGGATGTGGTGCCGTCAGCCTCTGTGTATATTCCGGACAGCGAGAAAAGTTGCGACAGTGATCCAGTGGTCATCAACCGCTATATTTCCGTTGAAGCCCCCCGGCTGGAGCGTCTCCGCCGTCTCGTCCCCAGGACAGTGCAGCGCAGGCTCCCCACACCGGAGCATGTCAGCAGCATTATCGGTGTGCTGACAGAAAAAACCTCCCGGAAACGTCGTAAAAAACACACAGAGCCTTACCGAATCATCGATACCTTCCAGGACCAGCTTAAAAGAACACAAACATCGCTGGATCTGCTTCCGCAATATGATACAGATATCGAATCCCGGGCAAACGAACTGTGGAAAAAGGCTGTGCACACTATCAATAACACAACCAGGGAAGAACGCCGGGTATGTTATATCACACTGAATCGTCCGGAAGAGGAACACTCTGGTCCTGAAGATATACCTTCAGTGAAGGAGATTCTGAATACTCTGCTCCCCCTGGAGATGCTGTTACCTGTACCGGATCTAACTGCATCCCCGCCCCATAAAAAAAATGTCGCTCAGACACCATCAGGTGGAAAACAAGAGAGTCGTAAAAAAAGATTCTGATAACACCTGTATGGCTGATTTTAATAACAACCTTTACGCGATTATTAATCTCCTCCGCTCACCATAGTAAGCGGAGGATTCAGGATTTCAATCCATCACCAGAGGTACAATAAATGTGTATTAGTAGCCCGGAAACAAACTCATGGTCTGTTATTTATCGTAAAAATTCCGGAGAAGATATCAATATCACTTCCCTGACGTTTAAAAATAGTCTTCTGGCAGCCCGGACACTGATGGTGCCCGAAAACTATATGATATGCATACTCAGAAACGGGGAGAGGGTCAGACGATGGGACAGAGAAATACTTGCAGGCTCAAACAGATGGTACAAGTGTTCTCCCGATAATTTCGAAATACTGGGTAAGCTCCCCATAATAAATAAAGTCACAACACTGATAAAATCATAATCTACTGATTTTACTCAGTTAAGCTAAATCAGGATGAACGCTTTGATTATGAATTATACATGAAAACAAATATGGGCAGCACAAAAAATGGTGCCAGGGTTCCCCACGTTCTTAATAGATTCACTTCTATGGATATTGATATGAATTCCCAGATCCTGCCAGACATGCTGATTAATTTTGCCCTTATTAACATCACAGACAGAAAGAACGAGGGTATCAATACCATTGATGGTAACTGGCAGGCCGATGAAGGACGCCGTTACCGGGATAATGTAAGAATCTATTTTTGAGTATGTCAACATAACCTGAGGCAAAGTACCTCAGGTTCCAGTGTAGTAATCAGCCAACCTGACAGTCTTCTGTTAGCCCTACAGATATGTCGTGGAGCTAACCGCGCATGTCAAAGCCGGATTTTTGAAAATCTCTATAAACTTCCGGATTGTTGAAGGCCGGGAATTTAGCTTTATGGGCTGCTGACTTTATCGCTTCGCAATAGGCTTTATCGCCATTACTGGTTGATATTTTTAACGCCGTGCCATCCCGGGAGAATTCCATATGCAACCTGCATTTTTTCCTTTTCCATTTTTGCGGATCATCAAGTTTAGCATTAATTGCATCCCTGATTCCCCGTGCCTGCTCCCCCCATTCATCCTGATCATCCCAACGTCCTGAACTGCAACTACCCAGGGCTGTAGTTTTATGGCAATTTGAAGGATGTAATGGTGCACATCCCGCCACAAAGCTGACTAAAATAGCCAGCATAACGATTTTCTTTACCCCCATATATTGCTCCTCAATCCATATAGATCTCAGTACCATAGCTCTGTCAGAGCAAAGAAAATCTTAACTAATACAAGTTAAGATTTTTAATATCCACTCCTCATCCCTACCTACATTCCAGGTGATGGTGGCGTCCACTCATTATCCTGAACTGGAGCATAAGATGCTCCATGCCCCCCGGATATGCTTTTCTGTTGCCTGATATATTCGTGGTAGTACTGTTCACTACGCTGACGATGTAAATCCACATCCGGGCGGCTGATTACAAAGTGTCCATTTCCGGTTATTCCAGCTGCATTATGCCAGGCCACCATTTCCGCAAATACATCATTAAACTGTTGATATGAGCCTTCCGGTTCAAAACCCATTCCTGGCTCACGATCAAACAATACAGGAGCAATCAGATTCAGCTTATCCACCAGTTCATTTCTGTCCTGATGATGGTAGAACACCACACGGTCCCCATAATCCACACAGACTAACTCTCCATTCCTCCGATCACGAAAACGCACACTGCCATCTTTCTGCAGACGGGCTTCGAGAACGCCAGTGTCTTCATAAAGTGGAGTTCCTCCCGGTTCACAGATAATCACGCAGCGGTCGGCATTCGTTGTTCGTCGCTTGTCTTTGCGACGATCACGATAATCCCAGCCACGTAACTGTGATAATGCAGCTCTGTCTCCCTGTACCGCCTGTTGCTCCACCCACTGCCGGTAGGACAAAGGATACCACTTACCCTCCGCAATCAGTGACAACCGCTCTTCCTTCACACTCTCCTTCAGCCTGATCAGCGCCTGCATACGATGCACTTCCGCAATATGGTAATGCAGCTTACGCAATTGTGGATCCCGGAACTGCACACGGATATACGCCTTGCGCCGACGGCAGGCAGCATGAATTTCCCGTAACCGTTCTCCGTAACGTAAGTCGGGTTTACGCCAGTGCTCCTTCCATGCAAGATAACGCGCGCGCAAATCTTCCCGCGCAGCTGCACGGGCTTCACGGCGTTCACGACGCAGTACAGGATCGCGCCGGAAGCCGGGCTCCACTTCATCGCTGGCAGCAAGTTCCGGATTGTAGCGACATTCAGGCTTCACCCGTTCAAATATATCTGCACCTGCAATCTCAAATGGCCCTGCCTGCGGCTCAGCCCTGGATAACGTCAAATCCGGGTGGATACTGCTGGCCTTCACTGGTGTGAGCTCATGATTAAACGCATCCACAATCACAAGACCATGATGCTGTTTCTGCAACATAAGCCCTTTACGCGCAAACATCTCATGGCACGCCTGCCAGCTGAAATTCCCGCCCGCGATCATATCTTCAATCAACGACTCACACTGAACAGTCGTGTACCCCCACAGACTTTCCTTATCGGAAAACAGTTCGCGCTTTATTGCTCCCTGTGGACCTGTCCCCATCCGCATACGATACCATTCGTAATCACTGACAGCCTGAGTACCAAGATTACGTCCCCGGAATCGTTCTCCGGGTATAACCTGAGTAAAAATATCCTTCGGTACAGGCTGCCATCCACCATCCAGATCCTGCATATAATCCAGCGTCATTAACGGCCACACACTGTCTGCTCGTACTGGTGTCTGTTGTTTATCAAATCCATCATGCAGTACCAGATGCCCGTGCTGGATCCCCATCCATAATCCAGCCTTTGCCAGAGTTCTGTGCACATCCAGGCAACTTTCCAGCTCACCATTTCTCGCCATTTCCGGTAAGCGTTCGGCAAAATGACGGCAGGCGTACTGTTTCAGACTCTCCGTTTCTGCCACTTTTTCCGGCCGGATATCAACGTTTATGGCTTCCGGATCATAACGACCGGGTGTCCCCACCTGACTGAAAATATCTGTCGGTACAGGCTGATATTCCCCCAGTTTCCGCCCCAGTTTTTCAGCTGTCCATGACGGTCCGAACGAACTGAGTGCAACACCTTCCCGCGCGCTGTCCCAGCCATCCTTCACCACCAGTTCCCCTTCCTGCATCGTGATATACAGACCATCACTGGCCAGCCGTTTATGCAAAGACAACCAGTCCTGTGCGGGCTCTTCACGCAGCCCGGCAATCGACATCTGCGCAATATATTCCCTGAACGTCTGCTTTTTCCCGCGTCGCCAGGCATTACGGCGCTCACGTACCAGCGCTGTTTTGCGCACAATACGGTTGCCGGGTGCATGCACAAAGCAGCCATTATCAGGCGCGAATCCGTGCTTAAGTTCAAGTTCACGACATGCACGGCTGAGTTTTTCCTGGCTCCAGGAAAGCCAGTTAATATAACCAGTTTCAGGATGTACACGATTCACGGCAACATGCACATGCAGATTATCCGTGTCCGTATGAACGGCAGCCACGTACTGATGTTTTGAGAGTTCAAGGGATTTCAGTGTGTGACGCACACAGTCAAAAAGCTGCTCAGGACGCGGGCTTTCATGCGCAGGCCAGGAAAGAATGTAGTGGAAAACGGGGTCTGTATCATTACGGGAAAAAACAGCTTTGTCCGCCTTGTACTGCATCTCTTCAGCAGCTGTTTCCAGTGAATTGCAGTTATGGAAACAGGTTACGCCATAGAAATTTACCCTCTGACTGCCGTCTTTCATCACATCAATCAGGGAGACAAATTTTTCGTTACGCAGGCGTGTTGCATAATCAACAAGCCGTCTGAAACGGTTGCGGTGAGGGACATCACTCTTGATTTCGCTGTCTTCTGTGAGTTCATTTTCCTGCACATCATCCCGCACAGACGTGTACGCAATCAGGTCTTCAAAGGAAGACCTGCCGTCACGTCTTTTGTGCGGAATAATGGCATTCATCAGCAGTTATCTCAGCGTCCCATTAAGTCTCTTCGCAGAGCATTGACATATTCAGTAATGGCAACAAGAACCTCTGCATACTCCTTATCACCAGTGCGTTTTCCCTCCACAAACAGATGCTTCTGAAGGCGGCCAAGACGCATAATCTCATCAATCATACGGTCGTCAGTACGGCAGTTAACCACCTTATCCAGTGAAGAGCTTCGTATAAATGTTGAAACCGTCTGTCCACTTGACTCCGCTTTTTCTCTTACGATTTCAGCCTCATCCTCCGTGAATCTCGCCGTGAATTTTACAATTCTCTTCCTGTTCTCACTGCCCGTTCGGGTTTTCTTCTCACTCATGGTCTGCTCCTTACCGGGGTGTCGGGGCAAAGCCCTGACCAGGTGGGGAATGTCTGAGTGCGCGTGCGCGGTCCGACATTCCCACATCCTGTCCCGTTTTTCGGTCAATTATAGCCTGTTAT
>ERZ836441.1876-NODE-1876-length-18625-cov-5.224125_pt1 | contig 18625 bp, 20 predicted proteins | sample MGYA00519686_ERZ836441 | MGnify/ENA primary metagenome ERZ836441 (study PRJEB31850, sample SAMEA3708800) | human gut metagenome | biome: human gut; feature: human-associated habitat; material: faeces | place: China | collected 2014 ... | reverse complement strand
TCGAACCGGCACGTCCTTGCGGACACTGGATTTTGAGTTCCATAACTACATTTTTTAAATCTTATAACCTTGATTTAATAGGGTTTTAAGAATTTTGAATCTTGCAAAATGGACTGATTTTTCAAATTTTAGTAACTTTTTGGTAACACTTCATACCTTATCGTCCTAAGAGCATCATCAGAGAATAGAGGATATGTCCCAACCGGTCATATTCATACAAAGGTATTCAAAACAAAAGATAACGATCAATTAAACCATCACATAAAACTTGATTGAGAACCTGTGAAATAATCTCAGAAATGAGCTCTTTATCTTGAAAACGACGGCTGTAATTCTTTCCGTATGTAGTAAAATGAGGAACCTTATCTTTCTAAATCCTCTTTTAATACACGTATTGAAGTCGCAACTCCACTCACTTGTGGAAAGTACGTATCTGTAAATATACCGATTCGCATACTTACCTCCTTAAATTTGAAATAAACAAAATTATTTCTATTATCCTCGCCATTATAAACGATACACGCTGTAGTGTTACTAATAGCTGATAAATTAACTGCTTTTGTAATCTTTAGTGTCAATATTACATAGCAACTTTCATTTCGTGATATAATATTAAACATAAAGATATTTTTAATAAAGAAGGTTATTATATGGATCAAATGGCATTCTACTTACTTTTTCCTAGCTTATTTATGATTCACGAAATGGAAGAGATTCTTCTTATGCCCAAATTTATGTCCTCTATGATTGATAATACGAAATTTAAAAATTTAAAAGAACTCTATACTCCTTATAGGTTTAACTTAATTGTGTTCGAGGAATTTTTAATCCTTCTATGTTTGCTTGCCTATAGTTTCTATTTGGGTAATTTTACAATTTATCAAACTATCATCATCGCATATAACTATCACATTATAATCCATATTATCCAGACTCTTTATCTAAAAAAGTATGTGCCTGGTCTTTTAAGTGGAATTGTAACAGGAGTATACTGTTCATTATTGATTCATCAACTTTTACAAATTAATTTACAACTCTACATATCTTCCATTCTAACATTAATCATTATCATGTTAAATCTAATCTTCTGCTTTAAAGTATTAAATTTCTTTTCTAAAAGATAGTACTGGTACAAAAAAATTTTTACTAATTTTTTTAACTAATAGATACAAAAAATAAGGACTTAGCCCTGCACAATACAGAGCTAAGTCCTTTTGACAAATTATAACGTTTTTGGACAGTATAGAACTTAGTTTTTACTTTCAAGTCATTAATTTTTCAATTTCCTTTATCCCTTCAAACTCTCCAACACTTTCGAAAAGTTCTATAGCTCGTTTGAAATGTCTATTGGATAATTCCGTATCTTTCAAGGCTAAATAGATTTCACCTAACCCTCTATAGCTACAAGCTTGAGAAATCACATCATCAGTCTCTAAAGATTGTTCCAATGACAGATTCATGAATGTAAGAGCTTCATCAAGGTTGTTTAATTTAAATCTCACATAGCCTTGTTCGTAGTTATTCACAGCTTTCTTTAGATTATCATTTGGAAAATGCTCTTCAACTATCTTCTTTTCATCTTCAATGAGTTTTAAAGCCTTATGAAAATCACCCTGTTCTCTGTAGATCATCGCTAATTGATGTAAGCCAATATGTTCATTTTCTTTATCTTCATTTTGTTGAGCTAATAAAATGTATTTCTCAAAGATACGGGTACACGAGGCATAGTCTTTTTCTGCCAATAATAAATACCCCATCAGATTTAAAAGGCTAAAATCTGTACAGGTATCAATGGAAAAATCTTGTTCAACCAACTTTTTAGCTTCTGATGTTTTTCCCTCCAGAAACAAGTCCCAAGCTGTATCAATTTTAGAGACCATCTATTTTCCCCTTTCAACTATAAACAACCTTCATAAAATAAAATCACTCAACAAGAATATACTAATCTTTACCTATTGAAACTTCTAAATGTTCTTTCTTTAATGGAATTCCGTTAATATTTTAGACACATTTTGGGAGGAAATTTTGAAGACTAGCGTCCTTCTAATTTTCCCAATAAGTTTTAACTTCTTCAAAAATCTTATTCAAAAGTTCTGCATCTTTTTCTGACAACTGATTTTTTTCTATAACTCTATCTTTTAGTTCTGTTGCCTTTATTTTATTCCTTGCCACCGAAACTGCTATTGAATGTTTCAAAATATCAAACTCATCCTTTGAAAAGTTTGCAATATTGGTAAGATCTAATTGTTCTAGAGGTAAACTACTGATAATTGAATAAGGTTTTTGTCCCAGCAAATAATCTGTAGTAGTACCAAAGATATTTGCTAATTTCACAACGAATTCTAATCCTGGTTCTAACGTTCCATTCTCCCACCGAGAATATGTCCCTTGTTGAACTCCAATTAATTCCGATATTTGTACTTGAGTTAACTTTTTTGATTTTCTGAGAGTTTTTAACCTCTCTGAAAATTTATAATCCTCTGTATACATAATTCTCCTATAGATATTCTTATTCGTATATTTTTGCTTGACAAAATATTCTAAACGGTATAAAATAGAATTATTCCATAAGGAATATTTATTTTAAGATTAAATATTCCATTGAGAATATTATAGCATAAAAGGAGGTAAAAGCGTATGTAATTAGTAGTCGATTTAAAAAATTTTAATAAAGGAGGTAAGATTCGACAAAATAAAAAAATCTTGAAACAAATGTGCCGTTCGTTCCAAGATCAAAACATATTATGTAACAATTATACCACAGAAAACTCTTCAGTTGCACAAGAAAATTTCGGAGGTTTCACAAAAAGATGACCAATAAAGAGTTAGTCAATCAAATTTCTGGCCTAAACTCTACCTCTACTCTTAAAAATTGGATCCAACTGATTAAAGAGATAAGTGGCAAGGAATTTAAGAAAATTAAAATTCCTATCAGTAGAAACCCAAGAACTCATCAATTAAGTTATACAGTTGCCTATGACTTTACAGACGAAGACCTTAGACAATTTCAAAAGTTAGCTAAACTAAAACTTGAAATAGGTCTAAAAGAGGCTATACAAGCCGTATTTGGGAGTCTAGCAGACAATGAGCACGAATCCCTAAACCAAGTAATAGATGAGCTCTACGATGAACTGAGCGCCTTAAAACAGGAATTTAAGCGAGAAATGCGACTGATAAAAATTGAGAATTCCAACCTAAAAAAGAAAATCCAAGATATTGAAGAGTCGATGCAAACCGGCTTACTAGGGTTTGTTAACAAGAGGTCAAAAAATAGGTTCGGCTAATAGCGAGTTTTCGGCTGAGCCATGAGGCAGAAAGCCGAAAATGAGCGTAAATGCGGACGGACCATTTTTGACCGTTAGGGTGTGTAGTAACACCACCCTCTGCAAGTTAGGTGTACCATCGAAAGAATTCAGTATTTCCAAGGGTTTCGGAGATTTTAAGGGTGGCAAAATTAGGCAAAAAGTTGAATCAAAATCTATGGCAAAAAATGAACATTTACGTTCTGTATTTGACTGGATTCAAATTCAGTTTGATAAGACTGAATTTTCGCCAAGAGAAATAATCGAAGATATTCTATTTCTTGACTATGACCTATTTATTGAGAATAAAGGGAGCCTTAAATACTATAACTATGATAGCCAGCTTCATTATGGGAATATCCGTATCTACTATGGAGCGAAAGAGTCGTCCTACATGCTTGTCATGTCAGGACAGGCACTCGAGTTCTATAGAGATATGGTATTAGATCCAAATAGTCTGTCCGAAAGACAGTTTCTGAACAACCTCTACTACAATTACAATCAATTTTCAGTAAGACGAATTGATATTGCAATAGATGATTTTAATGAAACACCCTATTTCACTCCTAATCAGCTTCTAAAGATTTGTCAGAAGAAACGCTTTATATATGGAAAAAGCACCTACTATAATACCTACGGAGATGAAGCAATCGGTCAGACCTTATATTTGAGAAAACCCAATGATGATGAAAGACTTAGAATTTACGATAAACGCTTAGAACGAGCTGAGAAGCTCGGTATCAGCAAGCGGTATATAGAAAATTGGATAAGAACTGAGTTAGAACTTAGGAAAGAAAAAGCTCACTACTTCATTCAAGAATGGTTGCATTCAGAAATAGATCTTCTCAACTTTACCAAGGGATATCTCAAAGAAAAAGTGAGGTTCTATAGTGATAGTCACTTCTCAAAACCTTTGAGATCTTGGGAAAAGTTTTTAGGTCACTCAAAACCTGTCTCTATCATTATTTCAAAACCAAAAACAGAACTAGAACAAAAATTAGAATGGTTTACCTATAAAGGTTCTGGAGCTATTCTAAAAGCGTATAAATTTCTATACGACAATAACTTACTGCATGAGTATGAGAAGTCTAACTATCTCGCACTCAACAATATGGAATATCCACCAGATTTAGCAAGTGGATTAATAGAAAGGGCAATTCTCTTTAAAAGAGAAGATTTAATCCCTACAATCAAAGAAAATATCAAAAGGAGAAATTAATTATGGCAAAAATGCTTTCACAAAATGACTGGAATTTTAATAACATTGGAACAAAATTTGAATTGGATGAAGTTATTCCAAAATTTGAAACGGAAGTCCGAGCAGATGCAAACGGAGAAATTATCAAAAACCGAGATGGTAGCGAAAGACGTTTTAATACCGATAAAATCATTGGTTGGAAATACAATGTAACGATCAAGGATGGACAATTCAAAAAGAAATCAACCCAAGTCTCAGTAGATAATCCAGATGCCTTGGTTGATAATGACTATATCCAAGCAATGGATGAAGTACCAGTTACATTTGACAATTTACAAGCCACTATGATTAGTTCAACGATGTATTACAAGGCGGATGCTATCCATTTAGTAGACGTAAAACAAAAATAAGTATAAGACAAGGGGAGTTAATCCTCCCCTTACTTAATCTAATTAGAAAAGGAGATCACATGATTAAAACTGTAACAAAAGATGACCTTATCGAACTTGGATTTGCTCCAGGAACTGCAAGAAAGATTATCCATACTGGCAAATTACTATTAGTGAATCGTGGTTTTAATATCTACGATAACAAACGGATTGGTACAATTCCAGCCAGTGTTGCTGAAGAACTATTAGGAATTGAACTCCAGAAAGAAGCATAATGAATGACTATTCGTAAAACTAAAAGTGGTAAATGGACCGTCGATGTTTCTAATGGTTTCCACCCAGTCACACAAAAAAGAATACGTATCATTCGAAAAGGATTAAAATCTAAAAAGGAAGCCTTAGAACTGGAACAACATATTCGAGTTGTAGAATTAAAAGAAAAACAATTTGACTTTGTAGTAACAACAGATATGTTATTCGACTTACTTGAAGAAGATGATCTGAAAAATGGCAGAAAAATAAGCTATACAAGTACACAAAGAAACAATTATGAGCGTCATATTAAACCATACTTTAAAAATACAAATTTAAATAAATTAACGTATGACCATATATTCGAATTTCGTGAATACCTAAAAACAAAACCTAAAAAACAAAATGAAAAAGAGACTAGAGCAAGACTGTTTTTTAAAAAATCAGTTCCTGTTCTAATCTCATGAAGCTTTTTCAATAGGAAAAGGTAAAACCCTCTCTTAGTCACATACAAATTGGCGATATTCTGTTGTCAATGCTTCCCATACAGACTCTGTAGGAAATACTTTCCCAGTCATTAATTCAAAGGCAGCTTCAGCTTGATAAAAGAGCATTCCCAGCCCATTTACCCTCTGGTTTCCTTGATTCACTGCTAATTGCAGAAAGGGGGTCACTGCTGGATAGTAAGCCATCTCTACGATTAAGGCCTGTGGGGGAAAGGTCAAGTGACTCGCTATCGGAAGAGATTGACCATCCATCCCAACACCAGTGGCATTTAAGATAAGATCAGCTTGATTAAAAGAGTTTTGAACTTCTTCATCTTTCTCAATCGCATACAATTCTATCAAGAAATCAAAGCCATCTTCAATTAACTGAACTATTGAACGATAATGAACCAATCTCTCCTCTCTCACAAAGACAAGGATACGTTTTACACCTAGATGAATCGCCTGTGCAATAATCGCTAAAGCTGCACCACCTGCACCTAAGAGAACCATTGTTTTTCCCTTAATAGAGAAAGCAGGAGGTAAACTGCGAAAGAAACCAATCCCATCTGTATTATAGCCTTTAAGCTTGCCAGCACGGTGAACAATGGTATTGACAGAACCGATCTTTCGGGCCATCTCATCCACTTCATCTAAGTAAGGAAAGACCTTCTGCTTGTAGGGCATGGAGATATTGGCCCCAATCATATCCAACTTACGAATTTGGCTGATGGTGCTTTCTAAGTCTTCTTCAGCAATATCCCAAGCTAGATAAGCAGCATTGGTCGCTGTTAATTCATAGGCTAGATTATGGATAAAAGGAGAGATACTATGACGAATGGGATGGGCAATGACTGCAGCCATCCGAGTATAGCCATCAATCTTCATTCAATAACTCCCGAATTCTTCTCATATTTTCAAGAGGGATTTGACCAGGAGCACTTCCCTCTCCAACTCTAGCATAAGACCAAGAAGAGCCTGTCAAATCAGCTGTCAAACGTGAAATTTTCCCGACCTTGCCCATGGAAATGGTGACATACTCTTGCTCAGGATTCAGCGTCTTGAAACCACGCGTATAATTCATCAAATCAAGGACATCTTGTTCATTGTGGGCCATAACGGATACCTTGACTAATTTTGGAGAAAAACTGGTCAATTCCGATAAGATCTCCATCATATTTTCCGGTGTCTCTTGGAAATTGTGGTAGCTGAGAACAAGATTTGAAAATTCCAACATCTCTTCAAAGACTTCACGGTGACTATAATACTCGAAATCGATATAATCCGGATGATAGATGGATTGAATATCTTTCAGAATCCCAACATATTCCTCGTTGGTCAGCTCCATCTCTCCACCTTCAGCTCGAGTCCGCAAGGTGAATAAAATCTCGCGTCCAGCAAATTTCTCAAAAACTGCAGGAGCAACGGTTAAGATCTCGCTTTTTTCTAAAAAGTCCGCACGCCACTCAATGACATCTGCATCCTCGTAACGCGAACTATCTAGTTGTTGCGCCTCTTCTAAGGAGCGAGGCATAATCGAAACAACTAACTTCATACATCCACCCTAATCGTAAATACTTTTAAGTAATTACTACTTTCTTCTTTCTTGTTCCATCGAAAATCTCCCGGAAGTCCGTATTCCGCTACATAGCGATGCTTACGACCTTGAAATCCCTTTTCGATTTGTTTTTTAAATTTTTCTTTGGTCACATTTGCCGCATTGGTACTGAGAATCAAGGTCCCACCTGGATTTAAAATCTCAAGAGCCTCGCTGACCAATCGATGATAATCTTTAGCGACTGAAAATGTCCGTTTTTTATTCCGCGCAAAGCTAGGCGGATCGAGCACGATCACATCATAGCTTAGGTCATGGCGTTTGGCATATTTGTAATAGTCAAAGACATCCATCACGACAAAACGATGAGCATCCAGCGCCAAGCCATTTGCCACAAAATGCGCTTCTGATAATTCTCTACTTCTCTTAGCCAGATCAACCGATGTTGTCTCAACTGCTCCACCCATTGCCGCAGCCACAGAGAAGGCCGCCGTATAGGAGAACATATTGAGCAAGGACTTGCCAGCTGCTAAGCCCTCTACCAAGCTACCTCGAACTTCATGCTGATCCAAAAAGATTCCCGTCATCAAACCATCATTGAGAAAGACTTGGTAAGAGACCCCATTTTCAAGAATCAAAAATTCTTGCGGTGCTTCTTTACCATAGACATGAGCCGATTCATAGTCCAAGCCTTTAAAGCGAATCTTTTCATAGCCACCTCGGACTTCTGGAAAAGCCTCTTGAAAGGCCACTAGAATGGTTTCCTTGATCTGAAATACAAAGGGATTGTACCAAGAAAAGACAACAAACTCACCATACAAGTCAACCGTGAAGCCACCAAAACCATCTCCCTCTTGGTTAAAGAGACGAAAGGCTGTCGTCGTTTCATCCGCATAATAAGAACGACGGTATTGCTTGGCTTTGATGAAAAGCTTTTTAAAAAAGTCTTGATCAAAAGCGACCAACTCTTGTGAAACAAACCATCCAATCCCTTTATTTTGTTCAGATAAGTATCCGACTCCGAGGTATTGTCCATCTCCTGAAAGCAATTGAACCGCTTGATCCAAAGCAGGAAGTGAGTCAAAATCTTGCTTTTCAAGAAGAGATTGTCCTTGTTTGATTTTTGTTGCGACTTGGCGACTGACTGTGAGTTTTTTCATACCCTCTATTATAGCAAAAGTCTGAGGTTTTCACAAAGGGAGGCTTTATTTACTAGAACTTTTTTTGCTCTTTTATTTCAGCACTTATCCTTTAGCTTTTTACGATTTCATATACCTGATCTTTCCTATTTCTTTCCTCTGCTTTACAGTCATTTTTTTCTTTCTCCATAAAATTGTGGTATACTTGTATATGAAAATTTTTAGGAAATAAGACAAGGAAGTAACATTTTGTGAAAAAAATTACGAATTCGATACTCAATTTCATGAGTACCAGACTAGGATTTGTCTTGACCCTTCTGTTGCTCTACTGGTTCAAAACCATGTGGGCCTATTCAGTTGATTTTAATTTAGACATTCAGGGACCGTATCAGATTTTTCTAGCAGTGATCAACCCATTGCCGATCAGTTTGCTCTTCATCGGTCTAGCACTCTATATCAAACGAACCAAGCTCTTTTATAGTTTGGCCTTTGGGATCTACCTTCTCTTATTTATTTGGTTGATTTCCAACTCCATCTATTATCGAGAGTTTACAGACTTCGTAACGGTCAATACCATGTTGGCTTCCAGCAAGGTTTCTGCTGGTCTCGGAGCTGCTGCTTTAGAATTGTTCCGCCCTTGGGATGTGATCTACATTCTAGATTTCCCTATTCTAGCTTTCTTCTTCTTTAAGAAATGGATTCGAATGGACAATCGTCCCTTCAATAAACGAGCTAGTTTTGCGGTTACCTCTTTATCGGCTATGCTCTTTTCGGCCAACCTTTTCCTTGCAGAAATTGACCGACCTGAGCTCTTGACTCGTGGGTTCTCAAACTACTATGTCGTTCGTGCCCTAGGCTTACCAGCCTTTCTAGGTTACAGTGCTAATCAGACCTATGCTGCTAACAAAGAACGTTCCAAAGCTTCCGAAGCAGATCTAAAACCGGTGGAAGAATATATCCAACAGCATTATGCCAAGCCTAATCCTGAGTACTTTGGAATGGCCAAAGGCCGTAACGTCATCTACATTCACTTGGAAAGTTTCCAACAATTCTTGATCGATTACAAGTTGAAAGTAGATGATAAAGAATATGAAGTAACGCCTTTCTTAAATTCACTTTACCACTCGAAAGAAACCTTTGCCTTTTCAAACGTCTTTAACCAAGTCAAGGCAGGAAAAACGTCCGATGCTGAGACCATGATTGAAACTGGGCTCTTTGGACTCAACCAAGGTTCCTTTATGGTGAACTATGGTGGAACCAATACCCAACAGGCTGCACCATTTATTCTTTCAAAAAATGGTTACAACTCGAGCGCTGTTTTCCACGGGAATGCTGGAAGTTTCTGGAACCGAAATACCGCCTATAAACAATGGGGCTACAATTACTTCTTTGATGCCAGCTACTTCACCAAACAAAACAGCAGCAATTCCTTCCAGTATGGTCTTAATGACAAATACATGCTCAAGGATTCCATCAAATACCTAGAAAGATTGCAACAACCTTTCTATACGAAGTTCATTACGGTTTCCAACCACTATCCTTATACGACCAGCTTGTCAGGAGATGATCTTGGCTTCCCTCTAGCTAAGACACAGGACGAAACCATCAATGGCTACTTTGCGACCGCTAACTACCTAGATTCTTCGATCAAGGCCTTCTTTGATTACCTGAAAGAATCTGGTCTTTACAAAAATTCCATCATCGTTCTCTATGGGGACCACTACGGTATTTCAAACTCTCGCAACCCAGCTCTTGCTCCTCTACTTGGTAAGAACTCTGAAACGTGGTCAAGCTATGACAATGCCATGTTGCAACGCGTACCTTATATGGTAGTCGTTCCAGGTATGGATAAGGGTGGCATCATTGATACCTATGGTGGCGAAATTGATATGCTCCCAACCTTGGAACATTTGCTAGGTATTGAATCCAATAAATTCCTCCAAGTTGGTCAAGATATGCTCTCACCAGAACATGATCAAATCGTCGCCTTCCGCTCCGCTAACTACTTTGTTACTCCAGAGTATACGAGCTATAGTGGCCGGACCTATTACACCAAAACAGGTGAGGAAATCACGAACCCAGACGAAAAAACCAAGGAAGAACTGGACAAGATCAGGGAAGCTGCTAACCTTCAATTGAAGATTAGCGATAGCATCCAGACCGGTGACCTCCTTCGCTTCTTCAAGGGCAATGATCTTGGAAAAGTCAATCCAGAAGATTATTCCTACACCAATTCCTTCAAGGCATTGAAGAAGATTGAAAAGGAAAAAGGTGACAAATCAACCAGCCTTTATAACCAACGTGGCAATCAGTCCACCGTTGATCTCTTCAAGGCACCAACTTATAAAGAATTGCACCCAGAAGACGATAGTTCTTCCTCAACAGAGACCAGTAGCAGTTCTTCTAAATAAAAAGAATCCCTGAGTTTTTAAACTCAGGGATTTTGTGATTTCTTTAAAAAGAACTTAATCTAGGACTTCAAAAACAGAAGCTGTTAAATTCTCCACATAGAATGGTCGTTTATGACGACTATTACCAACCAACAATTTCAATTTATCTGAATTTTGGAGGTAATATGGAAGTCCGCTGGCGTTGAAGATGACCAAGTACTTCTTGTCTCCTGTTAGTTCAAATATCAGAAGTCCACTACAATCAGTTGCAGATTGGATAAAGACTTGTTGGTAGATTTTATCATAGCTTTCAAGCCCTAAGACAGGAAGACTTGTCTTCAAGGCGATCAAGCTTCGGATATAGGCAATTGATTCCTTGTTCTGACTGACCAGATCCCAGTTGACCTGATTCACAAAATCTGGAGCATTGTAGGAATTCATGGCCCGTTCACAATCCAAAGGTGTGATTTTTCCATCAGGACCTGTCGCTACCAATTTGGTCCGCATGAACTCTTGACCCAATTGCATAAAGGTCATGCCCTGAAAGAGCAGATTCATGGCCGTAGCCAACTCTGAGCGCTTGACCAATCCTGCTACTTCTTCATTCGGATGAAGGGTCTGAAGCAAGTCATAGAGATTATAATTGTCATGAGCCTCCACATAATTCAAGACCTGATTGGGACTTAAATAATTGCCAAGCTCTGCACTACCTAAAACAGCACGCGCAACGATATACTCTGTTGATTTTCTGCTGACGAAGCCACGTTTGATGGAACCATAAACCTCAGCCCCTTTAATGGCATCGCGCTCCGTATCATTAAAGAATCCAATTCGTGGCAATTGCGTTGCATTGTCCTTCTTAGCCTTGTCCTCGGGTGCGAGACCTGTTCCCATATCCCAACCTTCTCCGTAAAGGAGAATGCGAGGATCTAGAGCGTCCATTGCCTCCCGAATAGCATTCATCGTCCTTACATCGTGAATCCCCATCAAATCAAAGCGGAAGCCATCGATCTGGTACTCTTTGACCCAGTGCGTGAGGGAATCAATCATGTACTTGCGGTACATTTCATGCTCACTAGCTGTTTCATTACCGACACCTGTCCCATTTTGGAAGCGGCCATCCGGCTCCATCCGGTAATAATAATCGGGTACTGTATTTTGGAAAGGACCATGCTCGGTCGAGTAGATATGATTGTAGACCACATCCATGACCACAGAAATTCCTGCCTCATGATAAGCCCGGATCATGGTTTTGAGCTCTTTCATGGTTTGTTTCGGATTGGATGGATCTGTTGAAAAACTAGTTTCTGGTGCAGAATAATTCTGAACATCGTAACCCCAATTGTAGGTCACCTGGCCTTCTTCGTCGTACTGTTTAAAGCGATCAGAGATCGGCTGCAGTTGCACGACATTGACTCCTAACTGACGGATATAATCAAAGGCAGTTACATCGCCATGGCTATTGACGGTTCCTTCTTGGCAAGCCCCCAGATAGGTCCCACGCAAAGACTCGTCCACACCTGATGTCGGTGACTTGGTCAAATCCCGAAGGTGCATCTCATAGATCACTGCTTGACAAGGGTTATCCAAGCGCCAAGGAGTCGCATCGGCTCCTTTTTTAGGACCCCAATCAAACTGACGATCTGCTCTTGAAAGAATGGCAGAGCGCATCCCGTCCGCTGTCGTTGCAATGCTATAAGGATCGCGCGTCACTTGAGTATGGTGTTCAAAATGCACACGATATTGATAAGCCATGCCACTTAAATTTCCTAGAAAATCTAAAATCCAAACACCATGGGTATTTTCTGGGTGGTAGCTAGACTCTTGTTTGCCACGTGTCATTGGCATGCTCTTCCAAATAGGCGCATCCAAGTCTGTTGATTGATAGAGCAACAATTCAACTTTCTTGGCAGTAGGAGCCCATAGTTTAAAGCAATGCTCCCCTTCTTCCTCCCGATGACCAAGCCAGCCTTGATACGCCCATTTAGCATCAAACTCTCTAGGACGCATCGCCATATCGTAGGCATGAGGCTGACGATGGCTGTATGCATGACTCGTCAAAGCAGCTTGCAAAGAATAATAGACTGTATCGTCTCCATCGAGAATCCAAACTTCTCGAACATGCCCTTCTGGTAAGAGTTCGATTTCAAAATCACGGGTCTTAGTGAGCCAATCCCCTTCTTTAACCAGGATATGGCCCCGGTTCAAGGCATCCTCACTCTCGTATACCAGATTTCCCTCTACTCCAAAATAATCCAACTTGGAGAAAGAGACTGATTTTCCTTCTACTTGATCCTGCCACTGCCACATATCATAGGCAAAATAATTTCCTTTTTGCTTATGAAAATGAAGCTTTACATGGTATTGTCGCATAACATTTTCCTATTTCCAATTTAATACCGAAGGAACCATTCCTCGTGAAACACGTACGTGGCTCTAACTATTTGTTTTTATTCTTCAGATGTGTGAACCAAAGCATCGTTGTTGATTTCATCAATATTTGCAAAGAATTCCAAGTGATTATGAAAGACTTCCAATTCAACTGGAGTATCTCCTCCGTACTCCCCATCTAGATTGATGCGGAATGGTTGAGCATTTTTCCCTAACATTTCGATCGTCAACTTCTTGGTCTTGAGATATTCTACATTTTCATCGTGCACATGCTTGCCTCCATTAATGGCCTGAATCATCAGGGACAACATGTTAAAGAGCTTAGCAGTTTTTACGATAATCAAGGTAAAGTTCCCATCATCAAGCTTAGCATCTGGCGCGACACTTTCAAAGCCAGCAATCGAGTTGGTCAAGGCCACAAAAATCATAGACGCTGGCCCTTCAAAGACACCATTGTCGTGCTCAATCCGCACCTTTCGAGCCTTGTTTCGTGGCAACATTTTAGCAGCTTCTGCCACATAGGCAAAGTAACCCAAGCGAGATTTAACACTACTTGGAACACTGAAGGTCAATTCTGTCATGGTTCCTGCTGCAGCAATGTTGATGAAATACTTACTGCCATAGGCACGACCAATATCCATTTGAATGGTTTGGTTTTTTTCTATAATGCGAGCAGCCGCCACAGGATCTCCCATCGGGATCTTCAAGGCACGCGCATAGTCATTGGTGGTACCGGTCGGAATAAAGGCCATCTGCGGCCGATTTTCCAGACCTGCAACCCCATTGACCACTTCGTTAATCGTACCATCTCCACCAGCGGCAATGATTAAATCAAAGCCTGCTTTAGCGGCTCTTTCTGCTTCATTTTGGGCAGAAAATGGTTCTGGAGTCGTTTGATAAGCGCTGGTTTCATAGCCCACGTCTTCAAGTACGTCCAAGACTTCCGCAATATTTTTCTTGATAATTTCTTGCCCAGAGGTCGGATTATAAATTAAACGGGCTTTTTTGATTCGTTCTACCATAAAGATCCTCTACAAACTTTCAAGCCAGGCCTCATCTTCTACCTGGATTCCTAATTCTTGTGCTTTGGTTAACTTGCTACCAGCGTCACTACCTGCAACGACTAAATCTGTTTTTTTGGAAACCGATCCAGTCACCTTAGCGCCCAGACTTTCTAATTTTGCCTTGGCTTCTGAACGCGTGAGTCGCTCTAGCTTCCCAGTCAAAACGACTGTCATTCCTGATAGGGCCGCATCAGCAGCGACTTTTTCACCAAGATAAGTCATATTGACACCAGCTTCTTTAAGCTCTTGCAATAGGCGCTTGGATCCTTCTTGTGCGAAATAACGCTTGAGGCTTTCAGCCACGACCATACCGAGACTATCAATGCTGGCAATTCGTTCTGGATCAGCTGTAGCCAATTGATCAAGGTCATGGAATTCTTGGAGCAAGATTTGACTAACCTTGCTACCGACATGGCGGATCCCCAAACCAAAGAGTAACTTCTCAGCTGAATTCTCTTTTGAAGCTTGAATGGCTTCATAGAGTTTTTCAGCAGATTTTTCTTTAAAGCCTTCCAAGGTCAATAGGTCCTCGACTGTCAGACGATAGATCCCAGCTACATCCTCTACCAATTGAGCTGCGAAGAGTTTCTCTACAACAGCTGGACCCAAGCCTGTGATATTCATAGCATCCCGACTGGCAAAGTGGTTCAAACCTTCCTTCATCTGTGCTGGACAGAGCGGATTGATACAGCGAAGGGCCACCTCATCCTCGAAATGAAGCAACTCACTCTGGCAGCTCGGACAATGAGTCGGAATGGCTAATGCTTGATCAGAGACTCGCTTATCTTTGACGACACGCAAGACCGCAGGAATGATATCACCCGCCTTGTAGACAATGACGGTATCATCCTGATGAATATCTTTTTCAGCAATATAGTCCACATTGTGCAAGGTTGCCCGACTAACGGTAGTTCCTGCTAGCTGGACTGGAGTTAGATTGGCAGTTGGGGTCACAACTCCGGTCCGTCCAACCGTCCAATCCACCGATAAGATTTTCGCTTCTTTTTCTTCAGCTGGAAACTTATAGGCGACAGCCCATTTAGGGGCTTTTACGGTAAAGCCTAGTTCTTCTTGAACAGCTAGGTCATTGACCTTGATGACGATCCCATCGATATCATAGGGAAGATCCTCTCGAAGTTGGGCTACTTTTTGGATAAAGTCCCAAATTTGCTCCATATCCTCAGCCAGCACTCGCTCTTGGTTCACGACAAACCCTAAGCGGGCTAATTTCTCAAGCACGCCTTCCTGACTGCTTTGATCCGTCGGGCTCACTTCTTGATACATGAAGGTTGCGAGATTTCGCTTAGCCACGATTTTCGTATCCAATTGACGAAGCGTTCCTGCAGCAGCATTTCGTGGATTAGCAAACTCCGGCTCGCCGTTTTCTTGACGAATTTGATTAACCCGATCAAAGGAAGCCCGCGGCATGTAGCACTCACCTCGAACTGTTATGTTCACTGGCTCTGGTAACACCAAAGGAATATCCTTGACCCGCTTGAGGTTCTCTGTAATATCCTCACCGACAGAACCATCCCCACGTGTTGCCCCCGTTACAAGGACACCATTTTCATAGGTGAGGGAAATGGACAAGCCATCGATCTTCAGCTCACAAACATAGCTGATGGAAGGAAATTCCTTACGGACACGCTGATCAAAGGCTTCTAATTCTTCACGCGAAAAAGCATCCTGCAAACTATAAAGGGGATACTGGTGCTGGTATTTGGTAAAGCCTTTTAAAACCACCCCACCTACACGGTGAGTAGGACTCTCTGGTAAGATCTCATCAGGATGAGCGGTTTCTAGTTCCACCAACTCCCGATATAATCGATCATATTCACTATCTGAAACAGATGGAGTGTCTTTTGTGTAATACTCGTAAGCATATCGATTGAGTAATTCCACTAATTCTTTCATTCTGGTTTTCATGTTCTTATTTTATCATAAAATCTTAATTTAGCCTTGAATTTACTGCATTCTTAGCATGAAAAAAAGGAGCCAAAGCTCCCTTTTCTTATTTTGTAAAATCGATCCGTTTAGAAAGTTGATTGATCACAATCGCTCCAAAAATCAAGGATGCGAATTCACCCAATCCCATAGTCAACCAGTTATAGAAGAATGGTTGGCCTTGAAGGTAGTATAGTTCCAAGGCAATCGTAAACATGGAGATGGAAAAGAAAATCGCAAACAAGAAATGGTCCAAGCGAATAAGACCGTTAAACAAGAACTTGTTTTTGAATCGACCAAATAGAATGAGTCCAAGTCCTAAGAAGACAAAGGTTGAACCTCCACCGACAAAGACATCGATCCATCCAAAACTAAATAAGTTAGCAATCATACAACCAAGAGTCACCCCAATCAAGTACTTCTTATTGTAGAAGGCTAAGAAATTCATCATTTCCGAAACACGGAATTGATAGCCATAGTAGGCCATAGCATTGAGAGGTGGGGTAATGGTCAATACGATATAAATCGCAGCAACAATGGCAATTTGTGCCATATCACGAGCAGTTAACTGTTTCATCTATTCTCCTTTAGCGGTTTTCCCGCGTGTAATATGCTTGGCGAAAGGATCTTAAGCACCAAGGGTTGAAGGTTTGATTTCTTCAACCTTTCAAGTATAGCATATTTTGAGGTTTTATGGTAGACTGAATTTATGAAAACACTAATTAAAAAATTTTTTGATAATGAGATTTTATCCTATCTTTTTTTTGGAGTTGCCACAACCCTTGTTTCCGTCGTAACCCGCCTCTTCATCTATCATGTGTCTCGTGATGAACGATTAGCGACAGCGATTGGAAACATTGCTGGGATCCTCTTTGCCTTTGCGACCAACGATACCATTGTTTTTAAACAAGAAAGAAAGGGCTGGTTTCAGCGCTTGATCCGATTTGCAATTGCGCGCTCTGGGACCTTTATTCTAGATATGGCCTTGACCGAGATTTTTGTCAAGCAGTTCCCAGGAATTATCGGTCAATTCGTCCACAATAACAAGAGCCAAATCAATCTGATTGAAACCCTCTTTGCACAAGTAGCCATTGTGGTCCTCAATTATGTCTTTAGTAAACTCTTTGTCTTTAAAAATAAAAACAAGGCTTGAAACGATTGTTTCAGCCTTATTCTTTTAAACTTCTATACTTGCATGCTCTGCACTTAATTGATAGATGGTACCTTCAACCCCAAAATAATCCTTGGCTAGATCTTTCAATTCCTGCATAGCTGTTTGTGCCCGTTTGGCCTGCTCCTCATTGATGGCTTCAATCACCAAAATTGCGTCCTTGGTATCTTCTGTTAGCATAGTTCTTTGAGCCTCACGCCAATTCAAGCAACGACAAACGGCTCCTTCTTGGTCGTAGTAGATGATCTCCCCTTCCAAAGCTGGCGCATCTTCTTCAGCTCCTAACGGAAAGAAAGGTTCGCCTCCTTTCGCTTGGCCTAGAGAGAGTCCACCCACCAATTTATCCATATCTTCTCCCCCACAAGGAAGGGCATAAGCCATCGACACGCTATTGTAAAGATCCACCAAAGGATTAATCGGATAGAATTCACGTCCCTGGTGAACCCGTTTTAAGAGTGCCTCGATTGAAGATCGGGCTCCTTTTTTTGTTTTAAACTTGCTAAAAGCTTGGCGCCACTCTTGAACGAACTCACTCTGGGTATAGTTTTCTTCATCAATAAATTCCCATGCTCTCTTGGTACCCTTGTCCAACAATTCTTTGAAATAAGGATCCTTGGCTTCATCTACTGTATTATCAATACCATACAAGGACATCACTGTAATTCTAGCTGTTGGAAATAAATCCCAAAATGCTTGATCGACTGTCACTTTCATTGCTTTACCTCACTATAATTTCTTTTTTGACCTTTTTTGACTAGTTCCCAATCCAGGGTGATATTCTCTCGAACTCGGATCAGATACTCCTCTAACTGTGCGACTTCTTCTTTGGAAAATCCTTTTAAGGCAGTTGCCTCAGAGTAAAGATGCTCCCCTAAAATGAAGGGATATATCTTCTTGCCTTTTTCAGTTAATTCCCATTCCTTGGTTTTAAGGTTTTCACCCCTTGGGCGCTGCTGAATCAATCCTCGTTCTTCTAGTTTTTTTACGGATCGGGCAACAGTTGAGCGATCGACTTTTAAGAGCTCAGAGAGTTCTTCCTGAATCATTCCAGGTTGCTCGGCAATTCGCACCAGATAGAGGTATTGACCACGCGCCAAATCTAAATCTCGAAATTCAATATTTGCTATAGAATCCAGTGCTCGCGCAATGATGCCTATCTCACGCAAAATACTCATCTCACTCCTCCTTTCCTATTGACAATAGCATAACACATTTTTGTTGCAAATGCAACAAAAATAGATGGCAAAAAAGAGACTGGGACAAAAGTCCTAGCCTCTCAATTATTTTTGAATTGTCGAGCAAGACGCAGTGGTTGAGTGGGCTCTACTACGCTGATTTCATCAGC
>ERZ836441.1871-NODE-1871-length-18646-cov-8.954548_pt1 | contig 18646 bp, 19 predicted proteins | sample MGYA00519686_ERZ836441 | MGnify/ENA primary metagenome ERZ836441 (study PRJEB31850, sample SAMEA3708800) | human gut metagenome | biome: human gut; feature: human-associated habitat; material: faeces | place: China | collected 2014 ... | reverse complement strand
TACTTGGCGGCGGAGGCGAAGCCGGGGCAGTGGTCGGTGCCGAACAGGTCGTTGTCAATGGTCTTGGGCACGCCCATCACGCGGCAGTCATAGCCGACCTTCTGCATATACTTGGAGATCTTGTTGCAGGTGTCCATGGAGTCGTTACCGCCGTTATAGAAGAAGTAACGGACGTCATACTTCTTGAAGATCTCCAGAATGCGCTTGTAATCCGTGTCATCCACATCGGGGTCCGCCATTTTATAGCGGCAGGAACCCAGAGCAGAGGAAGGAGTGTACTTCAGCAGCTCCAGCTCGGCGGGGTCCTCCTGACCCATGTCGAACAGACGGTCATTCAGAACACCCTTGATGCCGTGCTCTGCACCCAGGACCCGGGTGATGTTGGGGTTCTTCAGGGCAGTTGCGATCACGCCGTAGGCACTGGCGTTGATAACGGAAGTGGGACCGCCGGACTGACCGAAGATACAGGCGCCTTTCAATTCGCTCATATGAAAATCCTCCTGACGATTCAAAGTAAGATACCTGTATCATATCATCGAAATTTTAGAAAGTAAATACTTGCAATTTATTTTTTTTGTGATATTATGATAAAAGAAAAACGTTTTCCTCCCAGAAATCTAAAAAATTGTCAATATGTTCACAAGGGCTTCCGGGATGAAAAACGGATAGATCCCCAAATAGAAAGTTATATTTTATAGGAGGATGTTCGTATGCCACTGGTTACTTCTACTGAAATGTTCAAGAAAGCCTATGATGGCGGCTATGCCATCGGCGCGTTCAACGTCAACAATATGGAGATCGTGCAGGGCATTACCGAGGCTTGCCAGGAGGAGCACGCTCCCGTGATCCTGCAGGTTTCCAAGGGCGCCCGCGCCTATGCCAACCACACCTATCTGGTGAAGCTGGTTGAGGCCGCTGTGGAGTGCTGCCCCGATATCCCCATCGTTCTGCATCTGGACCACGGCCCGGACTTCGAGACCTGCAAGAGCTGCATTGACGGCGGCTTCACCTCCGTCATGATCGACGCTTCCGGCAAGCCCTTTGCCGAGAACATCGAGATCACCAAGAAGGTCGTGGAGTATGCCCACGATCACGGCGTTGTGGTCGAGGCCGAGCTGGGCACTCTGGCCGGCATCGAGGACGAGGTCAAGGTCGCCGCTCACGAGGCTTCCTACACCCGCCCCGAGGAGGTCGAGGAGTTCGTGTCCAAGACCGGCTGCGACTCTCTGGCCATCGCCATCGGTACCTCTCACGGCGCTTATAAGTTCAAGCCCGAGCAGTGCACCCGCAATGAAAAGGGCATCCTGGTTCCCCCTCCCCTGCGTTTCGACGTTCTGGAAGAGGTCTCCAAGCGCCTGCCCGGCTTCCCCATCGTGCTCCACGGCTCTTCTTCCGTGCCTCAGGAGTATGTGAAGATGGTCAACGAGTTCGGCGGTCAGATGCCCAACGCCATCGGCGTGCCCGAGGAGCAGCTGCGTCAGGCTGCCAAGCTGTCCGTCTGCAAGATCAACATCGACTCCGACCTGCGTCTGGCCATGACCGGCACCATCCGTAAGTTCATGGCAGAGCATCCCGACAAGTTTGATCCCCGCGAGTACCTGAAGCCCGCCCGTGCCAACATCAAGGAGCTGGTCCGTCACAAGCTGGTGGACGTCCTCGGCTGCGCCGGCAAGGCCTGATTTGGTTTTATCTGATTGATTTTACCCCAAACGCACCGGGAGACAGCGTCTCCCGGTGCGTTTTTGCCAGATCGTCAGCTTTTGCGGGTGATAACGCTCTTGCACATTCCGGTACCCTATATTATAATGTAAGGGCATTTGCAATAAACGAAAAGGAATGTGGCTATGTTTAAGATCTTAAAAACAGAGGGGAAGGCCCGACGGGGCGAATTCTCCTGCGCCCACGGCGGCACGGTGCAGACCCCGGTGTTTATGAATGTGGGTACGCAGGCGGCCATCAAGGGCGGCGTTTCGGCGTTGGATTTGAAAAATGTGGGCTGCCAGATCGAGTTGTCCAACACCTACCACCTGCATCTCCGTCCCGGCGACAAGGTGGTGCGGCAGATGGGCGGCCTCCATAAATTTATGAATTGGGATGGGCCGATCCTCACGGACTCCGGCGGATTTCAGGTGTTTTCGCTGGCCTCTCTGCGGAAGATCAAGGAGGAGGGCGTCACCTTCGCCAGCCATATCGACGGGCACCGGATCTTTATGGGTCCGGAGGAATCCATGCAGATCCAGTCCAATCTGGGCAGTGACATCGCCATGGCCTTTGACGAGTGCGTGGAGAACCCGGCCCGGTATGAGTACGCCAAGGCATCGGTGGAGCGGACCCTCCGCTGGCTCCAGCGCTGCAAGGTGGAGCATGACCGGCTCAACAGTCTGCCGGACACGGTGAACCCCCATCAGATGCTGTTCGGCATCAACCAAGGTGCCACCTTCGCGGATCTTCGGGCCTGGCATATGCAGGAGATCGCCAAGATCGACTGCGACGGCTACGCCATCGGCGGCCTGGCGGTGGGCGAGCCGGCGGAGATCATGTACGAGATGATCGACGTGGTGGAGCCCTTTGCCCCCAAGGAGAAGCCCCGGTATCTCATGGGCGTGGGAACCCCCAGCAACATCATTGAGGCCGTGGCCCGGGGCGTGGACTTCTTCGACTGCGTGATGCCCTCCCGCAACGGCCGACACGGAAAGCTCTTTACCTGGGAGGGCACCGTGAACATCATGAACGAGAAGTATATCACCGATGACCGGCCCATCAGCGAAAGCTGCAACTGCCCGGTGTGCCGGAGCCATTCCAGGGCCTACCTGCGCCATCTGTTCAAGGCGGACGAGGTGCTGGCCCTGCGTCTGGCGGTGCTGCACAACCTCTGGTTCTACAACGAACTGATGGCCAAGATCCGGGAGGCACTGGACAACGGCACCTTTGCCGACTTCCGGGAGAAATACAGTGGCAATCTGGAAAAACGGGCCTGATTTGGAACGGTTTTGCCTGCTGCGGCCGGTAAGAGGACTTGACAAACCGGCGGTTTGCGCATAAAATAAATCCGTTATCGACTGAGATGGGGAAAAAGCCCTGGTATCCCGCCTTCAGAGAGCCGGCGTTTGCTGCAAGCCGGTGGGGGAGCCTGGGAGGACTGGCCCCGGAGTCTTTTGCCTGAACAGCAGTAGGGCGGAACGGCTGGCATCGTTATCTGCCGCACCGAGCGCCGGGAAACCGGCGAAAACAGGGTGGTACCGCGTTTTCAACGCCCCTGAGCCGTAAGGCTTAGGGGCGTTTTCTTTATTCGGCGGAAAGCGTGAGGTGTTGCAGGATGAAAAAGCTGTGGGATTCCCCAGAAACAGCCTGAAAGCCCTGTTTTTGGGAAACGCTCTGTCCCTGCTGGTATCCTGTGCCTGCCTGTCCGTGTTCGGAACGGAGAAATGGGGCGGGACCTTTGAACCCGCGGCAGCGCTTCAGATGCTGTGTGCGGCGGCGTTGTTCGCACTGGCCGTTCAGATGGTCTGGTGGCGCGTCAAGCGGCGGATACAAAAGCGGTCCTGAGATCAAATCAATCAAAATGCAGAACATTTCAGATAAAAGGAGTCAACCATGAAGTACGATTTTACAGCCATTGAAAAGAAATGGCAGGAGAAGTGGCTGGAGGAAAAGCCCTTCACCGCTGTCACCGGGGACAAGACCCGGGAGAAGTTCTACGGCCTCATCGAGTTCCCCTATCCCTCCGGTCAGGGCCTCCATGTGGGCCACGCCCGTCCCTTCACCGCCATGGACATCATCTGCCGCAAGAAGCGGATGCAGGGCTACAACGTGCTGTTCCCCATCGGCTTTGATGCCTTTGGCCTGCCCACGGAGAACTACGCCATCAAGAACCACATCCATCCCGCCATCGTTACCAAGCAGAACATTGCCAACTTCACCAAGCAGCTTCACATGCTGGGCTATTCCTTCGACTGGGACCGGGTGGTGGACACCACGGACCCCAGCTACTACAAGTGGACCCAGTGGATCTTCCTCCAGCTGTTCAAGAAGGGCCTTGCCTATAAGGCATCCATGCCCGTGAACTGGTGCACCAGCTGCAAGTGCGTGCTGGCCAACGAGGAAGTTGTGGAGGGCGTCTGCGAGCGCTGCGGCAGCGAGGTCATCCGCAAGGAAAAGAGCCAGTGGATGCTGGCCATCACCAAGTATGCCGACCGCCTGATCGACGATCTGGACGATGTGGACTATATCGAGCGGGTCAAGATCCAGCAGCGCAACTGGATCGGCCGCAGCGAGGGTACCGAGGTGGACTTCACCGCCACCAACGGCGACAAGCTGACAGTCTACACCACCCGGTGCGACACGCTGTTCGGTGTGACCTATATGGTCATCTCTCCCGAGCACCCCTACCTCGCCCAGTGGAAGGATCAGCTGACCAACTGGGACGCTGTGGAGGCCTACCGGCAGGAGGCTGCCCGGAAGTCCGACTTTGAGCGCGGCGAGCTGAACAAGGAGAAGACCGGCGTCCGGCTGGAGGGCATTGAGGCCGTCCATCCCGTCACCGGCAAGCATATCCCCATCTTCGTTTCTGACTACGTGCTGATGGGCTACGGCACCGGCATCGTCATGGGCGTGCCCGGCCACGACCAGCGCGACTGGGACTTCGCCACCGCCTTCGGTCTGCCCATCGTGGAGGTAGTCAAGGGCGGCGACGTGACCAAGTGCGCCTTCGCCCTGAAGGACGATACCGGCATCATGGTCAACTCCGACTTCCTCAACGGCCTCACCGTCAAGGAAGCCATTCCCACCATGAAGAAGTGGGTTACGGAGCACGGCATCGGCCATCCCAAGACCAACTTTAAGCTCCGTGACTGGGTGTTCAGCCGTCAGCGCTACTGGGGCGAGCCCATCCCTCTGGTGAAGTGCGAGAAGTGCGGCTGGGTGCCCCTGCCGGAGGAGCAGCTTCCCCTGCTGCTGCCGGACGTAGAGAGCTACGAGCTGACAGACGACGGCGAATCTCCTCTCTCCAAGATGACCGACTGGGTGAACACCACATGCCCCAAGTGCGGCGGCCCTGCCCAGCGTGAAACGGATACCATGCCCCAGTGGGCCGGCTCCTGCTGGTACTTCCTGCGATATATGGACCCCCACAATGATAAGGCCTTGGCCTCCAAGGAGGCGCTGGAATACTGGTCTCCCGTGGACTGGTACAACGGCGGCATGGAGCACACTACGCTGCATCTGCTGTACTCCCGGTTCTGGCATAAGTTCCTCTATGACATTGGCGCCGTACCCACCAAGGAGCCTTACGCCAAGCGCACCAGCCACGGCATGATTCTGGGCGAGGGCGGCGAGAAGATGTCCAAGTCCCGGGGCAACGTGGTGAACCCCAACGACATTGTGGCCCAGTACGGTGCAGATACCATGCGGCTGTATATCATGTTCGTGGGCGATTTTGAGCAGGCCGCCACATGGTCAACCGATGCCGTGAAGGGCTCCAAGCGCTTTTTGGACAAGGTGTGGAATCTGGCGGAGTCCGCGGCGGACAGCCGTGAGCTGACCCCCGCCAACGAGGCCGTTCTCCACAAGGCCATCAAGAAGGTCACGGACGATATCGACACGTTGAAGATGAACACCGCCATCGCCGCCATGATGACCGCCGTCAACGAGATGACTGCCAACGGCGTCACCAAGGGCGACATGGGCATTCTGCTGCGGCTGCTGAATCCCTTTGCCCCTCACATCACCGAGGAGCTGTGGGAGCAGTTGGGCTTTGCCGCAAAGACCGGTAAGATGTGCTGCCAGGCGGAGTGGCCGGTGTATGACGCCGCCAAGACCGTGGCTTCCTCTGTGGAGATGGCCATTCAGGTCAACGGCAAGATGAAGGGTACCGTCACCATGCCCGTGGACAGCGACGAGGAGGCCGTGAAGGCCGCCGCCCTCACGGTGGACAAGGTACAGAAGGCCACCGAGGGGATGCAGATCGTCAAGACCATCCTGGTGAAGAACCGGCTCATCAACCTGATCGTAAAGCCCCGGTAAGGGAAAACGATCGGCTCAAATGCGGGAAACCATCAAATTTTTCGGATTTGAGAAAAAATCCTTGACTTTCTTCTGATTATTTCCTATAATGATGTACGTTAAGGCTATACGTAGCCCCTAAGCATCCAGGATCAAGCCGGATGTCTCGGAGGGAGGGAAATATAAATGTCTGAGATTCATGTCAAGGAAGGCGAATCCATCGATAGCGCACTGAAGCGTTTTAAGCGTAGCTGCGCTAAGGCAGGCGTTATCGCCGAGGTTCGCAAGAGAGAGCATTATGAAAGCCCCAGCGTGAAGCGTCGCAAGAAGTCTGAGGCCGCTCGTAAGAACAAGAAGCGTTTCTACTAAGAAGCAAAAGTACCGCACCGTGAGGTGCGGTACTTCTTTTTTATTTGCGGCGGAACAGCGAGTCGGCGATGTCGCAGACCTCCGGCCACTGGAAAAACGCGGCGGCCACGCCCAACTGCCGCCCAAGACGCAGCTTTTGCCGCAGCGTGTCGGCGTCATCAAAGAGGATGAAGTGGGATTCACCGTTCTTGGCATAAGTGAAGTAGCGGGCAAACAAGTCTTTGGAAAAAAACACGGCGGGCTGATGCTCCCTTATAAGCGCGTCCAGTGCCGCCTGCGTCAGCGGCTCTCCCTGACCGCTCCGGGCAGGGAGACGGAAGTCCATCCGCAGCCGCTGGAGGTCAAAGACCACATTCCGCCCGCCGCCGTAGCGGGCGAGCTCCTCCCGGATGTGGGTTTCAAAGCTGCCGCCGGAGATGGCTGTGTTCACAATAACGGTGGGATGCTCCGCCGCCGCAGCGTAGGAAGGAGGGAGACAGAAGAACTTCCGACTTTTGGCGCACTGCTGCCCCAATAGGGCAGCAAAGCGGCGGCGATCCTCCCGGGACGGCTCGTCAAAATCCAGAACGATTCCGCCATAGCTGCGGCGGGCGCATTCCCGGAGCACGGCCTCGGCCAGTGCCGCCGGACGGTCAATGGACGGCGCGGAACGGTCACTGAGAACCAGCAGCCCCGGCAACGGGGCCATCGGCCCGGACCGGGCCGGTGTCAGTAAATTCCGGCTCAACAGGGAGGACCCCTCCCCGATGCGGTAGGCGGCGTGGGCCAGTCCCGCCGGATAGGCGGAGGCGGTTCGCGTGTCCTCCGGCCGGACGGTCAAATAGAGCTGCATGGCGGTTCCCCCTTGTGAAGCGGTCAGGATTCTGGTATACTGCAGTTATTCTTATGTGAGAGGAGGGCGGCTTATGCTGACGCCGGACATTCTTTTTGACAGCTACCGGGACATCACCCCCGCCTTTCTGCAAGGTCAGGGCGTGACGCTGCTGCTGACGGATCTGGACTATACACTGGCGCCCAAGGCGGTCCGCCGCCCGGATGACGCCCTGCGCCAGTGGATCGACGGCTTGAAGGGCGCCGGGATCACCGTGATGATTGTGTCGAACAACCGCTCCGATGTTCGCGTGACTGAGTTCTGCGGAGATCTGGGCATCGTCTATCAGGGCCATGCCGGAAAGCCCAGTCCAAAGGGCCTGCGGGCCGCTATGGAGCGAACAGGAACAGATCCGGCCCACACCGCCATGCTGGGAGATAAGCTGTTGACCGATATGCTGGCGGCCCACCGGGCGGGCGTCCGGGCGTGGATGGTGGAGCCGCTGGGGGGACCTGTGGGACTGTGGAACCATGTTCTGCACCTGCTGCAGCGCCCGTTTAAAAGAGCCTGCCCCTATAAATGCCAAAAAAATCCGGGGGAAAACACAAAATAACCGGAAAACCACTTGCAATAACGGACAAGATAGGGTAAAATATCATCGGTCAAATTATATAAGACAGGAAAGAATTGAGAAAATGTCCACTTCACGGTCGTTTTCTCGTAAAGATTTGTGAGGAGGATTTAACTATGCCTATTTCCGCAGGCGATTTCCGTAAGGGTGTTGTATTTGAGATGGACGGTAAGCCCATGCTGGTCGTGGACTTCCAGCACGTCAAGCCCGGCAAGGGCGCCGCTTTCGTGCGTACCAAGTACAAGAACGTGATGACCGGCGCAATCCGTGAGGAGTCCTTCAACCCCAGCGCCAAGTTCGAGAACGGTACTGTGGAGCGCAGAAACGCCGAGTACAGCTACAACGACGGCGATCTGTACTACTTCATGGACCCCGAGACTTATGACATGACCCCGCTGAACAAGGACGTTCTGGGCGACGGCTTCCAGTTCGTCAAGGAGAACACCATGTGCACTCTGGTCAGCTACAAGGGCAGCGTGTTCAGCGTGGAGGCTCCCAACTTCATGGAGCTGGAAGTCACCGCTACCGAGCCCGGCGTGAGAGGCGATACCGCCACCAACGTCACCAAGCCCGCCACTCTGGAGACCGGCGCCATCATCAAGGTGCCTCTGTTCATCAACGAGGGCGAGAAGATTCAGGTGGATACCCGCACCGGCGAGTACCTGGGCCGCGTGAAGGAATAAGTTTTGAAGGGGGGATTATAACGATAATCCTCCCTTTATTTCCAAAATTGATATTTTGAAAGGAGCGATCACTATGGAGATCACTGAGAAGGTTGCGTATCTGAAGGGCCTGATGGAAGGCATGAAGATCGACACGGAGACCAACGAGGGCAAGATCCTGTCCGCTATGGTGGACATTCTGGAGGACATCGGCTTGGAGCTGGAGGACCTGTGGAATGCTCAGGGCGAGCTGGAGGACGGTCTGGACGTTGTCAGCGATGATCTGGAGGATATCGAGGACATCGTGTATGACGAGGATGACGAGGAGTCTTTCGACGACGAGTACTATGAGGATGACGCCGAAGAGGACGAGGACTGCTACGCCACCACCTGCCCCACCTGCGAGGAGACCATCTACTTCGATGAGTCCGTGCTGGAGGATGGCGAGGTCATCTGCCCCAACTGCGGCGAGAAGCTGGAGTTCGACATGAGCTCTCTGGAAGAGGACTCTGACGACGATCAGGAGTAAATCCGATCCGATCCAATATGAAACAGCTCCCCGGTGGATACCGGGGAGCTGTTTTTCTTACTGATAAAACGATGAATTCTCCGCTATGGTAAGGAAGGGTGTGCGCGGGAAACCCAAGAAGGGATACACCGTCGGCTCAAGCCAAACAGTGAATACTGCGTATCCGCTATTTGGGAGCCTTCCTCGAAACAGGCTTGCTTCATCCGCCACCGGCGGCGCTTCGCCTGTTTCCCTGCGCCATTAAAATCCCGCATTTTCGGAACTCTCATATAGTTCCGAAAATGTTCAGCGGGGCGAACTTCTTTCGCCCCGCTGACAGCTCCCCGGTGAATACCGGGGAGCTGTTTTGCTTGATTTCCTATGCGGATGCATAAAATTAGTCAATGCAATGACTTTAAAGCTGCATTACTTTACAGATTTCTGCCGCAGGCTGCAAAGTCCGGCACCGATAGCGGTAGCGAAGGTGGCGCTTTCCGGGATCACGTAATGGATGCCGTAGAGCTTTTCGAAAGCCGCAAAGTTTGGCTCCGCCTGATCCAGCGTGGTCATGGAGCCGGTGACGATCACGGTGTCCGTATGGCAGCTCTGACAGGCCAGCACCGTCATAGTTCCGATGGCCTGAAGGACCAGATTTACCGCGCCGGCGGCCAGATCGGCGGGGGTGGCGTCCTCAGAGAGATCACCGAAGTTGGCAGCGGTCATGTTGGGGTCCAGCGTGGAGGCAGGGTCCCGGGCAATGTCGCTGATGGTGAGATCCACATGGCTCAGATCCCCCTGAGCGGCCAGCTTTTTGATCTGGTAGAAGCGTTCCATACCCACCAGCTTGTGACAGAGACCACCCAGCGTGCCGCCGCCGATACCGCTGCCGCAAAGGTGCCGCACTTCTTTTCCGGCTTCCGCCCACAAAAAGGCGGTGCCGGTACCCATCGTCACAACTACGCCGGAGGTCTGACCGGACAGAGCCAGCGCACCGGTGCCGCTGGCCTGAAATTCATCCACCCGGCAGGTGGGCAGGCCGAACACATCCCCGTCCACATAGCTGGCGCCAACGCCGGTCAGAACGACCCGGCGTACATCTCCGAGGGAGAGACCGTTGCTGGTCAGGTAGTTGCCCAGTGCACCGTACAGGCTGGTGACCTGATCCTCTGCCCGGACCCGGAGCATGGAGACCACGCTGCCGTCGGTCCGCAGCCCTACGATCTTTGTAGTAGAGCCGCCAATATCAATGCCTAAGATCACTTCCATGGCTTGTTTCCTTTCCAAAGGGGGCCGGCAGGTGAGGGATACGCGAAAGTCGGCCGCCGTCTTAGTTATGATAGGGGAGCAGAGGTGCCTTGTCAATGTTTATTTGTGAAAAATTTGGTAAAAGAATTGCTTTTATCGGTGGAGATAGCTATAATGTGTGGTAACTTGTGGTGTAACGAGAAGGAGACACACGATGGATATCACAGATAAGCTCAATATGACGATGCTCTGCGACTTTTACGAATTGACCATGGGAAATGGTTATCTGGAAGCGGGGCTGAAGGATCGGATCACCTATTTCGACATCTTTTTCCGTGATGTTCCGGACCACGGCGGCTATGCCATCTGCGCCGGTCTGGAGCGGATCATCGCCTATATTCAGGATCTGCATTTTTCTGAGGAGGACATTGAATATCTCCGGAGCAAGGATCTGTTTTCCGAGCGGTTCCTGGACTATCTCCGCGATTTCAAATTCACGGGTGACGTCTGGGCCATCCCGGAGGGTACTCCCATCTTCCCCCGGGAGCCGATCATCACTGTCCGGGCTCCGGCTATTCAGGCGCAGCTGGTGGAGACCTTCCTGCTGCTGATCTTCAACCACCAGAGCCTTGTGGCCACCAAGACCAACCGCATTGTCCGGGCGGCGGAGGGGCGCGTGATCCTGGAGTTCGGTTCCCGCCGGGCACAGGGCACGGACGCCGCCATCTCCGGCGCCCGGGCTGCCTATATCGGCGGCTGCGCCGGTACGGCCTGCACCATTTCCGACCAGCTTTTCGGCGTTCCCGCCGGCGGCACCATGGCCCATGCCTGGGTGCAGATGTTCGACTCGGAGTATGAGGCCTTCAAGACCTACTGTGAGGTGTTCCCCACCAACGCCACGCTGCTGGTAGACACCTACAATACCCTGAAATCCGGTGTTCCCAACGCTATCAAGGCCTTCAACGAGGTGCTGCGGCCCAAGGGCATTACCAAGTGCGCCATCCGTCTGGATTCCGGCGACATCGCCTATCTCACCCGGGAGGCCCGGCAGATGCTGGATGAGGCCGGTTGGGAGAGCTGCAAGATCTCCGCGTCCAACTCTCTGGATGAGTATATCATTCAGGATATCCTTCGTCAGGGGGCTAAGGTGGACCTCTTTGGCGTGGGCGAGCGGATGATCACCTCCAAGAGCGACCCGGTGTTCGGCGGTGTGTATAAGCTGGCGGCCATTGAGAAAGAGGACGGCACCATCGTGCCGAAGATCAAGATCAGCGAAAATGTGGGCAAGATCACCAATCCCCATTTCAAGAAGGTCTACCGGATCTTTGACAAGGCCACCGGCAAGGCGGAGGCGGACTACATCACCGTGTGGGATGAAGTGATCGAGGAGGGTCAGCCTCTGGAACTGTTCGATCCGGATGCCACCTGGAAGCGGCGGACCTACACGGACTATACCATCAAGCCCCTCCAGGAGAAGATCTTTGACCATGGCGAGCTGGTGTATCAGCAGCCTACGCTGCCGGAGATCCAGAAGTACTGCCGGGAGCAGATCGATACCCTGTGGGACGAGGTAAAGCGTTTTGAGAATCCCCACAACTACTATGTGGACCTGAGCCAGAAGCTCTGGGACATCAAGCAGGATCTGCTGCGTAAGAATTACCGCTGAATGAAAAGCGCATGGCCATTCCAGCCATGCGCTTTTTTCAAATATAGTTGAAGATTGCCGGTTGTGTTGCTATAATTATAATAGAAAACTATTTGAATCCGGGAGGTGACGGTATGGGCAGAATGTCCCATAGGAATCAGGAACGCACGGAGCGGCGGATCTCCGCAGCGGCCAGTCTGATGCTCTGCGCCCTGACGGTGCTGGCGCAGATCGCGGTGACCCTTCTGCTGACCCGTTTCCTGAAAGAAAAGGCCAGCTTTGTGTACGGATTTCTCCAGCTGATCGGTGCGGTGGTGGCCATTCGGGTTTACCAACGCAGCGGCAGCCCATCCTATAAGCTGAGCTGGATGTGTTTGCTGCTGATTTTGCCAGTGGCAGGTATGCTCCTGTTCTGTCTATGGGGCGGCACGCATCAGGCCAAGCAGCTGAGTTTGAAGCCGGTGCCGCCGATCCCCCAGCGGGAGAGCGCAAAAATGCTCAGCGACCTGAATCAGACCGCCCTGACCCGCCGCAGCCCTGCGTGGGGCCGCTTGGCCGCCTATCTCCAGAAGCGGCAATTCTGGCTGTACCGCAATACGGACGCCGCCTATTTCGGTGAGGGGGAGTCCTTCTTCCGGGATCTGGTGGAGCATCTGCGGCAGGCGGAGACCTATATCTTCATGGAGTATTATATTTTGGCGGAGGGGACTGTCTGGGACGAGATCTTCGCCGTATTGAAGGAACGTGCCGCCGCCGGGGTGGAGATCCACCTGATTATCGACGATTTCGGCACCTTGACCCGTCTGTCTGACGGGACGCTGCAAGCCATCAAAGACGCGGGGATCGAGGTGGAGATCTTCAACCCCGTCCACCGGTATATCAACCGCCTGTACTTCAATTACCGTGACCACCGGAAGATCACTGTTATCGACGGTTATGTGGCCTACGCCGGCGGTATCAACATCGGAGACGAGTATGCCAACCGGATCGAGCGCTTCGGCTACTGGAAGGACAGCACCGTTCGCCTGACGGGGGACGGGGCCTGGGGCTTTGCTGTGCAGTTCATGCAGATGTGGAAGATGCTGGGCCGTCATTTTCCCAACGAGGACGATTACTACCGCTCCCGCCGGGAAGGTCCGGCGGTGGAGGGCTTCTGCCAGCCCTTTGAGGATGGGCCGCTGAATAACCCGGACAATCCGGTGGAGGCTGTCTATCTTCAGCTCATCGCCTCTGCCAAGCGGATGCTGTATATCACCACGCCGTATTACGCCGTGGAGGAATCCATCCAGGAGGCGCTGTGCATCGCGGCGGACGCCGGGGTGGATGTGCGGCTGATGATCCCCGCCATCCCGGATAAAAAACTGGTGTATCTGGTGGCGGAGACCTACTGGGGCGATCTGCTGCGCCACGGCGTCAAGATCTACAAATATACCCCCGGCTTTGTCCATGCCAAAAGCGTCATGGCGGACCGGGAAGCGGCCTTGATCGGCAGCACCAATATGGACTACCGCAGCTTCCAGCTTCACTATGAGGACGCGGTGATGCTCTACCATATGCCGGTGATCGAGGAGCTTTTGGAGGATATGGACCACATCGTGGAGGACAGCCAGCTTTATACGCTGGAGGACTGGGAGAACCGCCCGTGGCTCCGGCGGATGACGGCGTCCATTTTGAAATTAGGGGCCATCTGGCTGTAACAGTAAGAGAGGATCAAAACGTATGTCCCGGGAACTGACACCGCAGGAGACTGCCGAACGCAGTCTCATCAAAACCTATCGCAAATCCATCTGGAATCCCTTTATCGCTGCCGTGAAGCGGTACGAGCTGATCGAGCCGGAGGACAGGATCGCCGTGTGCATCTCCGGCGGCAAGGACTCCGTGATCCTGGCCAAGCTGATGCAGGAATTGCAGCGCCACACCTCTCAGCCCTTTGAGCTGGTCTTTATGGTGATGGACCCCGGCTACAAGCCGGAGAATCGAAAACTCATCGAGGATAACGCCGCCCTGCTGGGAATTCCCATCACAATTTTCGACAGCGACATTTTCGATGTCACCGTCAGCGTGGAGAAGAACCCCTGCTATCTCTGCGCCCGGATGCGCCGGGGCTTCCTGTATGCCAAGGCTCAGGAACTGGGATGCAACAAGATCGCGCTGGGCCACCACTTTTCCGACGTCATCGAGACCACTGTCATGGGCCTGTTCTACGGCGGACAGCTTCAGGCCATGCCCCCCAAGCTCCGCAGCAAGAATTTCCCCGGCATGGAACTGATCCGGCCCCTGTACTGCGTCCATGAGGACGCCATCATCGCATGGAAGAACTACAACCACCTGCAATTCCTCCAGTGCGCCTGCCGGTTCACGGAGGAACGGGAGGCGGCGGGGGACGGCGTGGGCCGCAGCAAGCGGCAGGAGATCAAATTCCTGCTGCGGGAGCTGAAAAAGACGAATCCCAACATCGAAAAGAGTATTTTTCAGGGGATCAACGGCTTGCAGCTGGACACCTTCCCCGGTTTTAAGCACCGTGGCGTGTTCCACTCCTTCCCGGAGCTGTACAACCACCCGGATTGGTTTGCCGGAGAGACGAAATCGGAAGAAATTTCGGAAGAACTCTAAAATAATCCTTGCAATTTGACAGATTCTATGGTATTCTATCATGGCTTACAAAGGGCGGTCCTCTGTCGTGCGCCGGCTAAAAGTGTGCCAATGCGCATAAAAAGCGGCATGAACGCCTATTAACAGGAGGAAAAAATCCATGGATCTCATCAAGGAACTGAACAAAGAAGCCCTGCAGAAGGAAACCGCCAACGTTCAGGTGGGCGACACTGTTCGCGTACACGTGAAGGTTAAGGAAGGCTCTCGCGAGCGTATCCAGGTGTTTGAGGGCACCGTCATTGCCAAGAAGCATGGCGGCATTGAGGAAACCGTCACCGTCCGCCGTGTTTCTTACGGCATCGGCGTTGAGAAGGTGTTCCCCGTCCATTCTCCTTCCATCGACCACTTTGAGGTCGTCCGCAACGGTAAGGTCCGTCGCGCCAAGCTGTACTATCTGCGTGGCCGCGTGGGCAAGGGCGCCAAGGTCAAGGAGAAGCTGTAATCAGCTTTCAGTTGAGCAGAAAAAGAGAGGCGAAAGCCTCTCTTTTTTTGTTATAAAAATCTGACGCAGACCTTGTGACGCCGGGCTTTTTTTGATATACTATTCCAATAATGCGTAATTGGCCTTGGGGCCTGAAAGGAAGAGTTTGATGCAGGAACAGGAAAAGCAGACGGCGAAGGGCCGGGACCTGTATGAATGGGTGCAGTCGCTGGTAGGCTCCGTTTTGGTGGTGGTGGCGATTTTCACCTTTGTGATCCGCATGATGGGAGTGGACGGCCACTCCATGCTCAATACGTTGCAGCACGGGGATCGTCTGCTGGTGGTCAACTCCATGCTGTACCATGACTACAAGTACGGCGATATCGTGATCCTGCGGAAAAACGGCGTGTTTGACGATGACCCCATCGTCAAGCGGGTGATCGCCGTGGAGGGTCAGACGGTGGACATCGACTTTGCCGAGGGCATCGTATATGTGGACGGTGAGGCACTGGAGGAGGATTACATCCGGGAGCCGACCTACACCGCCGAGGGCACCGAGTTTCCCCTGACGGTGCCGGAGGGGTCCATCTTCGTCATGGGCGACAACCGCAACGGCTCCAGCGACAGCCGGGACTACCGGCTGGGTACGGTGGATACCCGGTATGTCATCGGGAAGGCTGCCTTTTTGATTTTCCCCGGTCCGGACTATGAGACGGAGAAGCGGGACTTTAAACGGATCGGAGTGATTTGGTCATGAATATTCAATGGTATCCCGGCCACATGACAAAGACCCGGCGGATGATCGCCGAGCAGATCAAGAATGTGGACGCGGTATGCGAGATCTTAGACGCCCGCATTCCGGTTTCCAGCCGGAACCCGGACGTGGACGAGCTGACGGCGGGCAAGCCCCGCATGGTGGTGCTGAACCGCGTGGATCAGGCGGACCCGGAGGGGACGAAGCGCTGGGCGGAGCATTTCCGGGCCAAAGGCTACGCCGTGCTGGAATCCGACGCCAAAAGCGGCGTGGGCACGGCGAAATTCGCCGGGGCCGTTCGGGAACTGCTGGCGGACAAGCTCCGCGCCTACGCGGAAAAGGGGATGACCGGCCGGGTGGTGCGGGTCATGATCCTGGGTATCCCCAATGTGGGCAAGTCCACCTTCATCAATAAAGTGGCAGGCCGCAAGACCGCCAAGACGGAGGACCGTCCCGGCGTTACCCGCTCTAAGCAGTGGGTGCCCATCGACCGGAATTTAGAATTGCTGGATACGCCGGGCATCCTCTGGCCAAAGTTTGACGATCAGAGCGTGGGCATGAATCTGGCCTACACCGGCGCCGTGAAGGACGATATTTTAGACGTGGAGACGTTGGGCTGTCACCTGATGGCCTATCTGGGGGAGCACTATCCCGACGCCCTGAAAGCAGCCTATAAGCTGTCCGCTCTGCCGGAACGGGAAGCGGAGGAAAATGACATAGCCTACGGCTACCGCCTGCTGGAAGCGGCAGGGAAGAAGCGGGGCTTTCTGATCTCCGGCGGCGAGGTGGATACGGAGCGCATGGCAAAGATCCTGCTGGACGAGTTCCGCTCCGCCAAGCTGGGACGCTTTACACTGGAGGTGCCTTGACGAAAGGAGAAACGCCGATGGACTGCCCATTATGCGGAAAAGAAATGCGCCGCGGTCAGGCGGCTTACGTTCCCACCGGCGGCCTGTATTTCCTGCCGCCGGGAGAGACGCTGCCCTGGTGATGACACGGCGTGGGATCGAGGACAGAGGCGGCATTGTGCTGGATATGTGCAGCAGTCTGGGCTGGCTCAGGAAACCGGGCGCACTCCCAGCGTATATTTGCGAAAATTGCCGTAAAATGATCGTGGAGTATGGATATGGAACTTTGGGACTATGAGCGTCAGGCGTGGAACAGCGGTGCGGAGACCGTCTGCGGCGTGGACGAGGCCGGGGCCGGTCCCCTGATGGGGCCGGTGTACGCGGCGGCGGTGATCCTGCCGAGAGAATTGGACATCCCCGGCCTGAATGACTCCAAAAAGCTGACGGAGAAAAAGCGGGAAGCCCTGTACGAAGTCATCACCACTCAGGCGGTTTCCTGGAGCGTGACCCGTGTGGAGGCGTGGGAGATCGACGAGATGGACATTCTCAACGCCCGGATGCTGGCCATGCAGCGGGCCATTGAGGGCCTGTCCGTCCGACCGGATACGGCTTTCATCGACGGCAACCGGGACCACGGCAGCCGGTACGCCATCGAGACGCCCCATCAGCTCATCGTAGGCGGGGACGGCAAAAGCGCCTCCATCGCGGCGGCGTCCATTCTGGCGAAGGTCAGCCGGGACCGGTATGTGTCGGGAGAGCTGGACGCAAAATATCCCCAGTACCAGTTCGCTAAGCATAAGGGATACGGTACGAAGCTGCACTATGAACTGCTGGACCAGTACGGCCCCTGCCCGGAGCACCGGCGCAGCTTTTTGAAAAAGTGGGAGGCCAAACGCCATGGGTAAGACCCAGAGCGCCGGGAACCGGGGCGAGGCGGCGGTGGCCCGCTATCTGCGGCAGAAGGGCTACACGCTGCTGGAAAGTCAGTGGCGCTGCCGGTTTGGAGAATTGGATTTAGTGGCAAAGAACAAGCAGGGGACCCTCTGCATTGTGGAGGTCAAGCTTCGGGGGGGCGGCTCCATCGCCCTGCCCCGTGAGTTTGTGGACGGCCGCAAGCAGCAGCGGCTCCGCAGTGCCGCAGAGCTGTATCTGGCGGCGAACGAGCTGGACGTACCGGTCCGGTTCGACGTGGCGGAGGTTTATGACGAGGGCGGCAGCCTCCGCATTTCCTATATTGAAAACGCATTTATTTAGCCTCATAAAGGAGGAGACCGATATGAAGTATTACAGCACGCGGGATAAGAACGTGTCCCTTTCTGCGGCGGAAGCCGTGAAAATGGGCCTGAGCCGGGACGGCGGTCTGCTGACCCCAACGCGGATTCCTCAGATCGACCGGGCCTTTTTGGAGCGGCTGACGCCTTTGGAGTATGCCCGGCGGGCGGCGGCGGTCATGGCGCTGTATCTGACGGATTATTCCGAGGAGGAGCTGCTGACCTTTGGCCGGAACGCCTACGGCCCGGCGCAGTTTGACGATCCCATTGCCGCGCCGGTGCGGAAGGTGGAGAATGGCCTATATTGCCTGGAGCTGTGGCACGGTCCCACCTCCGCGTTCAAGGACATGGCGCTGCAAATGCTGCCTCAGCTTTTGTCCGCCGCACTGCGGAAAACCGGCGAAAAGCGGACGGCCTGTATTTTAGCGGCCACCTCCGGCGATACCGGCAAGGCGGCCATGGCCGGCTTTGCGGATGTGCCCCAGACGTGTATTCAGGTCTACTACCCCAAGAACGGCGTCTCTCCCGTGCAGGAGCGGCAGATGGTGACGCAGGAGGGGGAGAATGTGGACGTCCGGGCGGTCATCGGTAACTTTGACGACGCTCAAGCCGGCGTTAAGCGTATCTTCTCCGATGAGACTGTCCGGGCGGAGCTGGACAAGCGGGGTTATTTCCTGTCCTCTGCCAACTCCATCAACTGGGGCCGTATCCTGCCCCAAGTGGTCTACTACATCTCCGCCTACTGCGATCTGGTGCGGGATGGTGCCATCACCATGGGGGACAAGGTGAACTTCTGCGTCCCCACCGGCAACTTCGGCGACATTCTGGC
>ERZ836441.1866-NODE-1866-length-18745-cov-19.137132_pt1 | contig 18745 bp, 16 predicted proteins | sample MGYA00519686_ERZ836441 | MGnify/ENA primary metagenome ERZ836441 (study PRJEB31850, sample SAMEA3708800) | human gut metagenome | biome: human gut; feature: human-associated habitat; material: faeces | place: China | collected 2014 ... | reverse complement strand
GGAATGAGTGGCTCTCAGTGCTGGACGGTGTGGCTCTGAATGCGTGGAATACTCACAAATATCGAGTGTTGCACCATTTTTTACTATTCAACCTCTAAAGTCAGGTACTATACTATCTAAAAACCATTCATGCCATAAAGGAATACACAAAGGAATACACAAAATTTCACAATCTTCTGAAATGTATTTAACATTGTTTTTTATATGCATCATATTAAATGATTTGTAATTGTTTGAACATTTTATATACTCCATTATCATCTACATCATCGGCAATATAGGTTGCTTTTTGCTTTATTTCATCGTTTCCATTTTTCATGGCAATCTTTATATTACAGGCATTAAACATGGGAAGATCACTTGAAGAATCACCAAAACATATAGATTCTTTTTTATCTATATGTAAATAGTCCAGTAACTTATTGATAGCAAATTCTTTACTGATTCCTTCGGGACTGGTATCTCCATAAAGGGCAAGTTGCCCTTTTCCACCCCAGGTTCCCACAACCATATCCTTAAACTCTTTCACGGCATCCAGATAATCTTGATAACTATTTAATACAAATGCTGTCTTGTTTACATCATCTCTATATTTTGATGTCATTTTTCTAAAAGCTGGGTTTGTTGGTGCATTTACAGCTGATTTATTATTACCAAATGCATATTTCATACGAGCCTGTACTGACTTTTCCATATAATCATCACTGATATATATGCCACTGTTACACTCAAATCTATAGGCAAGAGATCTTGAAATACACCAATCTGTAAAATGTTTACATTGAACATAAGTTAATGGTTTATGAAATATTTCTGTGCCTTGTACTTCAATATAATTTCCATTTCCTCCAATAAAACCATCCAATTCAAAATCAAAATGTCTTTCCAGTATTTCCTGTTTAGAACATCCAGTACACAAAAATACAAAATGCCCATTTTTTCTTGCTGCGATAACCGCCTCTTTTGCTGATGATGGTATTTGTGCTTTATAATTAATTAATGTCCCATCTACATCTAAAAACAATATTGCCATATTCACAACTCCTGATAAAAAAGATGTTCTATGATTTCCGAACATCTTTTCTATTTTTTATTCAATTCCTAAATCTTTGCCATTAGTACCAATGACCGTTTTGTACCAATTGTAACTCTTCTTCAGATATCTGTTTCCTGTACCATTTCCTTCATCATCCAAATCAACGTAGATGATGCCGTATCTCTTTGACATTTGTCCTGTACCATTAGAAACAATATCAATAGGACCCCACATAGTATATCCGAACAGATCAACACCCTTTTCAATAGCTCTTTGCATAGCCTGAACATGTTTTCTCATGTAATCAATACGATAATCATCATTAATTACATTACCTTCCTCTACCGTGTCAATAGCGCCTAATCCATTTTCAGAAATAAATAATGGCTTCTGATATCTGTCATATAAATCCTGTAAAGCCAGCATTAATCCGTCTGGGTCAACTGACCATCCCCATCCTGTCTTTGGTAAATATGGATTTACAATACCTTCAAGTGTATTTGTATCAATAATCTTTTCAGCAGCTTCAGTCTCTTCAGAAGATACTACTCTGCTTCTGTAATAAGAGAATGTAATGAAGTCTACAGGATAAGAAGCAATAATTTCTTCATCTCCCTCTTCAAAAGTGATTTTGATATTATTTTCTTCAAAATACTGCCAGATATAATCCGGATACTTTCCTCTTACCTGAACATCGGAGAAGAAATACTCTTTTCTCTTTTCTTTTTCAGCAGCAATAACATCTTTTGGGTTACATGTGTAAGGATACACTGTCTTGTACGCAATCATTGCCCCAACTTTAGCATGGTTAGAATGCTGGTGAATATACTTTACTGCAAGTGCACTTGCTACAAACTGGTGATGTGCTGCCTGATACATTCTTTGCAGCAGATTTTCGCTGTCAGGATAAATACATGCAGCATCCCAACAGATAGGTTTTACAGCCGCGTTACCAATTTCATTAAATGTCAGCCAGTAATCAACAACATCGTCAAGATTATCAACAATCGTTCTGACAAACTTCATATAAAACTCAATAAATTTACGATTATCCCATCCACCATATGTATCTACTAAATACAATGGTGTTTCATAATGAGAAATAGTAACCATTACTTTCATTCCAAGTTCATGACAGTATTTAAACATATCATGATAGAAATCAAGTCCTTTTTGATTAGGAGTTTCTTCTTCTCCAGTCGGATAAATTCTGGTCCAGTTGATAGATGTTCTGAAGATATTAAAATTAGCTTCAGCCATCAATTTTAAATCACTCTTATAGGTATGATAGAAGTCAATGGCCTTATGAGTAGGATAATAATCTGCATCTCTTCTCAATCCTCCAAAAAAACCTCTTACTTTAATGTCAGCAGTAGACATTTGTTTGCCATCTTCTAGATAAGCACCTTCACATTGGTTAGCAGCTACTGCACCACCCCATAAAAATCCTTCAGGAAATTCCTTTTTTACTTCTTTATTTAAGAATGCCATATTATTCTCCTTCTTTCTTATATTCAGCTACTATTGTTTTTCCTTTTTTTGCATATCCATCTGTAGTGAAACTCATTTTCTTCTCACAACCAGGAAAAATCATCATTGTTGTCAGATCATATCCTTCCTGTTTCAAATCATAGGAATTCATGCGAATGATTTTATCCCCTCTGTGGACTGTTGTGCCAGCATCTACAAACTTTTTAAATCCAACACCTTGTTTATTTACAGTATCAATACCGATATGTACCAGTATTTCTACACCATCTTCATTTTTCATTCCAAATGCATGTAGGGTAGGAAACAACATTGTGACCTCTCCATCACATGGAGCCACAATTACATCATCATCAGGCACAATGGCAACACCGGTTCCCATCATACCTTTAGAAAACACATCGTCATTCACTGCAGTAAGTGGAATGATTTTCCCACTTACCACAGCTGCAAAATCATTTGTGTTTTCTTCTTTTTTTGAAAACAACTTAAACATACTTATTTGATGCCCTTTCCATCATATAAAACATAAGTGCATAGAAATGAGACCACGAAGGAAACAGCAACACCCGCAAGAATTGCTCCCATAGTTTTTTCAAAAATAACTACACCAAGGATAGAAGAATAACCCATTGCAAAAGCTTTAGCACCCATAAACCCGGCAACAGCACCACCAGCAATACCACCAGCTACAATACTAATCATCGGTTTTTTCAAGCGAAGACTAACACCGTATAATGCAGGTTCAGAAACACCGGAAAGCATAGCACCGATACCAGCTGATAATGCAGTTGCTCTAAATTCTTTATCTTTAGTTTTTAAAGCAACAGCACAACAGGAACCACATTCAGAAATGTTATGTAAAATCCAACCAGGTCTGAACACATTATCATACCCAGTACGAGAGAACAATTCCATCATAGGAGCTACAGGCAACATATTTACACCCATCATAACCAAGAATGGCTGAGCTGCGGCAATAATACCCGGAGCAAATCCACCTACATGTGCTTGTAACCAGATGATACCTGCGACAATCCAAGAACCAACAATATTACCAATAGGACCTAATGCTAATACAACGATTGGAAAACCAATTAAGAATACACATAATGGAGCAAATACACTTCTGAATAATCCAGGAATTACTCTGTAGAAGAATCTTTCCAGATATGCACATAGAATAGCTGTAAAAATACCTGGAAGTAATGTACTACCATAGGAAGCTAAATGTACAGGAAGTCCAAACATTGTAGTAGCTTCTCCGGCAGTCATAATAGTATTAAAATCCGGATATACCAATGTCAGTGCAATTGCCATTGAAAAAGCAGGATTGGATTTTAAAACTTTACTTGTACCATATGCCACTAATACAGGCATAAAGTAGAATGGTGCACTGGACATGAAGTTAAGCATTGTATATGCTGTAGAACTTGCTACTGATGGGATGAAGTAATTCAGTAAAGAGAGAATTACTTTCAGCATACCTGCTCCATACACTACAGTAATGAATGGTGTCAGTGACTGAGACATAAATGTAATTGCTTTTTCAAAATAATATTTGAAATTCTTCTTCTCATTACCAGACACAAGATTTTCATCAAGATTCTCATTAATTGGAGCTTCTGTCTGTACTGAATAATTTTTTTCAAGATTATCAAATACAGGGAATAAATGTTCACCAAGAATAATTTGGTACTGCTGATTTCCATAAACCACACCTAATACTCCAGGTAGATTTTTAATTTTCTCATCCTCTGCTTTATTTCTGTCATTCAAATATAGCCTTAAACGTGTTACGCAGTGTGTAATTGTTTTGATATTTTCGACACCACCTACATATTCCACTATCTGCTTTGTCAAATTATCATAATCTATTTTAGCCATTAGTATCGTCCTTTCTTTGTAACTCATACAGCCTTACAATATGAATCATTAAATAAATACAATCTTCATCAGTACATCTGTAATTAAACTTTCCATTAATAAATTCACTGATTTCATGAATACACCTGTCAACTCCTTCATACTTCGTGACCAATTGACCGAATATATTAGTAACTTCAATAGAACCGTTAGAAGTTTGATGACTGACAATTCTGCTTAAGAAAAATTTCAGGTGAATAATGTACCTTGAATACGCTAACGAATCTTCATCTATCTGATTTCCAAGATATTTCATTGTGATATTCACAATACTGTTTACGCCTTCGAGCAATTCTCTTGTTTCAATATTTGTTTTTTCTTGAGACGCCACAATCAGATGGAAAGCAATAGATGTTGCTTCATCTTTTGGAAGATCTACATGCAGAGTTTCGTTAATATATTGAATAGCACACTTACCTACTTGGTACTCATCTTCGTAAAATCTCTTAATCTCTTCATTAAACAACTTTGAGGTATTATTTCCCTCTCTGAATTGTTTAACACTGAAATCAATATGATCCGAAAGACTGACAAGTAAGTTGACATTATATTTTTGATTCAATGTTTTAGCAGCATAATCAATAATATGTTGTGATACTTCAATCACTTCGAAAGGCACTTCTTCAAATAAAGTAAGATTTAAATTTTTCTGTCTGTCCAGATAAATATATGTCTTCATAATTTCTTCAGGATAAACAATATCATTCTTGCTTTTTTTAAACCCAAGTCCCTTTCCTATCGCTATCATTTCACGGCCGTTTGAATCTTTAACGATAACAATATTATTGTTCACTACTTTAAATGTCCTGTACACCTGTTTATCTAACTTGAGCATGATTCTCCTCCCCTAATACAAATTAAAAAGGCAAACTCAAACATTTAGTTTACCGCCTCAGATAAACTAACGTAAGAATTTGCCTTAATAGCTTAGATTAAGTAACAAGTCTTAATTTGTATTACACCGTAAGTATAGCCGGTACCGCTTTCAATGTCAACAGTATTTTTATTTTTTTCTGGTTTTGGAATAAAAATTCAGAAACATAACAATACATACGGGAGTTTAACACTTGCTCATAGCCAAAATAGCCAAATGTCGTTTATGTACGGCCTTTTTTTTCGTCAAATTTTTATTTTTTACCCGTCTTTAGAGGTTTGCACCATGAATGTTTAGAGGCTATTCTGAGAAAAAGTTGAGATTATCCAGTATTTATCGTTGTTTTTTGTACTTTAAATTTATTTTATTTTTAATGATTAATAACAAAAAAGCAAGAATTAATTCTTTTATTTAAGGAAAAGAAAATAAAAGATATCTAAAACTTAAAATATTTTGGACTAAACTTTTATAAATTTCCCCAAATTGTTATGAACCTCATAAGTCAGGATTTTATTACAATTCTGACTTAACTTAACAACATTGAAACTGATTTCGAAACTCCTGCAAATGATTTTAAATTATCCGTTTCTACTGTGTACAACACTTTAAAACTTGCATCTGTTATTTTTTCAAATCTAAATAAGATGTTATGCATTATTTTTGCCTCTTATACATATCTAGGCAATAACTAAAATAATATAGTATACTTAAATTAGAAAGGCAGGACATAACTATGAAAAAATTAGCTATCGCAATCACAAGTTTACTTTTAATGACTGGATGCTCTTCTACACCTACCATCACAAACACAAATAATATTAAGGAGCATATTCTAAAGGAAAATGTAGCTTATGATTCATTCTCTTCATATAGTGATTCAGATACAATTATTCGTTTGCCAAATGGAGAATATATACATGGAACAAAAGAAGTGAATGGAAAATATTATGATAGTGATCAAGATTCAGGTGCCATTCAGGCTAAAAAAGCGAAATATTATGCTTTACTAGCTATGGATGTGAACAACTATTTAACTGAAAAATTTGAAGGATTCAATGATTCAGATGAAGTTTTCTATAATAAAGAAGGCAGCTTCACAAATGCATCTACAGTCATTGATGAAAATGGTAACGAAAAAGACTTGGCCAATAATCCAGACTATGAATCTATGACAATAAAAGAGGTAAAAGAAAAAGAATACAATCGTTTGATCCAAGAAGATGCTAAAGAAGAAAAGAAAAATCTATCTTCTCCAGTCAGTGAATTAAACGAATTATTGCCAAAAACAGATTCTATTTCAAGAACGGTTTTCAACAAAAAGAATAAGTATGCCATTCATTATTATGAAGTAGAAAAAAATGAGTATTTTGACTACATAAAGAAAATAAAGGAGAAAGGTTTTGATTCCATTGATCCAAATTCTCCAGAAGAATCTTTTTTAGGTGTCAACAACGATAATATATTAGTCAATATACACTATGATGCAACAAATAAAACCCTTGATGTAGATATTCGAAGACAATAAATTTAAATTGCTCAAACAACATTTAGTTGTCTGAGCTTTTTTAATACAAAAAAAAAAGACTGGAATTTTCATCCAGCCTTTGACATTAGAATAATCCTACGATTTTACCATTTTCATCCACATCCATATCTAATGCACTTGGATGTTTTGGAAGTCCTGGCATCGTTAATACTTTACCTGTTAGAGCAACAATGAATCCTGCACCTAAACTTGGGCGTAATTCACGAACTGTAATTCTAAATCCTGTAGGACGACCCATTACTTTACCATCATCGGATAATGACATTTGTGTTTTAGCCATACAAATTGGTAATTTATCCCATCCTAATTCATTGAATTTCGCAATTTGTGCTTGTGCTTCTTCTGTAAAATCAACACCATCTGCACCATATACTTTTTTGGCAATGGTTTCTATTTTTTCTTCAATAGTCTTATCTAAATCATATAAAGGAGCATAGTTATTTTCTTGATCACATAACGCAACTACTTTGTTCGCTAAATCAATAGCGCCTTCTCCACCTTTTGCCCATACTTGAGATAATGACATTGGGTGGTTGTTTTCTTCACACCATTTTTCTAATGCAGCTACTTCAGCCGGTGTATCTGTCGCAAATTCATTGATCGCAACAATATATGGTAAACCAAATTGTTGTACAGTATCAATATGTTTTGCTAAGTTTTCACATCCTGCAAGCATAGCCTCTACATTTTCTTCTTTTAAATCTTCTAAGGCAATTCCACCATGCTGTTTTAATGCACGAATTGTTGCAACGATCACAACTGCATTTGGTTTAAGATTTGCCAATCGACATTTGATATCCAAGAATTTTTCAGCTCCTAGATCTGCACCAAATCCAGCTTCTGTAACTGTATAATCTGCAAGTTCTAGACATGCCTTTGTGGCAATAACAGAGTTACATCCATGCGCAATATTCGCAAATGGACCACCATGAATCAAGACTGGATTGTGTTCAAGTGTTTGAACAACATTAGGCAATACAGCATCTTTCATAACCATAGCCAATGCACCTTCAATACCTAGATCATGTACATACACAGGCTTGTCATCATAAGTATATGCCACAAGCATTTTTCCAAATCTTTTCTTTAAATCCATTAAATCATCTGCCAAACATAAAGCTGCCATGATTTCACTTGCGACAGTAATATTAAATCCGTCTTTACGTTCAACTCCATTGGCTTTTGCACCACAACCAATTGTAATATTACGCAAAGTACGATCATTCATATCTAAACAACGTTTGAATGTGACTTTTTCAGGATCAATATTCAATTCATTTCCCTGATGAATCACATTATCTAAGCATGCACTAACTAAGTTATTGGCTGTCGTAATCGCATGCATATCTCCCGTAAAGTGAAGGTTGATATCTTCCATTGGTACAACTTGGGCATAGCCACCACCTGTAGCTCCACCTTTTAATCCAAATACTGGACCTAAACTTGGTTCACGTAAAGCCATCATCGTTTTCTTACCTAAACGATTTAAGGCATCCCCTAAACCAACTGTTGTCGTACTCTTTCCTTCTCCAGCCTTAGTAGGATTAATAGCTGTGACTAATACTAATTTTCCATGAGGATTATTTTCAATGGATTTTAAATAATCAAAAGACAATTTAGCTTTATATTTTCCATAATGTTCCAAGCTATCTGCAGGAATTCCAATTTTTGCGGCAACCTTTTCAATGGGTTCCATGACACATTCTTGTGCAATTTCTAAATCTGTTTTAGCCATTTTACATATCCTTCTTTCCAATATCATTTCTGTGAAATAAATCTTTACATTGAATCTTTTCTAATTCTTTATATGTATGATCAAATGCAGTCTGCAAGTCATCTTCTAGAGTAACGACCATTAAAACACGTCCACCATCTGTGACTAATCCTTCATCTGTCATTTTTGTTCCCATGTGAAAAACCAATCCATCTACATCATCAACACCTGTAATCAAAGATCCTTTTGTAGAGCTTGCAGGATAGTTTGTACTTGCTAAAACAACACCGTGACTTACTTTATCTGCCCATTTTAATTCAACTGGTTTATTATCCATTAAATCTAAAATAGCTTGTACAAAATCACTTTCTAAACGTGGCAAAATAACTTCGGCTTCTGGATCTCCAAAGCGCGCATTGAATTCAATTGTTTTAATACCTTTTTCTGTCAACATCAATCCACCATATAAGAATCCAGTAAATGGTACACCCTCTTTAACCATGGCACTTGCCATTGGTTTCATAATCTCATTCATGGCTTCATCGATAATCTCAGAAGTAATCTTTTTAACTGGACTATAAGATCCCATACCACCTGTATTAGGACCTTTATCTCCATCAAATACACACTTGTGATCTTGAGCTACTTCTAAGGGTACTACCGTTTCATTGTGTACTAAACAGATTAAAGAAAATTCAAATCCAAATAAACATTCTTCAATCACAACCGAATTATTTTCAATCGCAAAGGCAATATCTAATGCTTCTTTAGCCTGTTCTAATGTAGAAGCTACCGTAACACCTTTTCCAGCTTTTAAACCATCTTCCTTAATAACGATAGGAGCCCCTTGTTCTTGTACGTATGCCCATGCAGACTCTAAATCATAGAATGTTTTATAAGCTGCCGTTGGAATATTATATTTTGCCATGATCTTTTTGGCAAAATCCTTACTTGATTCGACTTGAGTCGCCTTCTTATCTGGCCCAAAAATTTTTAGGCCTTCTTTTTTAAACGCATCTACAACACCTAGAGCTAAAGTGGCCTCAGGACCTACGATGGTTAAATCTACATTTCTTTCTTTTGCCAAAGCAACAAGACCATCTACATCGTTGTCTTTCACATCGACACATTCTCCAATTTTTGCCATTCCAGGGTTGCCTGGTGCACAAATCAACTCATCACATAAAGCTGAACGTTTACATGCATACGCAAGTGCGTGTTCACGTCCGCCCTTACCGATAACTAGTATTTTCATTGCGTTTTAATCTCCTTTTTCTTTACCTTTCAATCATAACAGAAAAAAGACCATAATGGGTCTTTATTCACAAATTTTTAACAGAAAAAGGGTAGAAACAGACTTTCCACCCTCCATTTGTTAAACTTTTAAGAATTGTGCTACATCTAGCACGAAAATTGTGGCTCCACCAACAGTAACTTCCACAGGAAAACTTGCATAACGGCCAATATCATAACTAGCTGTACTAGGTACAATTTCCGTTCGCTTACTTGAATATTCCTTGATGATATCAATAGCTGCTTCCACTTTTTCGTCTTCACAACCAATAATCAACGTTGTATTGCCTGCGCGAAGGAATCCACCAGTCGTTGCTAATTTAGTAACAGAAAAACCATTTTTATTTAGTGCATTACTTGCCACTGGACTATCGTCATTTGATAAAATTGCTAGGATAAGTTTCATAGTGCTTCCCCCACCTTTCTAAAACAATTATATAAAAATTTGTGTGTAACTACAACACCCAAAAAGAATCACAATATTTATAACAATCCACACTATTTCATGTATAATAAGAATTAAGTTTAGTGGGGTTGTATATGTTAATAAAGAAACATTCAAATCTTTTGGAGATCCAATATGATCGATAAAAGAAAAAAAGACAAATTTGGAAATGGATTGATCGCATTTCTATTTATATGTATTATTTTCTTATTGTGTTATGCTTTTAAAAATCCAATTTTATTATATTCATCCAATCCAGAAGTAGAAATCAATCATGAATATGATCCAAAGAAGAATATTCAACAGGTTTTTTTCCATTCCGATTCAGATGTAAAGATTTCAGGAGATATCAATACAAATAAAATTGGAAATTATGAAATCACATATCAATTAAAGAATTATAAAAAAACATGTAAAGTATCTGTAAAAGATACAAAAGCACCTGATTTAAAACTTAAAGCATATAAGGCAGATATGAAAGAGGATATTAAGCCTGAATCCTTTGTCGAAAGTGTTAAGGACGATTCTAAAGTATCACTATCCTTTAAGAAAAAACCAACAAAGGATAAAGAACAAACGATAACCATCATCGCAAAAGATGAACATGGAAATAAAGCCATGAAAGAGACAACTCTAACGTTGGTCAAAGATATTGAAAAACCAATTATTCATACAGATACTATTTCTGTTTATGTAGGTTCAAAGCCAAACTACAAATCCTATATTGAGGTAACAGACAATTTGGATTCTAAGCCAAAAATCAAGATTGATTCTTCAAAAGTAAAGACCAAGAAAACAGGTACTTATAAATTGTTAGTAACTGCTACAGATCGTTCGGGTAATAAAGCTAAGGCTAAAATCAATGTAACTGTTGTAGAACCAAGTAAAGTTGTATATATGACATTTGATGATGGTCCTAGTGAAAATACAGATAAAATATTGAAGATCTTAAAGAAATATGATGCGAAAGCTACTTTCTTTGTGACAGGAAACAATCAAAAATATAACAGTTCTATCAAAAAGGCTGCAGATCAAGGCAACACAATTGCACTTCATACTTATACACATGATTATGCGAATGTTTATTCTTCTACTACTGCTTATTTTGAAGATTTACAAAAAGTGAGCGACATGGTCAAACAAATCACAGGTAAAGCACCAAAATATATTCGTTTCCCTGGTGGTTCAAGCAATACAATTTCAGCACAATATTCGCAAGGAATCATGTCTGCACTCGACAATATGGTGCATGAAAGAGGATATGAATATTTTGATTGGAACTGCTCAAGTGGAGATGCTGCATCCAATACCGTGCCAGCACAAGATATTGTGCGCAATGCGACAAGTTGCGATTATGAACAAATTATGATTTTGTTCCACGATTCAAGTCCAAAAACAACAACGGTTGAAGCATTACCAGAAATCATTAAAAACTATAAAGAAAGAGGATATGTCTTTAAAGGACATCTGCGATGATACGCCAATCTTCCATCATGGAGTCAATAACTAAGTCAGCAAATGGCTGGCTTTTTTTGTACCTGCAGAAAAAAAATCGAAGGAATTAACCTTCGATTACTGCTTTGTAGTACTTTAATAAATCTTGCATCAATTTGATGCTTTCTTCTACCTGATTTTCATTCATCACTACAACTTTTGTATAGTTATGTAATAAAATAGGTCTAGAAACATTATATGTTTCAGCTAAATGATTGACCCAATCTTGTGCTTCTAAGCTTTGCTGTTTTGTGATAACACCCTCAGATATGATTACACCTTTTACACCTGCAAGAGATACGGGTACACTCCATTTAACAAGTCCTGCATGACATGCATACTTTTGTGGTTCGTTCGATTTTAAAGCTCCTGTATAATTTTCAAAAGTACATTCATCACATTGACGTAATGCAGATGAACTTGTTTTTAAACATTTACAAAAGAAGTTTTTCTCCTTTGCACTACTAATCTCTGTTTCGTCTTGCACAAAATAGCATCTTAATCCGGTAATATGGTAATACGCGTCCATTACCTTTTTGATTGCTTCTTTAGGCAACATAAATAACACCTCAAATCCTTTTCTTATCTTAATTAAATCACTTTCAATGATTGATTTCAAGGCTTTTGTAAGCCTTTTCAACTATGTTTTTGCATATTAAAACCAGATGTTATCATCTGGTCATATTAAATTCCTTTTATTGTATGAAATGCATGCTGCGCTGCAATGGCACCATCATTACAAGCGGTAACAACCTGCCTTAATTCTTTATCAATGACATCTCCAGCCGCATAAATTCCTGGTATCTTTGTTTGACAATTCGCATCTACCAAAACATATCCACGCTCATTTAATACGCCTAAATCTTGTACACAATCCGTATTTGGATCTTGTCCAACATAAGGGAAAATACCCGAACATTCAATAACTTGTTTTTCATGAGTATCCACATTTTCTAATTCAATACCCGATACTTTTCCTTCCGAACTTAAAATTTGAACAGGAATATGCTTCTTGATGACATGAATCTTCTCATTTTCTTCAATCTGACTTTGAATATGTTCTTCCGCTCTAAATACATCTCTTCGAATCACAATCGTTACACTTCGTGCAAGCCCTGCAAGATAAATCGATTCTTCTAATGCCGAGTTTCCTCCGCCAATCACGACAACATCTTTATCTCTAAAAAATGCCCCGTCACAAACGGCACAGAAAGAAACACCATGTCCAAGATTTTCTTTTTCTCCAGGTATATTTAACAATCGTTCTTTTGTACCTGTGGCAAGTATTATGGCTTTACCATTCACAACACTTCCATCGCTTAAATATACATCTTTATTTTCATCAATCTTATTTACTTCGCCATACGCATATTCAGCTTGAAAAGAAGTGGCTTGCTCAAACATATCCATCGCAAGCTGCGTTCCTTCTATTTCTTTAACACCTGGATAATTACTGATTTTATTTGTTTTAATCAACTTTCCTCCCGGCGCTCCATTTTCTAAAATTAATGTTTTTAGTCCGGCTCTCGAACCATAAAGTGCTGCACTTAAGCCTGCTGGCCCAGCACCTATTATCACCAAATCGTATTGTCGCTCCATATGTGATCCTCCTTACATAATGGTATTAACTGCATCAAATCATCGATAACTTTACATGGCTTTGCTTGTTTCAAGGCTTCACGTTGTTTTTCATCGACACTAAATCCTACAGAATAGGCAGCCATATTCTTTGCGGCTACAATATCCGCAACATTGTCACCAACATAAATACAATCATCATGACTAGTATGTAATAAGTTACACGCTTCAATCAAGCCAGATGCACTTGGTTTAGGTTCTGGTAAATTTTCTTTTCCCAACACAACATCAAAATACACATCTAATCCCGATTGTTTTAATCCTCTTTTTACGACTTCAATACGCTTATTTGAAACAACTGCACATTGTATATTTTCTTTTTTCAATCCTTCAAGCATCTCTTTAGCATGAGGGATTTCTTTTAATAATTCTTTATGAAGCGATTTATTGATGATTTGATAACGATCAATGATACTTTGAACTTGATCTTCTGGAAAATACTTTGAAAAAGTAACTTCAAGTGTGGGTCCAAAAAATGTATACAATTCTTCATTTGACAATTCATAATCTGGTTTAAGTTCTTTAAATACTCTTCTAAATGTTTCAAAAACCAATTGTTGTGAATCAATCAATGTCCCATCTAAATCAAACAACACAACAGGCTTTTTCTTCCAATGAAATGTTTTATGAAATACACCCATTAAGCCAAGACAACCAACAACCATTAAAGCTAAAGATACAAGTTGAGCTGTACGAAGGCCCAATACCATTAAAGAATCTGTTCGCATTCCTTCAATCACAAAACGTGTAATGCCATACCAAACCATATACATAAATCCGCAGTCACCGCGTCTTTTATACCAATACTTACGGAAAATAAAGGTAATAAACAAGAATCCTAATAGATTACATACACTTTCAAATAAGAAAGTAGGCATACGGTATGCCCCATCAATAAACATTTGATTTTTAATAAATGCTGGATAATGCGCAAAGAAGCTCTCAGGTACAATGCCACCATAGGCTTCTTGATTCATAAAGTTTCCCCAACGACCAAATGCTTGTGCAAGTAAAACGGTTGGCATGATTAAATCAAACATTCTTAAAAATGAAATTTTTCGTCTTCTGAAAAAGAACAAACTAAATATGAAACCTGCAATCAATCCTCCATGTATGGCCAAACCACCGTTCCAAATGGCAACGATTTCATTCATATGTTGAGAATAATATTGCCATTCAAAAATAACATACCATGCTCTTGCACCTAGAATCCCTATAAATAACATAGGAACAACATAATCATCTAGAACTTCTGGTGCGTACCCCCATTTTTTCATGGTTCTTTGGCATAGTAAATAGGCGCACAATGCGCCTGTTAAAATTAAAACGGCATACCATGCAATTTCAAAAGATCCAAAAGAAACAAAAATTTTAGTGCTCGGAAACAGATGCATCGAATTCCTCCTTCTTATTTTCGGATATTTGCGATAGTACTCGCTCTTCAAATTCTTTAGCTGAATCTAAGCCATCTTTCAACAATAAGAAGTTTGTCACAGCCGTTTCAATAACAGATGACATTGGTCGTCCTTGAGAAACTGGAATTGTCATCTTTAAAATTTTGATTCCTAGAATTTCATTATATTCCTTTTCTTCAATTCCAACACGATCATATTCATAAGAATCATTAAATGGTTCTAAATCGATTTGAAATTCAATTTGTGTTTCATGGGCAACAGCTCCTACTCCATACATACGAGAAACATTGATAATTCCAACACCTCTAAGTTCCATAAAACCTTCAAGCATTGGTGTTGTTCTACCAACTAAATCATCATGAATTTTGTAACAATCAATACGGTCATCTCCAACTAATTGGTGCCCACGCTTAATCAGTTCTAGCGCAATTTCACTTTTTCCCATTCCACTTTTACCAGTAATCAATACACCAACACCAAATACCCGTACTAATTCTCCATGAATAACTACAGATTCTGCTAGACATTCATCTAAGTAGTTCGTAATACTTACGATTGCGTGAGAAGTTTGATGTTCTGTTTTAAATACTGGAAAATTTTTACGCTTTGCGATCTCTTTTAAAACAGGTGGACACTCATGGCCATGTGCAATCACAATACATGGTGTATTATCTCCTGTTAAAAATTCAAAGGAACGACGTTGTGAAATTTCATCCATTTGTTCTTCAATATAACCAATTTCTTTATCTCCTAATACTACAAGTCTTTTTGTTTGAGTATCCGGAAAATATCCAGCCAACTCTAATCCCGGACGATTTGTATCAGCCAAAGTTAATGGACGATTTAATGAATTTGAATCTCCAGTCACAATTGTCCACATGAATTTTTTTGCTAAATCACGAACAATTACTTTTTCCATGGTCTTCTCCTTTTTCTAATAATGGTTTTAAATATTGGCCTGTATAGCTTTCTTTGCATTCGGCGATCTTTTCAGGTGTTCCCGTACAAATAATAGTACCTCCACCTTGACCTCCTTCAGGCCCCATATCTATAATTTGATCTGCACATTTGATTACATCCAAGTTATGTTCAATAACTAATACTGTATCTCCATGTTCGACTAAACGCTGTAAAACTTCAATCAATTTTTTTACATCATCACTATGCAATCCTGTTGTAGGTTCATCAAGCACAAATAACGTTTTGCCAGTAGCCTTCTTTTGAAGCTCACTCGCTAGTTTTACACGTTGTGCCTCGCCCCCTGATAAAGTCGTTGCACTTTGACCTAATTTTATATAAGAAAGTCCTACATCATTTAGAGTTTGTAATTTATGTTTGATTTTTGAAACATTGCTAAAGAATTCCAATGCCTCTTCAACCGTCATATCCAATACATCCGCAATTGTTTTACCTTTATAATGAACTTGTAATGTTTCTTCATTATATCGTTTTCCGCCACATTGATCACAAGGTACATAAACATCTGGTAAAAAATGCATGGAAATACGCAGAATTCCATCGCCTTGACATGCTTCACATCGTCCACCTTTCACATTGAATGAAAAACGACCCTTGTCATATCCAAGCATTTTCGCCTCTTTTGTCTGCGCAAACAAGTCACGAATATCATCAAAAACACCGGTATAAGTAGCTGGATTTGAACGTGGTGTTCTACCAATTGGATCTTGTCCAATTTCTACAACTTTATCAATATTTTCAATACCTTGAATTTCTTTACATGCACCCGGTTTGATTCTTAAACGACCTAGGGCATGTTGTAACCCATGTGTTAAAACTTCTGTAACTAATGAAGATTTTCCACTTCCAGAAACCCCTGTGACAACCGTAAATGTTCCTAACTTAATCGTTACATTTACATTTTTTAAGTTGTTCTGGCTAGCTCTTACTACTTTTAATTTCTTTCCATTCCCCTTACGACGTGTCATAGGTACTTCAATTCTTTTACGTCCACTTAAATAAGCTCCCGTAATCGAATTTTCATTCTGCATAATTTCTTCTGGTGTTCCAGCCGCAACAATTTGACCACCATGAACACCGGCACCAGGACCAACATCTACAATATAATCACTTGCACGCATTGTATCTTCATCGTGTTCTACGACAATCAAAGTATTTCCTAAATCTCGCATATCTTTTAAAGCACCAATCAAACGATCATTATCTCTTTGATGTAATCCAATACTAGGTTCATCTAAAACATACATAACCCCAGTTAAACGTGATCCAATCTGTGTTGCCAAGCGAATACGTTGCGCTTCCCCTCCAGATAGAGTAGATGCTAAACGATCCAGTGTTAAATAACTTAGCCCGACATGATTTAAGAATGAAAGGCGATTTTTAATTTCTTTAATGACCAATTCTGCAATCTTAGCTTGTGTTGGTGTTAATTCTAATTCATTCATAAACTGAATGGCTTCTTGAATACTCATTTGTGTCCATTCATAAATATTTTTTCCACCAACAAGTACAGATAGAGCTTGTTTATTTAAACGTGCCCCATGACATTTTGGACATTGAGCATCTGCCAAAAATGATCCATACCATTCACGAGACATAGTTGAAGTTGTTTCCATATATCTTCTTTCAATCATAGGACAAACACCTTCAATATATTCAAACTTTGTTGAAACCGTACCAGAACGAGAATTCAATTGATATGCGATTGGCACGTCTGAACCATATAATAAATAATTTAATTTCTTTTTAGGTAAATCCTTGATGGGTGTGTCCATATCAATCTCATAATATTTAATTAAAGCATGAATTCGTTGCCACTCAAGATTTTCTGTATTCACAATATTTTTGTAATAATGAATACCGCCTTGCGCAATTGATTTTGTATCATCTGGAATTAATAAAGACAAATCTACCTTTTGGGTAATACCTAAACCTTTACATTCTGGACATGCTCCAAATGGTGCATTGAATGAAAATAATTTTGGTTCTAATTTAGGTACGGAAAAGCCACAAATTTTACATGCATAATTGCTAGAAAATAAGGTTTCTGATTCATTTGTTAATAAAATAGCCAAACCATCACTTAATTTTAATGCGGTTTCTAACGAATCATGAAAACGTGAACGATCGTCATTTTTTACAATTCGATCTACTACAACATCGATCGTATGTTTTTTGTTTTTATCTAAAGGCTCAAGTTCTTCAAGATATTTGATTTCGCCATCAATACGGACACGGATATATCCTTCTTTCATTAACTTTTCTATTAAATCCTTATGAGTGCCTTTTTTCCCTTGTATAACAGGACTTAAAATAGTACATCTAGTTTTATCAGGCAATTCCATGATTTTATCAATCATTTCCTTAATTGTATTTCCAGTGATTGGAATGTGGTGGTCAGGACAATAAGGGACTCCTATACGTGCATATAATAGACGTAAATAATCATAAATCTCTGTAACGGTTCCTACAGTAGATCGTGGGTTGTTAGATGTTGTTTTTTGATCAATCGCGATGGCTGGTGATAATCCATCAATTTGGTCAACATCAGATTTTTCACTATTTCCTAAAAACTGCCTTGCATAAGCAGATAAGGATTCCATATATCGACGTTGTCCTTCTGCATATATTGTATCAAAAGCTAAAGAAGTTTTTCCACTTCCTGAAACACCAGTCATGATGATTAATTTATCTTTTGGTATTTTTAAACTTATATTTTTAAGGTTGTTTTCACGAGCACCTTGTATTGTTATATACTTTTGGTCCATAATAAACCTCCTATGCACACTATTATACCATAAACATTTGTTCATTATTTGTGAAATAATATGCAAGAAAAAAGGCAAAAAAATTGGATAATAGAAATCAAGTAAAAATTAAAAAAATATCAATGATTTT
>ERZ836441.1854-NODE-1854-length-18839-cov-3.562127_pt1 | contig 18839 bp, 15 predicted proteins | sample MGYA00519686_ERZ836441 | MGnify/ENA primary metagenome ERZ836441 (study PRJEB31850, sample SAMEA3708800) | human gut metagenome | biome: human gut; feature: human-associated habitat; material: faeces | place: China | collected 2014 ... | reverse complement strand
GGAAGTGCCGTGCTCAAACAGCATTGAAGTGCAGGGCTCGTCGGGGGTTCCGGCATTTCCTAATGCACTTCAATGAACTGCGCGCGGCGCCCCCTCCGCCAACTCCCGACCTACTCTTACTTACCTGAACTTACTTGAACTTACCTGAAGCGACCCCGCCGACTTTGGCGGGGTCGCTTTGCGTTTGGGGAAAACCGAGGCTGCCCTGGGTGGGAAATTGGCAGCCGGCAAGGCTTGAGAGTCGGTGACTCGGCACGCCAAGGGGCACGCGGCAGATGCAAGCGCGGCAGCACGGGGCCGACGAAGAGGTGGCACCATGCGGCGAAGCGGAGGCGTCTGCTGCGACGAACCTAGGCGAGCGCTTCGGACAGAGAAGCCTCGAACGCCTCGGAGGCGACAGGCTTCACCTCGGTTTTCTTCTGGAAAAGGCCCTTAAACGCGGAGGGCAAGGCGGCCCAGACGCCAACCTGGGGCACGGCATCGGCCTCGACGAGCGATTGCACGGCGCTGGAGGCTGCCTTTGAGCTTATGCCCATATGGGCGAAGCGCTGCTCCAGCTTGGCGCAGTAGGCGGCGTCGGCGGAATCAAGGGAAGCAACGGCGGCTGCGGCCTGGTCGTTGAACAGTTTCATGATGGTTCTCCTTTCGACGGCGCCTAGTTTAGGCCCACGATAAAGGTCATCGTTTGGTCGATCGGATGAACCCGTGCGCTTCTATTTGTGCAGTTGCACAAGATTATCGTCTGCAAGATCGGCTTCGCGACGATGAAAGAAACAGCATGCCCCCTCCCTCGCGCCGATAGCCCCAATGATGCGGGAGCCGAGCTATGTCAGGTACGCCAGCGCGAGCAACGCCGCCAGTTCGCGGTCGGTCGCGTCCTGCACGGAGAGGACCTCCTTTAGCTTCTTCAGGCGGTAGCGCACGGTGTTTGGGTGCTGGAACAGCGCCTCGGCCGTGCGGCTCACCTCGCCATAGGCGGCAGCGAACGCCTCGGCCGTCGCACCCAAGTCGGCGTCGTGCTCAGCATCGTAATCGAACAGAAGCGAGCGCAGAAGGTCGGCGGCACGCGCGTACAGGCGGTCGCTTCGGGCCGCCGCGCGGAAGGCGTCGAAGCGCAGGGTCGTCCACCGCACGATGCCCGCGTCCTCACGCTCGGCCGTGCGCAGGGCGGCCATGGCCTGCCGCACCGCCAGATCCCCCTCCCCCAGGCTCACCTCCTGGCTGATGCCGCACACCAAAGGCCCCGCCGTGGCGATGCATTTCGCCAGGTCGGCGTCGGAGATGGCGATGGCCTTCAGCGGGGGCCTCTTGAAGGAGACGAACCCCAGAAGCATCTCGCGGTAGCGGCACACAAACGTGCGCTCGACATCGTCCCAGCGCTCACCATAGCCGGTAAGCACCCCTTCCACCACCTTCTGCAATGCGCGCAGCGATGCCCCGTCGTCGGTGACGGGACGTATGGCCAGACACTGAATGGTGGCGCCCGTGACCCCTGCGATGGTGAAGAAGGTGGAGCGCACGGCGTGCTCGTCGGAGGGCGCCAGAATGAGGTCGATCAGGTGGTTGCGCTCCCACTCGGCGGCATCGTCGTCGAGCAGGTTCATGAGATCGGCGATGACCCGTTCCATGTAGCGCCCCTCGTAGAAGAACACGGGCACGCCCCGTGCGGCCGAGGCCTGCACCACCGTGGCCGGCAGTTCCTTCAGCACCACGGGCTTCACGGCTACCGCCGCCACGCCGCACTCGATGAGCGCAAGCAGCGCCTCTTCGGCCAGATCGGGGTGCACGCCGGCGAAACCCAGCGTGGTGAACACGAATTCGCCCTGGGTGAACACCTCGTAGCCGCCCGTGAACGGCTCGTGATCGAGGGTGCCCACGCCCGTGACCTCGCGCGCGGCCGCCCCGTCGCAGGGAGTCGCCAGCCAAATGCTGTCGAAGGCCCTCATATTCATGACATCGCCGACGGTGATCATCGCATCCCTTCCCGTTCCTGCCGCTTTTCAAGCATCCTAGCATGGATGCTCGGGGATGACGAGAAAAACCGACATCCCGCTTACCAGCGCACGTCATCCATGAGAAGATAGCCGCAGCAGATCCCCTGCCCTCGGCCTATTACCTCACCAATGAAGGAACGGTCACGTATCCGAAAGACCAGGCGGCTTTTCCCGTCTGCTGGGCCTTTGCCTCAGCCAGTGCCATCGAGAGTTCCATCTTGAAGCACCAGAAACGAACCGCCGGTACGCTGCCAGCGCCGCAAGAGCACGCTACTCCTCAGCTGTACGACCTGCCCTCTAAGCCCGATCTCTCGGAGCATGCCTTCGCGTGGTACGCCTTCGCGCGCCAAAGCGAGGCGTCGGCACCCGGGCAGGCGGGAGAGGGGCTCTGCATCGAGCCCCCGAACGGGCGCGAATCAGCTAACGGGCGCCAATTCCATCACGCTGCCCGTGCAGATGTTCGCGTGGCAGAGCTTGACGACCGAGGAAAAGATCCCCTACACATTCCAGCGCCCCCTTGAGGGAGGAGGCCTCGCCTTCGCCACCGACAACGACGACTGGTCGGATTTCGACATCACCTATGAGGCCAATTGGGGCCTGGACGGGAACGTCTCGCGAGCTTTCGAGGACACGGGCTACCGCGTGAGCGATTTTATATGGCTCGACGAGCCCTCAGTGTTTCGCGAGGAGATCGTCGACGGTGAGAGCCAACTGACATTCGACCATTTCGACGCCGAGGCCAACGACGACATCAAGCGGATGCTCATCGAAACGGGGGCCGTCGAGGTAGGAATCGCGGCCGAGCAGAGCCTTCCGGACGATGCAGGCACCGGCGAGTTCACGAACTACAACGAATGGTGCCAGTACAACAGCACCGATCCCTACCAGGCCAATCATGTCGTGACCATCGTGGGCTGGGACGACGACTATCCGGCGTCCAACTTCTCCGGCCAAGCGGGCGCACCCGACGGAAACGGTGCATGGCTTGTGAAGAACAGCTGGGGCTCGGCCCAAATGTACGCCGCAGATAGGGGATATCACAGTTACTGGGCCTCCTCCTGGAGAATGCCGCTTTCCGATGGCGACATTGATCCCGACAAGAACGGCTCCGGCTTTTTTGGGTGTCCTATTACGACCGATCCCTTGGCAATTTCGCCTCATGGCACGTCACGCCCGTCGAGGAGAGCTACGACTTCAATCACCAGTACGACTTACCTGGGCTGGGCAGAAGCGGGCCTGATCCCCAACTCAAATGAGCCCGCAGCGGCGGCCAACGTCTTTACCGCCAAGGGGCCGGAACTCTTGCGGGCCACCACGCTCTTCACAATGTACGCACCGGTCGTAACAACCGTGCGCGTGTATCTCCTCGACGATGGCGACGAGGTGCCCGCTGACGGCAAACTCGCAGCCGAAGAGTCCTTTGTCCTGGAGCAACCCGGCTGCCGCACCTTGGAACTGAAAGACCCGGTGAAACTTCCGGCGGACCAGCGCTACGCCGCAGTAGAGGAAATAGTCCGCGAAAGCGAGGAGGGCTCGCAGTGGGATATAAGCCTTCGGGTGCGGCGAAATCCCGGCGCGAGGAGGACGGCGAAGCCCCGAGCGAGGAGACCGGCAAGGGCCCACACCGCCTGACAGAGACCGGCGATCGAGCCGTCGGGGCGGCGGTGCTCGTCACCGCGATGGCCCTCGCCATCGGAGTCGGCTCTTGCGCGCGGCGCCGCCAACTTCGCGATTGATCACGGGCCCGGGAAATTTTTCACTCGTTTGAGCCCCAACAATTTTTCACCCGTCCGAGGACGATATTTTCGAGTTGTTAGGGTTTGCTGCCGGAACCCTGTCGGATCTATTCGTCTTGAAAAACGAATTTCATTTATTATTAAAATGATTACATTTATTTGATTCTCAACGGCCCTTCGCTTCCCATAGGCAAACCCTAACAACTCGCTTTTTTCTCTCCGAGACGAAGAAGAAATTGCTGACGGCCTAGCCGTGGCGGGCGGAACGGCGGAAGGTGCGCTTGCGAAGGAAGGAGCCTTCGGACACGTGAGCGCTGAGAGAAGGGGCGCATGGCGCGGAACCACCGGAAGCGCCGCACGTGTCGGACATGACGGAGACGTTGGACGCGTCGCGCATGTCGGACGCGACGGAGACGTTGGACGCGTCGCGCATGTCGGACGCGCTGGACGTGTCGGACGTGCCGGATGCAGCCCCATCGGATGCTGCGGCCAAGCGAATGCGGTAGAGGTTGCAGGAGCGGTTGGCCACGGCGGCGGCTTCCCAATCGGCGGCGGTAGCGCGAGAAAGGGCCTCCCCCGCAGTAGCGGGGGCGTCCTCGTCGTGATTGTCGGGACCGAAGATGGAAAGCCAGTATAGGTCGCGCACGATGAGCGGACGGCTCGGTTCGTGCGGCGCGAGGATCTCCAGCTCGTCTCCTTCCGCAAAGCGGTTGCGGCACAGCACATAGAGAAAACCGTCCCGGCACGCTGCAACATCGGCAACGTGCATGGTCTCTTGTTCGTAACCGTCGTAAGCGGGAGCCTGCTCGGCCTCGGAAAAGTAGAAGCCGGTGCCATAGGGACGGTGGGACACGGCCAATAACTCGTCGGCCACCGCCGCCGGCGGCTCGCCGTCGAGCACGCGGCGGTAAGCGCCCACGACGCTGGCCACGTAGAAGGCCTTCTTGTTGCGGCCCTCGATCTTGATGGAATCAACTCCCGCGCGGGCCAGCTCGCGCAGATGCGCGAGCATGTTCATGTCCTTCGCGTTCATGATGAAGGTGCCGCGGTCGTCCTCCTCGATGGGGAAGAACTCGCCGGGGCGCTTCTCCTCTTCCAGAAGGAATCCCGTAGGAGCTTCCGGCGGCGCGAACTCCTCAAAAGCAGCGGTGCCGAGCTGATAGCTCCAGCGGCAGGGCTGGGTGCAGTGGCCCTTGTTGCCCGAGCGGCCGGTGAGATAGCTGCTGATGAGGCACCGGCCCGAGACGGCCATGCACATGGCGCCGTGGGCGAAGGCCTCTATCTCCAGGTCCGGCGGCGCGTCCTGACGCAGGCGGGCGATATCGGCGAGCGACATCTCGCGGGCGCACACCACCCGGCTCGCGCCGAGGGAATGCCACACCCGAGCTGCCGCCGCATTGGCCACCGAGGCCTGGGTGCTCACATGGCGCTCCACCCTCGGAGCCACCTCGCCGGCCACGGCGAAGGCGCCCAAATCGCCGATGATGAAGGCGTCCACTCCGGCTGTGTCCAGGGCGCGGAAGAACGCCGGCAACTCGTCGATGTCGTCAGGATGCATGAGGATGTTGCAAGTGACGTGCACCTTCACGCCGTGGTCGTGGGCGAAAGCCACCGCAGCGGGAATTTCGTCCAAGCGGAAATTCGCCGCCCGGGCCCGCATGCCGAACCGGTCGGCCGCCAAATATACCGCATCGGCCCCGAACTGCACGGCGGCCCGCAGCTGCTCCATACCGCCCGCCGGCGCCAAAAGCTCCATATGAATTCGTTCGTCCATGCGTCCATTCTACGCGATAGCAGGCCGCTTCACCCGAAAAGCGCAGCAATACGTCCGGAAGGCCCCGGATCGAAAGGTTCGCGCCAATAGCCGCCTCCAGATTGAACCGCAACACTTGCACCGTCGCCCTCAAGCGTGGCCCATCGCGCGACTCGGATTACAGCTCTCGCGCTTACACCGGCAGCGTGATATTGATGACGTACAGGCAGACCACAATGGCGTAGAACGCCAGCACGGCCACGAAGAACGTCTGCCGCATGGGCTCGGGAAGCTTCAGGTACTCCCGCTGCAGCGCCGGGTATACCACCCAGGTCATGAGCGTGGCCACCACGCCGAACAGGAGGGTGTTCTGCAGACAGATCTGCCCCATGAAGTTGAAGGGCATAGTGGAGTAATCCCACAGAGGGTACACTCCGTTGGCGTCGGGCATGTTCGACGTGAGCCCCAAGACAAGCTCGATGACCGCGCAGACGAGCGCATTCACTATGAAGCTGGCCACGAGCGGCTTAACGATGCCGCCGAGCTTTTCCTCGAGCAGATTTTTGATAGGGAACAGCAGCACGGCGCAGGCCACCATACCGGCGCCGTACACGGGGAACGGATTCAGGTAGTCGTGCCAAATGCCGGAATTCGGATCGTAAATGCCCGGCACGATTCCCCATTTAATGAACAGGCAGAAACCCGCCTCCATCCAGTGGCCCACGATGCTGAACAGGCAGAAGTAGATGATCATGCTGCGCCAGAACGACCAAGTGCGCGGCTGCCACAAATCCCATGCCCGCACCACCAGCTCCTTGCAGCGGCGCGCCGTGAACTCAACGGTCAGCACCTGGCGCGGACGCTTCGCGAACAGGAAGTACAGCAGAAGCACGATATCGAAGGCCGACGCCCCCAGCTGATCGAGCACATTGAACTGGCCAGTGACCGCATTGTATATCGTACCTGCCACGATGTTGAATGCCGAGAAACCAATGATCCAGTAGCGGGCGCCTCGCGAGCGCTGCATGATGAGCCAGAAGCTCACGCCGTCGAACACGAGGTTCACCATATCGAGCACTTCGCTGAAGCCCAAGGTATAGGTACCCGAGCGCAGAGTGGCGCAACTGACCAGCACGGCTATGATGTTAATTGCGAACAGCACCTGGATGACGCGCATGAAGCCGAGGGAGGGCCCGCAATCGATCGGCTGCGACGCGGCCATCGTGCCAGCGGCATGCTCTTTGCGGATGTGACCGGCGCACAAAAGCGCGAGCACCTGAACGAAAAGCGGCAGCAGCAAGTTGAGGAGATTGTTACCCGAAAGCGCACCCGTGACCGCGCTGTACGCCGTATTGGCAACGTTAAGGGCCAGAATGATCGAAGAGCATACGATGAAGGGCTTGAGAGCCTCGGGGCGCCTCACCCCGCGCAACCCGAGGATGGCCACAATCACATCGAGCAAGCCGACAACGAGGAATATCGTGCCCGCCGCCGCACAAAGCGCTATCGCCTCCGCGCCCGTCACGGCCGCCCCGTCAATTTGCAAATCGAGGCTCGTCCCCGCAACGGCCACCCCGATAAGCGCCAAGCCGGCGATGGCCAGGCATCCGGCGTACGCGACTAACAGAATGCAGAGCGCCTTCAAGACGCGCTGGTACATGGACATGGAGCCCTCGTTTCAACTCTCTTTCCTTAGCAGGCGCTCATTATGCCATACATGAGCGCCTGCAAGAAAGAGCAAAAGAGGGGCCGGGCAGCCATGGCGCCCGGCCCCTCTTTTGCGCTGTTCTTGTCGCGTGCCGCTTACCCCTCGTAGGTAACGCGGGCGCCTTGCGGGGTGTCCTCGATCACAAAGCCGAGGTCGGCCAGGCCGTTGCGGACGCCGTCGGCCACGGCCCAGTTCTTCTCTTTGCGGGCCGTCGCACGGGCCTCGAGCAAGCGCGCCACGGCGATCTCCGGGTCGTCGCCGTCGTAGCCAGCCAGATCGGCCGCGAGCGCCACCACTTCCACGGGGTAGGCCTCCCCCACCTCGGCGGCCGTCACATCGATGCCGAGCACGTCCATGAGCTCCACAATGGCGTCGCGCGCCTCGCGCACAGAAGCAGCCTCTTCGGCCGCAAGGGTCTTCGCGTCGGCCACGAGCGCATTCACGTCGCTCACGAAGGAGAAGATCTCGCCCAGGGCCGCCGGCGCGTTGAAGTCGTCGTCCATGGCCTCGGTGAAACCGTCGCGCAGAACGGCCACGCGATCGGAAAGGGCCGCGGCATCCAACGTGGCCGCGAGCACCTCCGCCGCCGTCTCCGGCTCGAGGGCCGCCTCGCCGCGGGGCGTGCCCGTCTCCAGCAGCCAGTCCAGGGCCTTCACGGCGTTCTCGATACGCGTGAGGGCCGCGTCGGCCTCGGCAACGCGCTGCTCGCCGAACACGAGCGGGCTGCGGTAGTGGCTCTGCAGCATGAGCATGCGCAGGGCCGCCGGACGCACCTGCTCCAGCACCTCGTGCAGCAGCAGGAAGTTGTTCAGCGACTTCGACATCTTCTCGGTCTCGCCGGTCTCGGCGTTGGCGATCTGCAGCATACCGGAATGCATCCAGTAGTTGGCGAACGTGCTGTCGCAGGCGCACTCGGACTGGGCGCGCTCGTTCTCGTGGTGCGGGAACACCAGGTCGGCCCCGCCGCCGTGGATGTCGAAGGGCAGTCCCAGGTACTTCTCGGACATGGCCGAGCACTCGATGTGCCAGCCCGGACGGCCCTCGCCCCAGGGGGATTCCCACGCCGGCTCGCCGGGCTTGGCCGCCTTCCACAGGGCGAAGTCCAGCTCGTCGCGCTTGCGCTCCTCCAGGCCCTGGCCGTCGGCGCGCAGCTCGCGGTGACCGCTTTCGGCCTCGTCCACGTCGCGGCCCGAAAGCTGGCCATAGCCCGGGTAGGAGCGCACGTCGAAGTACACGTCGCCCTCCGACACGTAGGCGTGGCCGCGCTCTATCAAGCGCTCAATGAGCGCGATCATGGTGCCGATCTCCTCGGTGGCCTTCGGGCGGATGTCCGGATCTTGCACGCCGGCCGCGTGCATGTCCTCGATGAACAGGCGCGTGTACTCCTCGGCCACTTCGGCGGCCGTGCGCGCCTCCTCGGCAGCCCGGCGGATGATCTTGTCGTCAACGTCGGTCACGTTCTGCACGAAGGTGACGTCGAAGCCGCGCCAGCTGAGGTAGCGGCGGATCATATCGAAGGAGATGAACGTGCGCGCGTTGCCGATGTGGATGCGGTTGTACACCGTCGGCCCGCAAACGTACATGGAGACCTTCCCGGGCTCGACGGGTTCGAAGTCCACCTTCTGGCGGCGGCGCGTATCGTACAGCTTGATCATAAAAGCTCCTTCGGGCGTTCATTCAGAATGAGAGCCATTGTAGCGCAAGAAAGCACCCTCACCTTTGCGACACAGGCGATTAAAGCACGAACATCAGCTCAACAAGCCAACGGCCTTTAGCATGACGTCCTTACGCTTGGCTGCGCCCGCTACGATGCGTTGCGCCATGGCGTAGGCGTCGTCGCCCGCGCCAACCTTTGCCAATTCGATAGCAGCCGTCTCAAATGCCGCTTCCATCGAACCGACCAATTCCTCAAGAATCGTCGCGGCCACTCGCTTCGGCTGACGCATATCCCGAGCAAGCAGGAGGAAATCGCTGGGCGTCACCCTGTCTATATTGAGGTGATCGCCAATGCGAATCCCCATGCTTCTGCTCAACCCACCCCCAAAGCGCCCATCATAGATTGCCGTGCACACCAAGTCGTAGACAGGGGCAAGAGAAACCGCTGCACCTTCTCGAAGGAGGAGCGAGTAGTTTTTCAGATGCGCGTCGCAGTTTCCGATGAGGTAGTTCAGGGCGATCCTCCGGAACAATTCGCCGAGCGCCTCAATGGGTCGTGCAGCATAGCCCACCAAAATGGCGGCCATATCCTGAGCGTGATGGGTTTTTCGTGTCTCGTACTTCTCTCCCGAAGTGCGGCCGATAGCTTGGCAAAAGTCCTCCTGGTGCACCCGCCGCAACACCTGAGGCGTGCCGTCGCTGAATTCTCCCGCCCTTTCACGATCATAGCGGCGGACAACAAAAAGAGGGTGCTCACCTGGAACAAGAGCCGCATCGGGAACATCGAACCCCATGGCCCGGGCTGCTTCCATGCACATGAACTCGTTGAGGGCCAGAAACGGAAAACGATCGGTTACCTGGGGCTTGATAATATGGCTCGCCGGCGCTCCCGCCAATGGCGCAAACCAGCCTTCGACAAGAGACGCGCGATCATCATGGAAAAGCGCAATCTTCTCCTGACCACCAGCAAGGGATAGGCGGTACTCCGCACGAAGCCGGGAGATAGCGCCGTAAGGGTAGCGGGCGATTTCCTCAAGGGCGTTGGGAAGCGGAACGTAAGCCGCCTCCTCCGGCAAATCGCAGCTATCGTCCTCTCCCAACACAACGACATCGCCGGCGCAATCCTTGCCGAGCACGCGAATGAGCTCCATGGGCCGCAGGGCCGACACGTGGAACTGCCGCGCCACCGCCTCGCGAACATCGCCTTCGGGAAGAAGGCCTTCAAAGAACGGCATCGCCTCATGACCTGTGTAGCGGCGAGCCGAAAGCGGCAACGATAGGGACAGCGGCATGGCAGATGACATTTTCAGATAGGCCTCATCATAGGTAAAGCCATAAAACGGCTCGCCATCGCCCTTGTCGAGAACGCCAACTAAGACACCCCCTTTATACACTCTGAGCAAGTCACTCACCGCGCTCCCCCTCTCACGTCTATGCTCAGATCGAGCCCGAGCATGGAAGCGACGACGAGGGCCTTGCCAAACTGAATGGTCTCCTTGCCGTTCTCCAGATCGGAAACGAAGCGCGTACCGCACCCGCAATACTCGGCCATCTCTTGCTGCGAATAGCCGAGCTCTTTGCGACGCGCACGAATGGCTTGCCCCAGGACCTTCATCGAGTTAATGCGCATGATGCTCTCATTACCTATCGGGAATATCTGCCGATCGAGAACTATATCATTACCGATCGGGAATGAAAAGGAAATTTGGGCGGTTCTATTACCGATCGGGAATGATATGGAGTGCGAGACTTTCAGGCTACAAGGTGAGCACGAACACTGTCTGCCCCCTACTCTTCCCCGTCGTCCAAGTAGTTGCGCAGCGCCTGCATGCGGCGATCTAGATCGGCGGCGGTCTCGGCCAGATCGGCCAGCTCCGCGGCCACCGCCGCGGCCTCTTCGTCGGGAAGATCCTTCTTGTAGCGCAGCTGATGCTCCAGCGATGCCCAAAAGTTCATGGAGATGGTGCGCAGCTGCACTTCCACCTTCACCGAGCGTTTCTCGCGCTCGAGGAAAATGGGCACCTCGATAATGAGATGCAAACTGCGGTACCCGCTCGGTTTCGGGGAGGCCACATAGTCGCGCCGCTCGATAAGTCGCACGTCATCCTGGGAGAGCAGCGACTCGGCCAGGGAGAACATATCTTCGGGGAAGGTGCAGACGACGCGCACGCCGGCAACATCGAAGATGTTCTCCTCGATGGAATCCACCGACATGGGGAAGCCTTTGCGGGCAAGCTTCTTCGCCAGACTGTCGGTGCTTTTCAAGCGCGACTTGATGGACTCGATGGGGTTGCGGTCGTGCTGCAGGCCGAACTCGGCGTCCAGCACGCGGAACTTCGTCTCCACCTCCATCATGGCGCACTCGTAATAGGTCATGAGGCGTCGGTAAGGTCCGAAGTTGCGTTCCAGCATAGCGGCGAACTCATCGCTGCCGGCCAGTCGCGCCAGCATCTGGTTCGCCAGTTCCTCCCGCTGCTCGTGCAACACATCCAACGCGCTTTGGCCCAACGCGCCCTGGCCGTCGCGCAGCCGCACCACTGCATTCTCGAAGGCCCGCTCCGTCAACCTCGCCATAACCGCTTCCTTCCACGCAAAAATCTCCCGCAGGGACTGCGCCCGCGCGGGAGATTATAGGGGACGCGCACGATGCGCGGCGGAATTCTACAACCGTTCTATCGGAACTCTATCGCGCCTCGGCAGCGGCGGACGGGGAAGCTTCGGCGTCGACGCCCTCAAGATGCACGGAGGCGTGCCAGTTGCCGGGCTCGCCGCTTACCTGGTACACGTAGGTAGCGCCGTCCTTCTCGTAGGTGCCCGTGGCGGCGCCGTTGGTGGCAAGCTCATCGGTGAGGTCGATGGGCTCGATGCCCTCGGGGGCCAGAATGACATGGCCGTCGGAAGATTCCAGCACCATGTCGTCGGCGTTCGGCGAACCGTCCTCGGCGCCTTCCACCGTGTAGTCGTGGATCTCGAAGGTCGTGCCGTCGAAGTCGCCGTCTTCCGAGATCATGGTCATCTGCGCCGCGCCGCCGCTCTCATCGTTCACCTCGTAGCTGACCTCCGCCACGGTGGTATCGCCGTTCTGGCTCATCTGCACGTCCAGCTCCACCGGCTCGCCGTTGATGTAGACCGTGGCCTTCTCCACCCAGGTCTCACCCGTGGCGGCGTAGCAGACGCCGTTGGTGACCACGAACGCGCCGAGCAGCGCCGCGCAGGTGGCGGTCACGAACTTCAGGGCCGCCGTGCGCTTCTTCGTCTTCTCCATGGGAATGCCCTTAACCTTTCCTATCAGGTCAGCAGAGGCATGGACCTCGCCCATCATGGCTTTGTACTGGCTCGAGTTGCTCATCTTCCCACGCCTCCTTCAGTGACTGCTTCAGTAGTTTCCTTGCTCGGACGAGTCGGGTGCGCACCGTGGGCTCCTTGATGCCCAGCACCTCGGCGATCTCGCGGGTACCCATGTCCTCGAAGTAGAACAGGTGCACCACGATGCGGCACTTCTCGGGTAGCGCGCCCAACGCCGCGTACAGCGCCTCGTGGGCCGGCTCGGCGAACGCGGGCTCCTCGAAGGGAGGCGCGTCGCCGTCGCGGATCTCCCGCAGCTCCACTCGCTGGCGCCACAGGCTGCGCCAGAGGCTTTTGCACTCGTTCACCGTGACGCGAATGAGCCAAGCGCGCAGATGCTCATCGCGGGCGGCTCCGCGCTCGACCTCGGCCGCCATGACTCGCCCGCCATCGCGCTCGAGCCCGTTGCCAAGCCACGTCGGCGGTTTCTCGTAGAGCTTCAGGAACACCGCCTGCACCACGTCCTCGGCATCGGGCACCCGTCGTGTCTGGTTGAGCGCGATGCGGTACACCATGTCGGCGTAGCCGTCGACGATCTGTCGGTACTGGCGGTTGTCCACGGGTTTCCTTCTCGTCCGTCGAGAAAGCGGCGGCAGCGCGGCCGCTAGCTTGCCGTCCCGTCGCCACCTTCCACAAAAGGCCTTTCACAGACAATACGCTTGAGAGCGGAGAAATGTGCGACGCTTGGGAGAGATTTTGGGATTGCGAGAATCAACCTAAAACTGCAGCAGCCCTTCCATGGAGCAGCGCAAGGCGCAGGCGAGGCGGTAGACCGCCTCAGCGGAGGCGCGATTGGTGTTCTTCTGCCGCTGCTCGTACATTTGGATGGAGCGCAAGCTTATCCCCGATCGCTCAGCCAACTCCTCCTGGGTCAAGCTGCACAGCTCGCGCTGGCGCTTCAGTCGTGTCGGCAACGAGGCGGCCGAGCGAGCGTCTTCCCACTCGCCCGCCTGCAGCTCAGCGAAGACGCTCGCGGGGCTCACCTCGCCGACGTCGCTCACCCAGCGGACGCGCAGGACGTAGAAGGCCGCCTTCTCCGGTGCGTAGTCGAAGGTTCAGGTTAGGTTCTGATGGTCGTTAAATGCGGCACACGAGGCAGGTGGCGTAGGCGGTGATGCCTTCTTCGCGACCCTCGTGGCCCAAGTGCTCGGTGGTGGTGGCCTTTACGCCGACGTTTTCCACGGGCACTCCCATGGCCGCTGCCAGGTTCTCGCGCATAGCCTCGCGGTAGGGAGAAAGCTTCGGGGCCTGGGCGGCGATGACGCTGTCCACGTCGATGATCTCGAAACCACGCTCGCGCACGAAGCGAGCCACCTCAGCGAGCAGCTTGAGCGAGTCGGCATCCTTGTAGGCCGGGTCGGTGTCGGGGAACAGCTTCCCGATGTCGCCGCCGCGCACCGCACCGAGCAGCGCATCGGAGATGGCGTGGGCCAGCACGTCAGCGTCGGAATGCCCGTCGAGCCCCTGATGGTGCGGGATGTCCACCCCGCCCAAAATAAGCTTGCGGCCCGGCGCGAAGGCGTGTACATCCATCCCCAGCCCCGTCCGAAGATTGTGCAGATCGTTCATTCAGGCTCCTTCCGCCTTCCTCCATCATGCATGACGCCTTTGAGAACCCTTCTCACTTCCCTCTCGGCCCCTTCGTCGACCGCTACCGATGCTCGGAGTTCAAAAGCATAGTCCGAACGGCACTGGCGAGAAGCACATAGTCCTCGGGCACCGTAAGCTTAATGTTGTCGCGCTTCCCTTCCACGATCAGCACTTTGCCGCCAAGCCGCTCGATGAGCGAAGAGTCGTCAGTTCCCACGAACCCGTCGGACAGCGCACTTGCATGGGCGCGACGGTAGATGCCCGCACGGAAGACCTGGGGCGTCTGAGCATTCCAGAACACCGACCGGTCGGGGGTGCCCACCACCACGCCGTCTTCCACGACCTTCAGCGTATCCACCGCCGGATGCGCCACAATGGCGCCGTCAGCATCGAAGTTGCCCTTGACCATGTTGATGGTGTGCTCGATGAGGTCTGGCGACACGAGCGGCCGGGCACCGTCGTGCAGCACCACGTACTCGTACTCGTCGCCCACCATCTCGAGCCCCGAGAACGCCGACTCCTGACGAATGGCCCCCGAGGGCGCGAGCACCACGGGCGTGACGAAGGGAAACGGGTCGATGGCGCGGGACAAGTACTCGTGCATGCGCTCCTCGGGGCACACGATGACGATGAGCCCCACATCGCCTACCGCGTCGAAGGCCTCGGCCGACCACGTGAGGATGGGCTTGCCGGCAATCTCCACCAGCTGCTTGCCACCTTCTTTGCCGAAGCGCTCCCCTGTGCCACCGGCCAGAATGATGGCCGCCGTCTGGGGCTTTTTGTCCACTTTGCCCTGCAGCTGCAGAAGCGGCGAGCTCAGGGCATCGAAATCGAGCTCATCCATGCAAAAGGACGGCTCGCGAAGAACCGAGGGCTCGGTGACGGGATCGATGATGTTCGGCATAAATCCTCCCATGGCGATAGCGTGGCGTTCGAGCGCAAGACCACGAGGGCACGCTCTGATACTTGCTTATAGTATAAGCCATCAGAGGGATTTTCGAATTTTCTCACCTGAATGCCAGTTGAAGGGCGAAATGGCCTTCAACCATGAGCAAAAATGCCAGTTGAAGGGCGAAATGGCCGAATTGGGGCCCTTTTCTGAAGCGAAGCGTCGGCCATTTCGGGGTCGAACTGGCATTCACCGCAGCGTTTCCGGAAACAGCGCGCCGAGACAACGCCGAGGCGGCAATGCTGGGACGGCAATGCTGGGACGGCAACGCCAGCACGTAAAAAGGAGGCTCCGGAGAGCCTCCTGCCATACAGCAAAATCCGCACATGCTGCGCAACCGGAGCGCAGTGCGCTCGTCAAGACCCAGCCTGCGAGGCGAGCCACAAGTGCACCGAGCAAATCGCGGCCGCCCGGCAATACGCTCGGGCAAGCGCCGGTAGCCGAAAACGACCCTATTCCCCTCCCGCCAGGGAACCGGCGGGGGTGCCGGCGCCGCGGCCGCTTCCCACGCCGGCGTGGCCCAGGTCGTAGTTCGTCAGCAGCAACTCGGCGTCACGGGCGATGGAGTCGCGCTTGCGAGGCGCCGGGATGGAACCGGTTCCCTCGGAGAACACCAGCTCCTCGCCGTCCTCGGACACGGTGACGTCCACCACCGAACCGCTTGTCCAGCGGCCCTCGAGAATCTGCTCGGACAGCGGATCCTCCAGCATGCGCTGGATGGCGCGACGCAAGGGGCGCGCACCGAAGGCGGTGTCAGTGCCCTCTTTGGCCACGAGGCGCTTGGCGGCGTCGTCCAGGTTGATGGTCATGTTCTGGGCGATCATGCGCTCGCGCAGCTCGGCCACCATGAGGTCGACGATCTGCACGATCTCGTCCTCGGTCAGGCTCTTGAACACGATGATCTCGTCGATACGGTTCAGGAATTCCGGACGGAAGGCGTTCTTCAGCTCGTGCATGACGCGGCTCTTGATCTCCTTGTCGGAAAGCCCGTTCTGCCCCGAGTTCGAGAAGCCCAGCGTGGTCGTGGTGGTGATGTCACGGGCGCCCACGTTCGAGGTCATGATGATGACGGTGTTGCGGAAGTCCACGGTGCGGCCCTGGGCGTCGGTCAGGCGCCCCTCCTCCAGAATTTGCAGCAGGATGTTGAACACATCCGGATGCGCCTTCTCGATCTCGTCGAAGAGCACCACCGAGTACGGGCGCTGCCGCACGGCCTTGGTGAGCTGGCCGCCCTCGTCGAAGCCCACGTAGCCCGGAGGCGAACCCACCAGGCGCGACACCGTGTGCTTCTCCATGTACTCGGACATGTCGAAGGACAGAAGCGCGTCCTCGGAGTTGAACAGGAACTCGGCCAGCGCCTTGGAAAGCTCGGTCTTGCCCACGCCCGACGGGCCCAGGAAGATGAACGAACCGGCGGGGCGCTTCGGATCCTTCAAGCCCGAGCGGGAGCGGCGGATGGCCTTGGAAAGCGCCGTGACGGCCTCGTCCTGGCCGATGATGCGCTCGTGCAGAACGCCTTCCATGCGCAGCAGCTTTTCGGTCTCGGCCTCGGTGAGGTTGCTCACGGGCACGCCAGTGGACATGGACACCACGTCGGCGATGTCCTCGACCGTGACGTTCTGCACGGTCTTCGACGTGTCCTCCTCCCACTTCTTCTCGGCCTCTTCGCGCTCCTGCTTCAGGGCCTCTTCCTCGTCGCGTAGCTCGGCGGCGCGCTCGAACTGCTGCTCGCCGATGGCGCGATCCTTGTCGGCGCGCACCTTCCGCAGCTTCTCGTCCAAATCGCGCAGCTCCTTGGGCAGCGTCATGTTGCGGATGCGCATGCGGGCGCCGGCCTCGTCCATAACGTCGATGGCCTTGTCGGGCAGGTAGCGATCCTGGATGTAGCGGTTGGCCAGCTGCACGGCGGCGGTCAGCGCCTCGTCGGTGAAGTGCACACCGTGGTGCGCCTCGTACTTGTCGCGCAGGCCCTCCATGATGCGCACGGCCTGCTCCTCGTTGGGCTCGTTGATGGTGAGCGGCTGGAAGCGGCGCTCCAGGGCGGAGTCCTTCTCCAGGTGCTTGCGGAACTCCTCCAGGGTGGTGGCGCCGATGATCTGAATCTCGCCGCGGGACAGCGGGGGCTTCAGGATGGCGGCCGCGTCGATGGAGCCTTCCGCGGAACCAGCGCCGATGATGGTGTGGATCTCGTCGATGAACAGCAGCACATCGCCGGCGTCCATGACCTCCTTGATGACCTTCTTCAGACGCTCCTCGAACTCACCGCGGTACTTCGAGCCGGCCACAAGCGCGGAGACGTCCAGTGTGATGAGGCGCTTGTTGCGCAGGATGTCGGGCACCTGATTGGCCACGATGAGCTGCGCCAAGCCCTCGGCGATGGCGGTTTTGCCCACACCGGGCTCGCCCAGAATGAGCGGGTTGTTCTTCTGGCGGCGCGAGAGGATCTGCATGACGCGCTCGATTTCCGACGCGCGGCCGATGACAGGATCCAGCTTGCCCTCGCGGGCCTTCTTGGTGAGATCGGTGCCGAACTCGGTGAGCATGGAATCCGACGAGCTCGCCGGGCCATCGAAGCCCGCACGCCCGGCGTAGACCGGCGATTGGCCCACGAGATCGTTCAGCGCCCCGCGCACGTCGTCGCCGGAGACGTTCAGGCGGCCCAGCACCTCGAGCGCCGTGCCCTCGCCCTCGCGCACGATACCGAGCAGCAAGTGCTCCGTGGAGATGTAGGACTGCCCCATCTGCATGGCTTCGCGCAGCGAGTTCTCCAGCACGCGCTTGACGCGCGGCGTGAAGGAGAGATGCCCGGAGACGTCGGTGTCCTCGTCGATGGTGACCACCTGGCGGATGGCCTGAACGACGCCGTCGTAGCTGACGTTCAGGCGATTGAGCGCCTGGGCGGCAAGACCGTCCTTCTCCTGGATGAGGCCGAGCAGGATATGCTCGGTGCCCACGTAGGGCTGGTGAAGCGAGCGCGCCTCATCCTGAGCCAGGACAAGCACTTTGCGCGCCTTGTCCGTGAATTTCTCGAATGACATGGTTGCCTCGTTCCTTGGGTTGGTGCCCTTCTGCGAATGCTTTCTCTCTGGTGAAACTGACACGTCGGGCACGGTAAATAGTTCCCGTGCAGTTTAGCACTCTCTATCTTGAATTGCTAAACCTCCACCTCGAGAAGCCGTCATTTGTGGGCACGTTGTGAGGGAGGAGGCGTGTCATGCTCGGTTTCTTCGTCGGCGGCGCGCTCCTCCTCGTCGCGGTTGTCTTGACGGGCGTCCTCGCGGCGGACGTCGCGCTCGATCTTGCGCAGGTTGGCGTTCTGGAACTCGGCCACGAAGCCGGCCGAGAAGATGCCGCCGGGAATGGCCACGAGCGCCACCGAGAGGAACATGATGACCGAGCCCACGATGCGGCCGGCCGGTGTAATGGGCACCAAATCGCCGTAGCCGGTGCCGGTCACCGTGGTCACGGCCCAATAGATGCCGGACAAAAGGTTGTTGAACTTGTCGGGCTGGGCCGGATGCTCGATCTCGTACATCACGACACTGGCCACTACCACGAGCATGGCGATGACCAGAAACGATGCTACGATCTCGTGATAGTGTTTCGAAATGACGCGACCGATGGTGCGCAGACCCCGCATGTAGCGGGAGATCTTTATCAGGCGCACCAACCGCACCACGCTGATGACGTTCTGCAACGCGGGCGTGACGGGCAGGAACCATGCCGCCATATTCGGCCCGAAGGACAAGAGGTCGATGATACCCCACGGCGAGAAGATATAGCGCAGCCGCGCACGAGCCGGCGTGCAGTTACCGTAGGCCAAATCGGCAATCCAGATACGAGCGATATACTCCACGAAGAAGCACACCGTGGAGAACCGGTAGAAGCCCTGGATAATATTGGCCGCCACCGGATCGAGCCCAGGCTGAGCGGAGACGAACACCACCACAGCATTCAGGAGGATGAGCGCGAACAGCGCACCTCCGACGATCTTCGCCGGCCAGTTCGCCCGATTCAGGTTCTCCAGAGCGTAGAAGGTCTCGCGTTTGAACGCGGAGGAGTCGCCCAAGCGCCGACGCAGGCCCTCGCGGCGCGTGCGCTCCTTGCG
>ERZ836441.1835-NODE-1835-length-18930-cov-6.804927_pt1 | contig 18930 bp, 9 predicted proteins | sample MGYA00519686_ERZ836441 | MGnify/ENA primary metagenome ERZ836441 (study PRJEB31850, sample SAMEA3708800) | human gut metagenome | biome: human gut; feature: human-associated habitat; material: faeces | place: China | collected 2014 ... | reverse complement strand
TATTGAGGCATCCTGTCCATTCTAAGGCGTTTTCTGCCTTTAGCTGTTCCGTTATGCCCTGTGCCTGTTTCATACCCTCTATGAGCCTTTCAAAGCGTTCCTGTGCCTGTCTGTTGATGTCGGCAAGGTAGGCGTTTAGCCTGCCGCTTGTAAGAAGATTGGTGTATGTAACTTTACGGTACTGTTTTAGATAATCTAAATGCCGTTGCCCCCAGATGCCTATTGCCTGTTCTTCTTCGGCGGGTACAGTTAAGCACGGTATCAAATAATCCCCTTGCCTTTCGTATTTGCCGCCCAGTTCCTCAAATAATGATTTTGCCATTGTCTGTTACCTCCACATTCTTTTTTATTTTGAATGTCCGCAAAATCCGTCCTACATCAGAAGGACGCCAAGGCACATCCAGATGATGCAGTGCAATCAATCTGTCCTGCACATTCGTACCGGCTCCCATTTTTGCTGTGGAACCTAATAAAAAACGAACCTGTCCGCTTCTTACTTTTGCAAACAGCTCCGCTTTTCTGAGTTCTGTATTGGCATCATGGATAAATGCTATCTCATTCTCCGGCACTCCTTTTTCCATGAGCTTATTTTTTATATCCTCATACACATTGAAAGTGCCATCGCCCTTCGGTGTCGATAGATCACAGAAAATCAACTGTGCTGACTTCTGCTCTTTGGTATTCTCCCATATCTCATAGGCTTTCTCCACACAAGTTGCCGCTTTGGAATTTTCCTCATCCGGCAGCATATCGTTGAGCAGCCTCTGGTCAAGTGCCAGCTTTCTTCCGTCATTGGTAATCTTTAGCATATTGTCCTCGTATGGCTGTACCTGCCTGTCCCGGACTGCTTCGGCACGTTCCGCTAGGGACGCTACCATGTCTTTCTGGAACTCGCTCGGCTTTAGAACCACATTTTCATATTCTGCTTCCGGCACAGGAAGTTTTAACATATCCGGTGTCTGAATGTCCGCACTCTCCTTGAAAAGTGCAATCAGCTCCGGCAGATTGAAAAACTTCGCAAATCTTGTCTTTGCCCGGTATCCGGTTCCTTCCGGTGCAAGCTCTATGGCTGTCTGTGTTTCCCCGAAAGAAGCCGCCCATGCGTCAAAATGTCCCAGTCCCAGCTTTTGGAGCGTTCCATATTGAAGATATCGCATATTCGTGTAAAGCTCCGTCATGCTGTTAGAGATCGGTGTTCCGGTTGCAAACGTAACTCCCTTTCCACCTGTGATTTCATCAAGATACTGGCACTTGGCAAACATATCGGAGGACTTCTGCGCTTCTGTCTGTGCAATACCAGCTACATTCCTCATTTTGGTATAAAGGAACAGGTTCTTGTAATTGTGGCTCTCATCCACAAACAGCCTGTCTACCCCCAACTGCTCAAAGGTTACGACATTATCTTTCCGGCTCTGGTCATTTAACTTGTCAAGCCGCACCTGCAATGCTTTCCTTGATTTTTCCATCTGCTTAATGGTATAACGCTCCCCGTTGTCTCTTTTTGCCTGATCAATAGCAAGCTCAATCTCATCAATCTGTTTTTCGATTGTGGCTGCCTGTCTTTTCTGTGATAACGGGATTTTTTCAAACTGACTGTGCCCGATGATAACGGCATCATAATCGCCTGTGGCAATACGGGAACAGAATTTCTTACGGTTGGCGGGTTCAAAATCCTTTTTCGTTGCCGCAAGGATATTTGCTCCGGGATATAACCGTAAAAAATCACTTGCCCATTGTTCAGTCAGGTGGTTCGGCACAACAAATAATGACTTCTGGCATAGTCCCAGACGCTTGCTTTCCATTGCCGCCGCTGTCATTTCAAAGGTCTTTCCGGCACCAACGCAGTGTGCAAGCAGAGTATTATCTCCATACAGTACATGAGCAACCGCATTTTTCTGATGCGGCTTTAATTCAATATCCGGTGTCATGCCCGGAAATTTTAGATGCGAACCGTCATATTCTCTTGGTCTGGTGGAATTGAAAAGCTCATTATATTTTGCCACAAGTGTCTGCCTGCGTTCCGGATCACGGAATACCCAGTCCTTAAATGCCTCCCTTATTGCTTCCTGCTTCTGGCTTGCAATCATGGTTTCCTTTTTATTGAGGACTCTCTTTTCCTTTCCATCCTCCTCAATCGTGTCATATACTCTCGTATCTTTGAGGTTCAGGGAATCTTCCAGTATCTTATAGGCATTTACCCGGCTTGTACCGTATGTCATGTTGACAAGCGTATTGCCATAGTCCGCATTTTTACCCTTTACATTCCACTCTCCGGTTACACCCGAAAACTGCACACCTATCGTATCCCTGCGGAATAAATGTTCCGGTGTCTGGAAAATATCACGCATAAAATCATTGATATACTTTGGATCAATCCATGTGGCACCGATACGCACCTCAATTTCCGATGCGTCCAGCTCTCTCGGCTGTACCTGCGTAAGAGCCTGTACATTTGGGGCATATTCCGGATGATTTTCCGCATAAGTGGCTGCTATGGCAAGTTTCTCACGCACATTGCCACTTAGATACTGGTCTGCTGTCTCCCAGACATCGGTAAGCGGGTTCTGAAAAATGACACCACGAAGCTCCTCAGTAAGTGTATCTTTATCTTTTCCGGTAAGCTCTCCCATATAATCAAGGTCGATTTTGGCTTTCTCTGCTAAAGATACTGCCAGCGCTTCACTTGCGGTATCCACACTTGTGACAACCTCTGCCCTTTTAATGGTACGCTTCGTGAACATATCCGCCTTGCCTTTAAAATTGCCCTCATCATCAAGTTTTTCCAAAGAACACAACAGGCAATAACTGCTGTCCTGATTAAAGGCTCTCTTATTCGTCTGTGAATTGATCAGACCATATTTCTTAGAGAAATTATCATACAGGCTGTTAAGCTCTGCCTGCTTTTCCTTGATTGCCGCATCTGAATATTCCTCAAGCTGCATATCAATCAGCTCCTGTGTACAGTTACGGATTGCCACCATGCCCTTGATACGCTCTTTTGCGGTGTCCGATACTTCCACAGGCTTCATCACAGAGTTTTCACGGTAATATACCTCGTTATCGACTACGGTATAGCTGAAATTCTTAACGGACGGATCAGCCGGAATACTCTGCCTGCTCATGTCATCCGCAAGCTCCTCATCCAGATCAATCGTATCAATCTGTCCTGTAATATTTTCAAGTGCTTTTGCTAACTGCTCCGCAAAAGGTCTGCTGTCATCTGCCCTGCAGGTGCTTTCCATGCCATAAGGACCGGATACCATTTCCATCTTTCCTACGATCTGCTCCGGGTGCTCTGCAAAGTAAGCGTTCATTGCAATGCCATCTGCATCCTCTCCCAGATGTACCCAGTCCGGCTCACGCTCCACCATGCGGTCACGCTTCTGGAAAAATAAAATATCCGAAGTCACTTCTGTTCCTGCATTTGCCTTAAATGCGGTGTTCGGAAGTCTGACTGCACCAAGCAGGTCTGCTCTTTGTGCAAGGTATCTTCTGACTTCCGGACTTGCCTTGTCCATGGTTCCCTTGCTTGTGATAAAAGCAACCACACCACCGGGACGCACTTTATCCAACGTCTTTGCAAAGAAATAATCGTGTATCAGGAAATTATTTTTATCATACTGCTTATCTGCCACCTTATACTGACCAAAAGGCACATTTCCGATTGCCACATCAAAGAAATCATTCGGATAATCAGTCTTTTCAAAGCCTTTGATCTGCACATCTGCCTGCGGATAAAGCTGCCTTGCAATCCGTCCGGTGATACTGTCAAGCTCCACTCCGTACAGCCTGCTTTCTTTCATGGAATCCGGCATCATACCGAAAAAGTTGCCGATGCCCATGGAAGGCTCCAGTATATTCCCTTTGGAAAATCCCATTTTCTCCAATGTTTCGTACATCTGGCGGATAATGACCGGACTTGTGTAATGGGCATTCAAGGTACTCTCCCTTGCCATGCGGTACTCCTCCGGCGATAACAGTTCCTTTAACTGGTGATATTCTGCTGACCAGTTTGATTTGCTCTCGTCAAACGCATCGGCAAGACCACCCCAGCCGACATACTGGGATAAAATCTGCTGTTCTTCCGGTGTAGCATATCTGTTTTCACCTTCGATCTGCTCCAACAACTTAATTGCCGCAACATTTCTCTGGAATTTTTCTTTTGGAGAGCCTTCACCCAAGCGGTCATCGCTGATATGGAAATTGACAGCGTTGCTTTTATCCGGTGCAGCCACAGATCTTTCCTGTACAGTCTTATTCTCCTCTACCGAAGGTGTAAGCGGCTCCCAATCTCCGGTAAGCACCTGCGACAGCATATCTTCAGTCTCTTGCTCTGCTTTTCCATTCTCCAGACGCTCACGGGCAGCCTGCGTGTCTATGTTGTCCAGTTCATCTTCGGTCTGTTCCCTTTCATCAGAGAACTCCGTCTCTGCTTCCCTGCCACTTTCTGCAAGCTCATTCCCCCAGTCCATTGCTTCCTGCAAAGTCGAAAATGTCTCCAATGCCGGACGGGTGGTGTCTGCCGTATCATAAATAGCATATCCGTCCACTTCCTTATCAATCCAAAGAAATACTCCCTCTGATAAGGTGGCACTCCACTGTGTCGGATTTCCATATTCATCATCTGCATCATGTACCACATGCCATGATAATTTCTGCGATTTCTCTTGTGAAAATTCTTGTTGTGGCTCAGTTTCATCCGGCTCAGCGATACCATCCGTCCCATCAAAGCGTGAAAACACTTCTGCTTCGTGCCTGTCAATATCTTCCTCTGCCAAAGCATTGATATAATCATCTTCTACCTCGCCACGCTCCGGCTTATGGTCGTATTCAAAGGATTTCCCATTGACCTGTGCATAATAAAAACTGCTGTCCTCAATGTCATTTCCAAGCAGATATTTCTCTTTTTCACTGCCCCACTCATCAACCAGAACACACTCATATCCATCAATCGTGATCTTTTGCTGTGCTTCCTTTTCTTTTTCCCGAATCACATTGATATATCTTCTCGCCTGATTGGTAAATCCGTCCAGCACTGCCGGATGTGAGCTTAGAATCAGATCGTTGTTCTCCCACTCATTTTCCGCAACAATGTCCTTTGCCCAGTCCTTATTGTTCCGTGAAAAACGACCATCATAATCAAAATGCGTAACCGTATTTGCAAGAACAAATTCCACACAGTCAATGCCATATTTATCTATGATCTCATCTGCGGTATTCCTCGGAAGAACAAAACCATTGAATTTCTCAGCAATCAGTGCATCAATGTCTTTCTTACACTCTAACCGCTGTCCATGCTCCAGACGGGAAATCTCCCGTTGTCTCGCTTTCTCTGCCTGTTCTTCCTTGTATGCCTTATAGTTTTCTTTCCCCTGTGGAGATAAATATTTATCCTCATGGATCAGCTCCCTAAGCCGTTTTTCCACAACATTCCAGTTCAGAAGCACTTTTGCATACGGATTGCCATAACTGCCTTTCTCCAGACGGATACCTTTTCCGTCATGTTCATTATGGGAATCATCATTGCCCGGCAGTCCGCCGGAACCACCACCAATGCCATATTCATTTTTCAGAAAAGCAACTGTTTCTTTCTGGTCATGTCCTTCCATGAAATACTCATAAATGCGGAAAGCTCCATGCTCATAGCCGCTTCCCCTGCCAAGTGCATAGTCAATTTCATCCTGTGTGATAAAATCTTCCTGTGCTACCTCCACCGCATCCGGCAATGGAAATTCCAGTCTCTCCCTGTCAAGGTCTGCTATCTCCGATAACAGATATTCCGGTGATTTCACATGCCGCCATTTTAATTCTGCTTCTCCAGAAGCAAGGCGGTTTGCCGCATCTTCCAAAATATTTTTAAGCTGTTCCCTGCCCTCATGGGTAGAAAGAAGTTCCATGAGTTTTGCTTCACTCTCCGGATAGTTTCCGGCTTTTAATCCAAGTTCTTCCGGTATCTCATCCATGCCATCCCGAAGAAAGAAAAATATCTGATTAGCAACACGGTTCCGCTCCTGCGTATCCACGAGAAATGCTTCACTCGCACTCATATAAGTGCCATTTTCAATCATAGAGCGGATATGGTTCTCTACCTCTTCCCAACTCATAGTAACAAGTGGTGTTTCCTTTGCCTGTGTTCCATAGCCGACACTCATACCATGTTCATCGAACCACACTGATACGGGATTTCCATTGATTTCAAAACCTTTTCCGGTCTGTCCGTACTCATTTTTCAGAAAATCCACCATCTGCTCGGCATTTCTGCCCTCTGTGTACTTTGCAAAGATACGCTTTCTGCTGTGTTGTTTTCCTCCACCACTGCGAAGAATGGTTTCAAGCTCATTCTGTGGCAAAGAAAAAGCAGCGGGCATGGTATATTTCATACTTGCTTCCGCTGCTGCGACTGTTCCGACCTGCTCCTCAAAAGAAGGAAACAGGCTGAGTTGTGTAAAGGTGGGTTCCGGTGCTTCTCCCCGGAGAAGATCATCTGTGTCTGCTACAGACTGTAAACCAGTTCTCCCAGAACCACTTCCTCTGCTCGGTTTCGAATGCTGTTCATCTTCGCTACCCAGAGCATCTGATCGGTTTCCTTGAGCTGTTCTGTCACTCCCTCGGTTGCCGCCATCTGGCTTGTCAGCTTCTCCATTCTCTCCTCTGCCTGCTTCTGGATTGTCAGTAGGTGTTCTTTCAATGTCCCTTTCAGAAGAAACGCTGAGTACACGCCCCTGTGGTTCTCCTTCAGATAAGTCTCCCTCATCATTCCGTACTTCGTTACGGTTCCCTCCGGCTGAATGTCCGCCTGTAATGTCGGGATCAGATAATCCCCGTTCTTTTCGTATGTCAGATTCATCGCTATTGCCCCTTTCTACGCTGTTTGGATTGTTGTCACTATATTCCTCATGTCCGCTCTCGCTTTCACGCTTTAACGCATTGTAGTCTATTTCAGAAGTATTTGCAAGTCCTTTCTGCGTTAAATTTTCTGTTTGTTCCTGTTCGTGGCTTCTGTTATATGCCCTTATGGTTCTTCCAATTTCTAAAAGTACCGGTTTTGCAAGTTCATTAGCTGCATCTCCAAGTACCGCAAGGGTGTTCATGGAATTAAATTCATGGATAAAATCGAAAGCAAACTCCGAACCATACTCCTGCATATCTGCACCGCAGGCAGATAAAAGTGTAAAAGAAATACTCTCAGATAAAGTATCTCTTAAACGGATACCGACATTCTGCTCGTCCAGTCCTTCTAGGAAGCTGCCCTCGATCATGTACTGCAAATCCGGCAACAATTCCTCATAATAATCTGCCGCAATCCTCTCAGCTATCTCAATAAGTCTTTCTTCAAACAGCTTCTTATCATCGGTAGCACCATAAGTCTGCTCTAGACGCTTAATTACATCTTCCTTATGTTCCTCATGTAATTCCCAGAGTTCCGGATACCGTCCGATTCTCCTTGCCGCATGGACATCTGAAACATCAAATACATATTTCAGACGCTTTCCATGTGCATCATCCTCGTCCAAAAGTGCGATACCCTTTGCCCCTTTGTTTACCCAGCAGTGCATACGCTCATTCCACAACTCTATGGAAGCACACGCTGTTGCGTCCGGTCTTTGTGCATAGATTAAAAGCTGTTCCCGGAACGGATACTTGTATAATCTCGCCGCTGTAGTAAGGTATTTCATCCATTCCTCACGATTTTTGATAACCTCGGCTGCTGTCTCTTTTGCCAGAGCCGATATAAAATCATATTTTCTCACACAGTTCTCCTTCCTGTCATAGATACGACAAAAAGGCAGCCACATACACTACATGACTGCCTTTCCTTTATTTCCCGTTACATTCCTATTCTGTTGTACCAAAGCTGAAAGTCTTACTCTCAGCCGCTTTCTTAGGCGTAAACCTTGCCTTAACTTCCGCAACCCTCCCCTCTAACGCCTGAAACATCACATCTACCTGTTCCTGTGTATATTCGTAGGAACCTCGATTTGCAAGATTCTCCAGTCTGCCAATAGCATCAACCGCCTTATTCATGCGGTACTCGCCAATACGGATAAACTTCTCCGCCTTTGTCTCATTTTCCTTTGCTGCAGGTTCACCCTGCATTTCCTCTGTAGTCATTGTTACATTTGTTTCTTCCATGTGATTTTCCTCCATTTTTGATAAAAAAAGAGAGCGTACAGGTTTTCCCATACGCTCTGACGCTGTGTTGTTATTTTAGTTATGTGTGGTATTAGTGTTGCACCGACAAACTGAAATTATTTTGGAATTGTTTTCTTCTATTTGTTCTTTTTCGGTGGAAATTCCATCTTAAACTTATACTGAAATCCCTTGATTTCCTTACCGTCTTTCGTGTAGGAAAATTTCTCGATGCTCTCCGGAATCAAATAAGCATCATAGCTGCCTTTCTTGCCTTTTAATCCTTTTACAAGTATCTTTTTCCCTTGAAGCAGGCTCTTGACCTGTGTATCGGAAAGTGTTACCCCAAGTGCCTTGCCGACATTCATACCGCACTTCCCGGTACAGTACGCTCCGAATTTTCCCTTGACTACATCAGCACCACACTTCGGGCATTTGCCTAGCACTTCTTGTCCACCCTTGCCTGTGCCAAACATGGCTTTATGTTCATCACTAACGCTGTGATAGGTCTTTACAAGATCAGTTACCATTGCTTCAATACCAGACATAAACTGCTCTGCAGCAACTTCTCCTTTGGATACAAGTGTAAGCTCATTTTCCCAGTCAGCAGTCAGTTTCGGAGATTTTACTACATCCGGAAGTATCGTGATCAGCTTCATTCCGTCCTCTGTCGGGATCATCTGCTTTTTCTCACGTTTCACAAATCCGTCTTTTACCAACTTTTCTATGATATCGGCTCTGGTGGCAGGTGTGCCAAGTCCTTTTCTCTCCACCTCATCACCCATATCCTCTGCTCCGGCTCGCTCCATTGCCGACAAAAGGGAATCTTCAGTATAATGCTTCGGTGGCTGTGTGAAATGCTCGGAAACCTTTGTCTGCTCCACTGCAATCATCATGCCCTCATGAAGCTCCGGCAGCTTCTTTTCTTCCTCTGCATCCAATTTATCCTCTGCGGTTTTATAGGAATTTTTGAAGAAATCATCAAATTCCTTCCATCCATTTTTCCATACTTCCTTACCGGATACCTTAAACACAATCTCGTTGCAGGTAAGCTCTGCCTTTGTGGAATTATAAATGTGCTTCTCCCCGGTTGCACACAGCAGACGGTTAGCACATAATGAAAGGATCTTCATTTCACTCTCAGGAATCACCTTTAAGTCCTGTTTGATGATCTCCATGGTCGGAATGATTGCATGGTGGTCTGTCACTTTCTTGCTATTCAAAATTCTTTTAATATCTGGATTAAACATGATATTCTGCTCAAATAACAGAGAATTGAAAATCGCTTCGATCACATTTTTTGCAGTACCTTCCATGTCATCGGAAAGATACTGGCTGTCTGTTCTTGGATAAGTCACTAACTTTTTCTCATAAAGGCTCTGCGTATATTCCAATGTCTGCTTGGCAGTAAAACCAAACAGACGGTTTGCATCCCTCTGGAGTGTTGTAAGGTCATAGAGCTTCGGCGGTGCTACCCACTTTTCTTCCTTTACCACGGAAGTGACAAGAGCCTGTCCGTTTTCACAGGCTCCTGCAATCCTCTCTGCTTCCGTTTTATCACTGATATGCTCTGATACCGCATCCAGACCATTTCCCATGATGTGAGCCATATAATAGGCTTCTTTCTTGAAATTCATGATTTTACTTTCACGATCCACCAGCATGGCAAGTGTCGGTGTCTGCACTCTGCCAACCTTCAATGCCTTACCGCCATATAATACCGTAAAAAGTCTTGTTCCATTGATACCCACAAGCCAGTCTGCTTCCTGCCTGCATAATGCTGAATGATACAAGTTATCATAGTCGCTGCCTGGGCGAAGATTATGGAAGCCGTCACGGATAGCACTCTCCTCCATAGAAGAAATCCATAACCGCTTCATCGGTTTTCTGCATCCTGCCATGTTGTAGGTCAGGCGGAAAATCAATTCTCCCTCCCTTCCAGCATCGGTAGCACACACGACTGCATCCACCCTGTCATCATGCATAAGTTTTTTCAAAATCTGATACTGTGCTTTCGTATCACTTTTCACTTCATGCTGCCATTCCTGTGGGATGATCGGAAGATTGTCATAACTCCATTTCTTCCATGCTTCCTCATAGCTTTCCGGCTGTACCAGTTCTACCAGATGTCCCACACACCATGATACCAGATAGTCATTGCCTTCCAAATAACCGTCCTTACGCTGTGTGGCACCAAGAACTGCCGCAATGCTCTGTGCCACACTCGGCTTCTCTGCAATTACAAGCTCCATCTCTATTCCTCCCCGTTTTCTTCATCATTATCGTTGTCACTGTTATCTTCACTGTCATTCTCGCCTGTGTCCTCTGATTCTGTATCATCGCCACCATTTAAGAATGCTTCGTCTGAATCCTGCTCGGCTTCGTCCTCATAATCATAGTCCTCGTCAAGCTCGTCCTCATCTTCATCCTCATCAATGAAGTTTTCCTTTTTCTTCTTAGACTTCACAACATATACCACTCCGATCACAGCTACCGCAGCAATGCCTATTAAAATATATGTAAAGCCGGAACCATCTGCTTTTGCGGTATCCTCTTTCGGCTCACTTGTATCTTCCGTGCTATCTTCGGTGCTGTCCTCAACACTTTCTGCTCCCTGTGTTTTATCTCCTGTGGTATCAGCATTATTGTTTGATAATGCGCTGTCTTTGGTAGGGATTGCAGATTCCAATGCCGCTGAATTTTTCGGAAGTGTCTCGCTGTTATCCGTTGTGGTATTCAGCAGGTCGTTTTCACTGACTTCTGTAAGGAAATACACCTTTTCATCTTCCCCATCACGGTCAATCACAAGATAAAATATCTTTTCTGATGCAGTCTGGATTGTGTAAAATTCCTTGCCTTTTTCTGTGGTCTGGCTGTCACTGCTCTGGTCTGCATCCTTAGAAGTATCTCCCGTACTTGGAGATTGCTTTGCTGTTGCGGAACTGCTTGAAGTTGTTCCACTGCCTGTCTGGGAAACTGTATTTCCATTCACATCCGTTTTTGTATGCTCTGTGACCTGTGCGGTTGCAGAGCTTGGCTTGGTTGCCGACGCATCCACCGGAAGCTGCTGTGCCGGATCTTTTTCACTGCTGTCCTTATTCTCCGGATCGGTGTAATACGGATTGGCTGTTTTATAGATTTCAGAGGTATTTCCTGCATTATCCATTGCTGAAATCGTGAAATACTGATACCCTGCATCGAACTGTTGCAGACGGATATTCAAGGCTCCATTCGTATGCTCTGTAAACTCATAGCCATTGACATAGATTGCCTTGATACCGGAATCCGTATCATGTGCCTGAATGCTCAAAAGACCGTCGCTGACTGCCGCATTTAAGGTAGGCTTCGTAAAATCAAAGCACTTGATATAGCGGTTTTTCTCATAGGTCTTGCCCTTCTGGTCTGTGACCTGCACATAAATAGTACTGTTTTCGGAAATCTCTATGTACATATCCTCGGTAATATCTGTCCAGCTTCCATTCTGCCCGACTTTCGCCTTTACTGTCTGAACGGTAAAATTACCGGAAACTATCGTATCTTCTACTTTGACTGTCACCTTAGTGGTATCGTTATGCCACCCAGAAGGTGTATTGATTGTGATTTTTACGCTCGGATTGATATAGGTACATTCCTTATAGTTCTTTGCACACACCTCACAATCTTCATCCACCGCATACTGGCTGCACTTTTCTTTGCAGGTGCATTTTGCGGCAGGCTGTGTTTCTTCAGACGAATCTTCTGTTGTGCCTTCTGTGGAATTTTCCGTCTTTCCCTCTCCGGTATCTGTTCCTGAATTTTCTTCCCTGCCATTGCCGGGTGTAACTGTATTTTCTGCGTCACTTGCACTTTCCGTTTTCTGCTCGGCAGTATCCTCCGCATGAACCTCTATCGTATTTGTCCTGTTGGCAAAAAATGCCCCAATCGGCATACAAAAAAGTATTGCCGACAGCATAAGGGACACTACCACCCTAGCCGATAATTTCCTGTTTTTCATTGATTGAAACCTCCTTTTCCTGTTCCCGTTTCTGTAATAAATTTCTGACTTCATCCTCACTGAGCTTGTTTAACATCTGCAAACGCTCCGATGAGATTTTATATTTTCGTATGATCTTCATGGCTTCGGCATCCTCCGCCATCTGTTTCTGTTCTGCAAGGTCTTTTTCCTTTGCCTGTAGCTGTGCTATCTGCTCTCTGACCTTTTTAAGCTGTGAATTGATTCGTTCTACTGACAAAAATAATTCCTCCCTTCGCTAATTCAATCTTCCAAAACCATAGAAATGGCTCTGCCAGTAAGAAGTATTGATTGATGTGTACTGAATTGGATCACCGCAATGCACCATCGTACCGTTTCCACAGTAGATACCAACGTGTGTAACCGGACGTCCTGCATTATAGGTTCCTGTAAAAAATATAATGTCCCCTGCCTTTGCATCTGCCGCTGATACCGGAGTACACTGGTCATAAATGCCCTGTGCTGTGGTTCTTGGCAGGTTATGTACGCCACTGTTTGAAAATACCCAGCATACAAAACCGGAACAGTCAAAACTAGCCGGAGCTGTGCCGCCAAAAGTATATGGCATTCCCAGATACCTGTTTGCTTCACGCATAAGCGTCTGTACGGTTACATCATCATAGGATTCCGGCGGTATCACATTGCTGGTTCCTCCTCCGGTGCCGCCCGTTGTTTCTCCATAAATGGTCTGTTCTCCTGCTTCAAAATAAAATAACGGGTTATAATATTCCCCGTTATACAGACATTCGATATGAAGGTGGCTTCCGGTACTGCTTCCTGTATTTCCGCTTTTGCCTATATTGTCACCTTTTTTTACACTCTGCCCTGCGGACACATTTAAGCTGTCCATGTGGGCATATTTTGTGGTATATCCCTTACTGTCCGTAATCACCACATAATTTCCATAATAGGAATCGTAAGTTGCTTCTGTTACCGTTCCATCATGTGCCGCATATACAAACGTTCCTGTCGGCACCGCTATGTCCACACCCCTGTGAAGCTCCTCGGCTCCTGTGTTTGGATTTTTCCGGTAGCCATAATAACTGCTGATATAGTAATACCAGTAATAATCAACCGGAGAAGCAAAGACCTGTAAACCTCCCTTTGTCTCCGTATAGGCTCCAAAGATTTCCGTCTGCTCACTATTCATGCGTCCTGCAACAATGCTTTCCAACGGTGTGACCGCAAGTGTGACACGCAGGATTGTGACGGTATATTCTTCTTCCTCCTCGTACTCATATTCCTCTGTGCTAGTGCTTCCATCTGCATTTGTAACTGTTCTGGTTCCGGTCTTTGTGACCGTCCTCGTGCGAGTTTCCTCCACTTCCTCGGTAGTAAGGGAATACATAGTATCAAATAATTCCTGAATCTCACTCTCTATCCCTGCGGCAGTAAATTCCGTATGGACTGCGGAAAGATAACTGATCAGTGTGTACGGATCATGCCCGATTGCCCCAAGGTTATAATCGTATTCATCATATCCCGGATAATCAGTTTCAATCCGGTCAATCTTATTTTGCAGCTCCATTTCCTTTTCTGTAAAAGATAAATCTGCCGCATCAATCTCTGCCGGAAGGCTAAGATATGTGCTTGCCATTGTTGTTGTCACAGTTCCGGTAAACATGGAACCACAGCTTGATAATGCCGACATGATCATGATTAGCAGAAGTGCAAAAATACCGACTGTGATAATGAGTGTTCTATTTTTCGTGACAATTTCCTGTAACTTCTTTGCAATCCCGATTGCGGTATTTGCTGTTTTGGCAAATGCTTCCTTTGCAGTCTTGGCTTCTGCTCCTGCCCGCCTTGCTTTGGCATACTCACGCTTGATACGCTGTTTCTGTAACTGCCTTTGCAACTGCTTCTTTGGACTGTTACCCTTTAAGTGCAGATTTTCTCTGATAAATTTTTCATACTCCAGCTTCATATCCGCTGTGACCTGCTTTTTCTGCAATCGCTCCAATCGGTCACGCTTTCTCTGTGCCTTGCTCTTGCGGTGATACTTCATATAGTGGTAAATATCCTCGGCACGCTGTTCCGTCTTATGTGCACCCTCCACAGCAGAATTATCCTTTTCTGTCTCTGCAATCTTTCGATGCACAAAATACATATTTTCGGTCTGGAGTTTGTGAACCGCAGCTTTTCCAAGTCCGTCAGGCTTGAATGGCTTCTCCACTTCCACCGGAACCACCACATACTTTGCTTTTCCGGTCTGTTCATCAAAGACACGTTTCATCTCATACTGCCGCTTTTTCGGCATCTTGTCCTTTGCTTTCTGTAACTTCTGACGACTCTTTTCCGACTTATCAAAAGCCTTCTGTACTTTTTTGTCGGTAAATTCTTCCGCCTGTCCCTGCGAAAATGTGGCATCCTTTGTCTGGAAATCTCCATAATCGGACTGCTTTGTATTTTCTGACTTCGCACGCTCTCTGTGTGCGTGTTCTCTCTGCACACGCCTTTTGTGATATTTTCCTTTTTCCTCAGACCGTTGGTAGGTATTTCTAACGTGGTAATTGTCCTGAAAACTGTCTGCGTCCTCTGTATGGAAATTTGTAGCATTACCGTTTTCCTCATTGATAAAGCTGTTTTCCTTTAAGAATGTCTTTTCCGCTTCGGCTTTCGACTTCTGGACATTGTGACCAGAAGTGTCCTGTTGTTGCTGTCGGTAATATTTTTTCTTATTATTTTTCCTGTATTCTGTCCCAGTATTAAACTCTGACTTCTGGACGCTGTGACCAGAAGTTGCTTTTCCTGTACGACTGCCATGGTTCGCATCCCTTGGCAGATTGCTCACAGGCTTCTCGCTGGCACTAAACTGGTTTTCCACAGAAAAGGTGTTGTCCTGCCTGTGTTCTGTATGTTTTACTCCAGTCACTTCCTTATCTTTGGAAAATGTCTCTTTTTCAAATGCCTTTACTGCCTGCTTCTTCTGTCTTTTTTCTGCCATTTTATACTGCGTCCTCCTTCTGCACCGATTCCTCCGGCTTGGTATTCATAATTCTGTAAGTCTTGGTGTCTGTCGGATATTTGTCTACAAATGGAATTACCACATTGTCAAACAGTATCAGACCACTTCCCGGCTCGGAGTTGGTGACATAGGAAAGCTGCTTATCAGAAAGTCCCAGCTTATCAGCGAGAATTGCCTGATCTTTGGCATTCTGATTTAACAGATACACAAAATCGCTGTTACCCAAAATACCTTCAATCTCCTCAGAACGAAGAAAATCGCCCACGTTCTGCGTCAAACCTGTCGGAATACCGCCCCATTTTCTGAAACGCTTCCAGATTTCCACGGAATAAATAGCTGTCTGCTTCTCCTTCAGAAGAAGGTGGAACTCATCACAGTAATAACGGGTAGCAATCTTTCGCTCCCTGTTCTGCGATACCCTGTTCCAAACCGCATCCTGCACGATTAACATACCCAGCTCTTTCAACTGATTTCCCAAGTCTCTGATGTCAAAGCACATGATACGGTTGCCGCTGTCCACATTGGTATGGTGGTTGAAGTAATTCTGTGAACCATGCACATACAGCACAAGGCTGTTTGCGATACGCTCTGCCTTTGGATTTTTGTGTGCTAACAGGGCATCATATAAATCCTCCAACAGCGGCATATTCTCCGGCACCGGATTTTCAAAATACTTATCGTAAATATGACGGATACACTCGTCGATGATACCTTTTTCATCATTCTGCAATCCGTCCTTGCCTCCTGCAATCAGGTCACACAATGTTATGATAAAATCGGATTTCAGCTTTAGCGCCTCCTTATCCCCTTTATGGCTTAACTGAATATCCATCGGGTTCAGATAATCTTTGGAATTAGTGGCAAGTTTTACCACCTGCCCATGTAGTGCTGCCACAAGAGCAAAATACTCTCCCTCCGGATCGCAGATGATAATATCGTCCTTTGTGATAAGAAAACAGCTTAAAATCTCACGCTTTGCACTAAAACTCTTACCACTTCCGGGAGTACCTAAGATAACTCCGTTTGGTGTACGGAGCCTTTTGCGGTCTGCCATAATCATGTTGTTGCTGAGTGCATTTAATCCGTAATAGATTGCCGGTGCAGGCATAAACAATTCCTGTGTGCAGAATGGTACTAAGATTGCGGTACTCTTTGTGGAAAGGGTACGCTCAATTCCGGATTCATTGCACCCAATCGGTGCAGATGCCATAAGGCCCTGCTCCTGTAAATACTGTAAACATCTGAGGTCACAGTTTGCCTGCTGAATAATACCGGACACCCTCTGTATTAAACTCTCCAGTTCCCGCTTGGTTCTGCCATAACAGGTAATAAGGAATGTCATGTTGATCATCTTCTGGTTGCTCGTATTCAAATCATCGAGAAATTCCAGCGTGTCCTTTTCATAAGTCACGATGTCTGTTGGAAGAATATCCATATCATAGCCGCTTCGGACTGCCTTTTTCTGCTCCTCAATCTTCATTTTCTGGATATTGGAAATAACCGCTTTTAACTTCTTGATTGCCTTTACCGGATCTTCCGTCTGCATGTGCATGGAAATCGTAAGATTAGCATCAATATCCAGAAGATGCTTGATCAGCTCGTCCGTAAACTTCGGTGCGATAATATCCAGATAGGACACACAGCCATACATATTCCCCGACTTAAAGCGGTTCGGATAGCGGAAATCAAATCCCGGCGGTGCAATATAGTCCTTGACCGACTTACCGGATTCTGCCAAATCCTTAAATGAAAAACGGAAAGGCTCCATCGTATCCTGATTAAAATATTCATGCAGGATGCGCAGTCTTTCCTTTCCGTCCAGTCCCCTCGCAAGGGTTCCTATGTTGTTTAAGTTCCGTATGACATCTTTTTCAATGTTGTTAAGGCGGCTCTTGGCTTCCTTGTAGCCGTTGCTTTCTACACCAAAAATCAGATATTTTGATTTGATGATACCGTTGTTGCCCTTTGCCGCCTGCTTCTTTAACATCTCCGTGTATTCCTCACGGATGTCGTTAAAATCATCCTCCTGCCACGGAATGTCAAACTGTTCTGTAAGCATCTGCTCGTTGACCTGCCTGTTGAAAAGCACCAGTTCAAACTTCACAGACGGATCAAAATAATTGATAAGCTTGCTGTACTGTGCCAGTATGTCCGCCTGGTCATCCACTTCCAGAAGCTCATAGTTTATATCAAAAAATTCCACCATCTTTGTATAATAACGGTGGCTGACCTGACAGATACCATCACGGAACATCTTTTCAAAAGTGATCGTCCTTTGTGCGGTAGTCGGCTTTTCTTTCTCAATGCTCTTTCCCGATAAAATATGCTTTAACTGTATAAGACGCTTCTTTTCTGAAAAGGTAAGACCGCCACTTTTACTGTTGTTCCTGCTATTGCCTTTATAACTGCTTTTTCTGCGGCTTTCCGGTTCTGCCTTTTGCTTTTTCTTCAAGATAACGAACCTCCCTTCGTAATTTTTCTTTTTCTTCCAACTGCTTGTATAAGTTCTCTGACCGGTATGGTCTGATGCCCGGTGTGAGTATCTTCTGCCGGAGCATAAAATACAAAATCTTCTCCGCCGGAAACCCGTTTTTCTCATACATCGCAAAAAAGAAGAACGGAAGCATTGCTCCCATCATAAGAAGTGATGCGGCTGATGTTCCGATCAGTCCCTTAGTTAAAAAATACAAGGGTATCCCGGCTACTGCCGCACCGCTGAAACAAATGATCTGTCTCTTTGTCAAGTTCAGTGCCACTTTTGTCTTGATACCGGACAAATCCTTTGGCACCTGCACGGATATTGCCATTTCGTTCCTCCTTTAATGTGCATTCCAGATAGATTTAGACAGGGAGCCTGTCTTAAAAAGTGAAAAACATAGGATAACGGTATATGCCGCCACTGACCAGAGTGCGGTATGCAGGTTGTCGGATACTGCCACACCAGCCACAAGCACTGCATAGATTGCAACGCATACCATCATAAAAAATCCCTGAAATGCTAGAGCACAAAGCCCCTTAAAATAATTCGTTCCTATCGTTCCCCATTCCCGGTTGGTTACGGTTGCGCAGGGAACGGGTGCTACTGATACATAAAGATATATTTCAATCATTCGCCCATAAAGAATGACGGTGATCAGGACTGACATGATTTTCATACATAAACTGACGATCATGGTCTCCATTCCAAGTCCCAACAGCTCTCCTATGCTCATTTCCGAAAACTGCTCATTGAACATCGTCTGCAGCGTACTTGAAACATCAATACTGGTTTCCCCGCTGATTGCTGCGGCGGCAGAATTGACGATGTGGCTTCCCACATCAAATACCGCCATTACAATGTCAAAAGTCTTGCTAAGAAGCATGACTGCAATACACGCTTTCATAAAAAAACGGATAAAAATTGCCGTATTGAAGTCATGCAGATTATTCTTGTCAATAACCATGGAAATAAGCTCATAGACGAGTACAAAACTGATGATCATTCCCGCTATGGGAATCATCACGTTATCGGACAGGGTTTTTATCATGTCAAAAATACCGGAGTTCCAAGTGCTGGGAGTTTTACTGACCTCCCCTGCAATCGTGCCTACCTTGTCATTAACATCGGTAAACATGGTTTCAAAGTTGGTCAGAACCCACCCCTGCAACAGTTCCTTTATGAATTCAGTAATCTTATCAATGATCCCGCCCATGAATTATGAGAACAGTGTGGTAAGCTGTGGAATTACCGTCTGTGCCACAATGATGATGCCACCGCCACTCATAAGCTGTTTTATCCCCAATTAGGTGTAAAACTCTGCTCGATGGCGGGCGGCGGCGT
>ERZ836441.1833-NODE-1833-length-18938-cov-4.657629_pt1 | contig 18938 bp, 18 predicted proteins | sample MGYA00519686_ERZ836441 | MGnify/ENA primary metagenome ERZ836441 (study PRJEB31850, sample SAMEA3708800) | human gut metagenome | biome: human gut; feature: human-associated habitat; material: faeces | place: China | collected 2014 ... | reverse complement strand
GCGGGCTGTCGCTGGAGCTTGGAAAAATGCGGGATGAGGGCCTGCTTGACTTTCACAAAAGCCATTTTATTTTGAAGGTGTGACAGCTTATCCAGCGTACATCTATAACAGATAAAAAGTAGCCCCAGTTTTTCATACTGTTTGCCCACTTTGCGAAGGGTTTTTATGTGCAACGGCTTAAAATGAGAAGGTCCCCACTGAAATTCAAGTGAATTTCAGTGGGGGCCCTCTCATTTTCGTTTTTACACTTTCGCGCAGAAATCCCAAAGGCTTTTTGCGGCTCCGGGCAAACTGCGGTTCTTTTTCGCGATCAACCACAAGGTCCATGGGAACTTTGGCTTTTTCAATGGAACGCAGACGCCCCTGCCGCTGTATAGCTTTTCCACCAGTGGTCGGCAAATGATAGTGACGCCCTTATTCTCCGCCACCATCTCCAGCAGTAAATCCCACGGGGAGGAAGTAAACGTGACTTGCGGTACAAATCCGGCCTCCGCGCATCGCTGTAAGATTTGATCGTACTTATCCCGATGTTGTTATGTCACAGACTGGATAGTGCCCTTGAGACCATTTCTTTATAATCTGTTTTTATCTTTTCAGGACCTTTGATTCTTACTTTCCCGCCGAAGCCGAAAATCCAGCTGAAGAAGATATGCGTTGCGCTTACGGAACTGTCGCCATGCGGAGTTAAAGAACTGCGCCGAGAACTCGTTCTCGAACACCACATGGAACTCGTCAATAAAGACATGGGTGCGCTTGCCCTTCTTCCAGTTCAGCGTCACGCGGTTGAGCATGGTGTCCGTGATCACCAGCAGGCCGGTGGGCTTGAGCTGGGAACCGAGACCGTGAATGTCGAACACCACGACACACTTATCGAGGTCCACATTGGACTGCTTGCCGAAGATGTCCAGAGAACCGGTGGTATAGAGCTCAAGGGACAGCGCGATCTGCTTCGCTTCAGGCTCAGGCTGCTCCAGCAGCATATCACGTAGGGTGCAGAGAATAGAAATTTTATATGCTACCACAAAACTGTTAATCTTGCAATCCCCAAATTGAATCCTCGACATGATTGTGTCGCGGAATTGTGTCGCGGTTTCTTGCATTTTTTACACGATTCGGTTGTAATAAAGATGTTGTCTGATTCGGCTTAACACGTCTGTGTTCATTTCTGAAAGCGTGATCTGATGACAAAACAGAGCCGGATTCTTCTGATCCCGAAACATCTCATTGAAACAACTGACACTGAACATGACGTGTCATTAAATGTACAGCGCAGCCCATATTCCCTGCTGAAGCGCTTCCTCAAGCAGAGAGGTCACATCCAAATCCATCTCTCCCTTCTTTCTTCTTTTTTCTCTTTCTATTAAACCAACGGAATCATCTCCTCCGGAAAACTTGACTGAGTTGAAATCTCCATGAGCATGATACACCTTTATCCAGTTGCTGAGTTGACGTTCGTTCCGCAGCTTATATTTTTTGCTGATTTCTCTGAGACTGCCAGACCCGGACAGGTATTCCTGTACCGCCTTTAACTTTAGTTCTGATGGATAGACGCGGTTCTTCTGATATGATAAAAAGCCGCCTGCCCCTTCTGCTTCATAGCGTGCGCTCCATCTATAGATCGTCGCTGTCTCGACACTTGCCTCTCGAGCTGCTTGAGCCAAGCTTATTTCCCCTTGTTGGTACTTCCTGATAATCTCCACTTTTTCCTCTGCGTTCAATTTGCTTTTTTGCGGCATAACAATGCTCCCTTCATGATGACAGTTTGTTTTTTCACTGTCTCTCATAAAGGGAGCATATCGCAGAAATACCAAGAGGAGTTTACTAGCATATATAATGATTTCATGATAAAAGAGCATGATTTTAAGCACCAGCTTGAAACCTTAAAAGCCTTAATCTCTGAAAATAACAACGTTGAAGCTCAGAACTATCTCAACAGCTATACATCCCAGCTTCAAAACATACGTCCTTTTATGACAGGTTGTTTAGCTGTCGATGCTCTTTTAACCTCTAAAGCCCTCACAATGAAATCCAAAAATATTGACTTCAAATTCACTCCCTACCCCTTAAACAGCCTTCCTCTTTCCACTCCTGATTTTTGTTCTGTTGTTGGAAATTTACTAGATAATGCAATCGAGGGCACCCAAAGAGTTCGATCTTCTGAATCACCTTTTATCTCTCTTGCTTTTGCAAGAACATACGATGTCTTTCATATTGTGTGTAAAAACACATGCAACCCTAAAACTATTCGGTTTGTCAATCATTCTTGGCTCTCGTCCAAAACAAATGATTCCCGTTCTGAAACTCACGGTGTCGGTATCCATAACATTGAACGAATTATCAACAACGCTCAAGGCTACTCAAGTTTTTCTGTCGATGGCTGTACATTTATCGCCGAATTAACCATTCCATTTCTAGTTTCAAATAATTGAGGTAACAATATGTATGCTTTTTCTGATTGGGTTATCAGTTTGTTTGAAAAAAGCGGAATCACACTAAAACACAACCGTTCAACTTATGTCTATGGCCTTGACATTTTCCCATATACAATTCTTAGTACCGCCGGATTACTTCTGATCGGCTGTGTTTCGCATCATTTCTATGAATCCCTATTATTGATTGTTCTTTTTTACACAAACCAAACCTATGGCGGTGGATTTCATGCCAGTTCTCACACAAAATGCTTTCTAACCATGACTCTTGGATTGGGTATTTACCTTTTCTCCTCTCTTATTAGAATTCCTTCTTTTGCGTCTGTCTTTATCGCAGCCTTGAGTTTTCTGTTTCTCTATGTCCATCCGCTTGTCTTACACAAAAACAAGTCCTTTCTTGCCAACAAAAGTAAACTTCTGGTGCAAAAATCCAGATATATTCTTTCGCTAGAAATGATGCTGTTTATAACCTTGCTTCTTTTCAAAAATGAATACTATCTCCAAAATTTTTCAATCGCCTTGCTCCTCTGTGCTCTTTCAAGAAAAACTTCCATTCTTTTATCACAAGGTCAAGAATATTGTCAGTAGTTCTATCGGATTATCCACAATCTTCAATTACCATAAAAGCAGTTTTTCTACCCTTGACTTCAACGATCCTTTATCCAAAAAAGAGCCATTTCAGATTGCTGCATCTCTTCATGACACCTGAAATGGCTCTATAATCACTGTGCTATATACAAATCTTTTAGTTCGTCCAAAATCCGATCCTTCGTTCTCCCTATCAGCCCCAGCTGCTTCATGTCAATGCTTTCGCTTTGCATCCGCTGCGCAAACTCTTGAACATCTGTATAAACTCCTTGTGGAGCCGTAATCTTGACCGTAGGATCAATCAATTCCGTCAGACGAAAAACATCATTCTTGTGTTTCTTGATGTTTTTGTTGTCAACATGTTCACCTGCAGCCTTGCGATTTGTCAAATCCATCCACGCTTTTGCCTTAAATGGAATCAAATATGCCGCATCCAAGACAGTCACTCCATCAACAGTGACTTTCCCCTGTTTCAAAAAATCGTAGTAATCATCGTCCAAAAGAATAGCAGACAGACTTGAAATATCTTCGTCCATCGGTAACGGTGTCAGCACTGCATCTTCTGGAAGTTGAATGGCATCAAGCCTTCGCGTGAAAAGTTCAATCATCGCAGGATACTGGTTCGAGATCGGATGGCTAAAACGATAAAACTGCGGCACACCCGAACTTTTATTGCAATGTTCATATCCCGCCTGTTTTACATATTCCCAGAATTTCTTTCCGAAATTCGCGTCAACTGCTTCTATAATCAGAACAAGGTCAATATCCTTTGTCGCTCGGAAATCCAAACCATCTTCCGTCATCAGAATGTCACACGCCGTTCCTCCAATGATGGCATATTGTTCTTCACTGCCCTTGAACCATTCCTTAAAACTGTCAATTCCTGTAACCATCTATCTTCCTCCACAGTTCGTTCAGCATTTCTTCTACCGCTTCTTCAACTCGTTCATCTGCATCTTCTCGCAATGCCAATGCCAGCGAAAGTTCGTCTACAATATTTCGTGTAGACAATTTTCGGGGATTGTATCTCCACATTTCTACGGCCACTTGCGCCTGCGAGTCTTGCAAGCTATTTGTCATAACATTCTTCCATTGAGAGATTCTTTCTGTCGCATAGCATTTGACATTCGGTGCGTTCAGCATGGAACACTCTGCCAACGCCGAATATCCACTTTCCAACAGGTCTGTTCCCACCAATTCTTTCGGAATATAAACCGTTCGTTTGATTGGATCCAGCAACTTGTCTCCTGCTTTTTGGAACAGCATTTTCGGAGAATCCTCAGATTGCAAAATCCGCTGCACACCTAGTTTCTTTATATGCAGCAATCCCATTTCTTCAAGCTGTTTCGATGCCCTCGATATAGAAGTAGGTGTCAGCTCCAAGTCTTTCGCAGCTTGACTTGTTGACAATTCCTGTGCACCTCCATAAATGAAATGCAGCAGAAGCATCTGCGCCGATGGAAGTATTTCTTCCCGTGGCTCCCTTTCGGCATTACACCGTTCCTGCAAATACATCGCCATGAAGGGCAAATAAATCTGCTTTCCTTCTACGATAAATGGAATTTTCTCACGAATTAAGTATTCTTTCTGGCGAAAACTAAGTTCATTTAGCACCAGCACAACAGGCAAATTCTCATTTTTCTGTATCCGTGCAATATGCTTTTTCAGCACTTCGATCTGCTCCAGTTCAGTTTTTGGATAAAGGAAAATCGCCCTTTGTCCATTCATAGCCACCATCTGTAAACAATACCTTGCGGCTATAAAATTAGGCAAATGCTTGAACTCCACATTCTCATAAGTCACTTCGATTCCAAGGACTTTATCAAGATATTTCATGTTCTCGCCCCCCTGTCTTAACTCTCTTTCTGCATTATAACTCTTTTTAAGTTAATATGCAATATTAGAGTTAAGATAAACTGCAAACTCGTATTATCACTAAGTTTTTCATATTTTTAAGGAACCGCTGATTAATCACAAATAATTCATCACAATCGGCAAAGCTGGACACGAAGGCAGCCTTTTCGGGAGTCGGATTCCCTATAATCCGCTTCTGGAAGGCCCAAATGGGCATAGTGCCCCCTTATCAGGCGATATCGAGTTTTTTGAAAGACCGTCCTGCACGTGCCAGCATGTAGAGATTGGAGCTGAGGAACAACGCATATAGCCGATTTGCGTTCTTATGTAATCCGCGATATGCCGTTTTGGAGTATCCAAACTGACGCTTCACGATCCTGAAGACGTGTTCCACTTTACAGCGAATAGACGCCTTGCGATGATCGATAAACCGCTCCCAATCAATTGCGTTGTCAGAAACCTTCGGCAGGCTTCGCGGCCTGCGAACGATACGGTAATCGATAGAAGCCAAGTGTTCGTTTTCCTTGATTTCAGGACGCTTTTGAACGCCTACAAACCCAGAGTCTCCGTAAACAACTTCGTCATCAGATCGTATCAATTTTGAAGCTACCGTGATGTCATGTGTATTGGCTGGTGTGACTTCTATGGTATGAACCAGCCCTGTTCCAGCATCCACTCCAACATGGCACTTCATTCCGAAGCGCCATTCGTTGCCCTTCTTTGTCTGGTGCATCTCGGGATCGCGCTTCTTTCCCGCGTTCTTGGTCGAACTCGGTGCATTGATGATTGTCGCATCGACGATCGTGCCGCCCCTCATGATATGACCGGATTCCACCATGACGCGGTTGATTGCTTCAAAGAATGCCCTGTTCAGATTGTTCTTCTCCAGAAGCCTCCTGAACTTGAGCAGTGTCGTTGCATCCGGAGCATCTTCCTCAAAGAAATCAATCCCCACGAATTTGCGCATGGCATAGCTATCGTAGATAGCGTCCTCAACGCCTTCGTCCGACAGGTTGAACCAGCATTGAAGCAGATACATCCGCAGCATCTTTTCAATTTCCTTCGGAGGACGGCCACGCTTTCCGCTCGGATAATACGGCGCGATATAGGCCACCCATTCCTCCCATGGGATGATTTCATCCATGATCTCAAGGAATTCCTCGCGCTTGGTTTTGCGTTTCCTTGCGCTGTATTCCACGTCGCTGATGGTTTGCTGCTTCATCCTGATGCACCGCCTTTGCTTGATACCCCTATTATATCAGCTATTGATGCTTGTGCATATCACGATTTAATCAGCGGTTCCTTATACATCAAGTCAATTTATGTAACCCTTTCCCCGAATTCTCTTGTTCTTCTAATTCTCGCATGTGCCCCTGCGGGCTGCCCTGCAATTTCCATCGGGATCAGAAAAGGGGTCCGGCCCCTGTCCGCGATGACGCGGAAGAAGCCGAACCCCGTAGGAAGTATGGATTACTCGACAGCCTTGGCAAGCGCGTCGTTGACGGCCACCTTGTAGGCATCGAGGGTCACGGTGACGCCGGTCATCACGTCGATGTCCAGGCTCTGCTTTTCAACCGTCTGACGGGCGTACTCGGGCAGCGCCACGCCGCCGAGACCTTCCGTCTCGTTATGGCTGACGATATCCACCTTAGCGATCTTGCCGCCCTCGATGGTCACGGCGACGACGATCTTGCCGCCGATGCCGGTGCCTGCGCCCTCATAGACGCCGTCCTTAAAGGTGCCGGTGATGTCGCCGGATGCCGCAGCGCCGGTGCTGGCGGGTCGGGTCGTACCGGCGGCATAGATTTCGCCGACGAAGGTGGTCACAGACGTTGTCTCGCTCGTGAACTCGCCCTTGGCGCGCTTGGCCGCGTTGGTGCCGGAGATGCGGCCGAAGGCCATCGTCTCGCCCAGGTTGCCGCCGCCGTTGTACATGTCGCAGAAGATGGAGCCCATCTCACCAGCCTCGAACAGACCCTCGATCGGCATGCCCTCAGTGTTGATGACCTGGCCGAACTTGTTCTTGCGCGGGCCGCCCTGCGTGTTGAAGTAGGTCGGGCCGATCTTGGTGGCGTAGAAGGGGCCGGTCTTGACGGGCACCATGGTGCTGAAGGGACGGCCGTAGTCGGCGTCCTCGCCGGCGTCATAGCGCTTGTTGTAGGCGGCGACGGTCGCCACGAAGCGCTCGGTGCTGAAGTCCGGAGCGTCCTTGCCGCCCTCGGAATTGCGGATGGCCTCGGCCAGCTCCTCGAGCGTCTCGCCCATGAGGACCTCGCCGGTCGCCAGCTCGTCCACATAGCCATCGGAGAACGCGCTCACCAGCTTGTTGCCAGCGGCGAGCTGATCGGCATCCTGCACGAGGTAAGCCGGCAGCGGCATCGGCGTGGAGATCCAGCGGCCACCGATGTAGATGCGGCCGTGGCGGGCAGCGGCAGCCTCGTTCATGAAGCGGTCGCCGCCGAGGCCGACGAAGATGCCCGTGGTGGCCTTGGGGCCACCGAACAGGGACACGGTGTCCAGATGCGGGCGCTTGTGCGTCCAGGTGAAGCCGGCGGAGTTGGACATATGCCACAGGTCGGCACCGGCGCTCAGCGCCATCTTGATGCCGTCGCCGTCGTTGTACAGGCCGCCCTGCTGATGGACGTAGGGCATCTGCAGGTAGCTGGAGATCATTTCCTGATTGTGCTCGAAGCCGCCGCAGGCCAGCACGACGCCGCCGTTGACCTTGATCTTGACATCGGCACCTTCCTTGTTGATGACCACGCCGATGACGACGCCGTCCGCATCGGTGATGAGCTTCTTGCCGGGGGCGGAGAACCAGACGTCGATGTCATGCGCCTTGACGGCGTTCTGGCAGAGGTTGTAGTAGCTGCGGTCAAAGCGCGTGCCGGAGGCGGTCAGGCACAGGCAGTGCTTGCTCGCCGGGATCTCCGGGAACTCATCCCAGTTGTAGTACCAGTAATCGTTGCGGCCAACCTTGTACGGGTCAAGCAGGTTGCCGTTCTGACCGTCCGCCTTCTTCCAGGAGGGGTTGTTGGCTTCCATGCCGGCGGAAGGATGCTCGACCGGCGCGACCAGCGCGGGATCACCGCCCATCGGGCCGACCATCCAGCTGTAGTTCTCCTCGCAGCCCTTGCAGTACGCCATGACCGCTTCGGGGTCCCAGTTCTGGAACTTGCCCATCAGCGTGGTCAGGTACTCGTAGAGGCCCTCGGCATCGTCGGTCGCCATGACGAACTGACCGGAAACGGCGGTGTTGCCGCCCTCAGCGCCCTCGGGCGCCTTCTCCGCCAGCAGAACCTTGACGCCCTGCTCAGCCGCCGCGACAGCCGCGTTCGCGCCGGCGCCGCCGTAGCCCAAAACCACAACGTCATATTCCGCATCCCACCGGATGCCGTCCTTCTCCTCGGCGAACGCAGAAGCGCCCATCACGCCCATGCCGAGCGCGCCAGCCGCCATGCCCTTGAGGAACCCTCTGCGGGAAATCTTGTTCATACCCTTTTCCTCCTTGTGAATAATTTGACCGCCGTAGCAGTCCTTTTGTGTAATTATATAGTGAAACCCGTTGCATGTCCATTAGGAATGCTGTATAATAGCATAAACCAAGCCTTAACACTCCAAGGAGTTAAGCATATGGATATCAAACAGCTTGAATCCTTCATCTGTATTGCCAAAACGGGCAGCATGACCGCCGCCTCAGAAGTGCTGTATCTGTCCACCCCCGCGCTGGCGCAGCAGATCAACCGGCTGGAGCGCGAGGTTCGCGTTCCTCTGTTCAGCCGCAGCCCACGCGGCATGACGCTCACTCCTGCGGGCGAAGTGTTTCTGGAGGACGCGCAGCGGATTCTGGAGCTGACACAGCAGATGCTCAACCGCTGCCGGGAGACGGAAATCAAGGACGAGCGCACCGTGTGCATCGGCTCCATCAAGGGGCTGGTGCCCGACTTTTACCCGATCATGCAGCATGCGGTGCGCAGCCACTGTCCCGACATCCAGCTTGAGCACGCTGAAGATACGCCAGCGGGGCTGTGCCAGGCGCTGCTGGATGGACAGATCGACGCGGTAGAGCTCTACGACGCGCCGATAACGCGCTCGCCCCTGCTGCGCTACATCCCGCTGATCACGGAGGGACGCCACTGCCTGATGATGCCCGACCATCCGCTCGCCTCACGCCAGCGGATTGCGCTGGAGGATCTGATCGGGCAGAAGGTGTATGTCTATGAGTTCGAACGCATCCCCGGCCTCAGGGAGTACGTGCAGACGAATTGCCCGCAGGTGCAGATTCTCTGCGAAAAGTCTCCGCAGAACGTTTCCAGCTACTACATTACGCTGAACCTGTGCGGAGACGGCGGCATCTGCCTGATTCCGCCCCACTGCGCGCAGTATTTTGCGCCGCTGGTCGCCGTCCCGTTGGACGTGCCCCTCACCTGGAGCACAGGGCTGGTCTGCCGCAAAACCATGCGCCGGCAGATGCAGACCGTGCTCGACGCCACCCTGCAGGAGTTCAACGCCGCGAAGCTGCAAAAGGGCGAAGGGCCGGCGTGACGGGGCAGGCGGGGCAACCGCATGCGCGGTGGACAGCGCGCATGCCGCAACAGAAAAATCCGGACTCATCCGGTCCGGATTCTGTGGGATTCGCTTTTTTCTCATTTCCATCGGGGTTGCCGGTCGCGGCGATCCCGCTTTTTGATGTCTCACAGACGGGTGTGCCTTCCCCATCGTCCGCGCTCCCGGTCGCAGGCGGACGGACAGCCCGCACAGCCGCGGCTGCACGTCCAGAGGCGCTCGGCGGTCGGCGTCCAGTTCTTCGCGTAGTCGTCGCACTTTCCGCACAGGTGATCGGCGGTTTCCGGCGACTGCGGGTCGGTCGAGTGCGCGCCGGTCCTTTCGACGATCTCGCGCAGCCGCTCCGGGTTTTCAAGCATCGGGCACGGGCGCAGCATGTTGTCGTTGAACGGCTGCGCGTCGTGATAGGCCATGAAGATCGGGGAGCGCAGCGCGTCGAGCAGGCTGACCTCGCGGATGTTCGCGTTGGAATAGTGGATGAACACACAGGGATCGACGTCGCCGTTCGCGTTGATGTGCAGGTAGCGGCGGCCGCCTGCGATGCATCCGCCAACGTATTCGCCGTCGTTCTGGAAGTCCATGGCGAAGATCGGCTTGGTCGAGCGGATTTCGCGGATGCGGTGGTACATGTACTCGCGCTGCTCCGGGCTGGGCAGCAGCTCCGGTGCGGCGTCGTTGCCGACGGGCATGTAGTGGAAGTACCAGATGAAGCGCGCGCCGAGGCCGCAGATGAAGTCGATGAACGCCTCCGAGGCGATGGAATCGACGTTGGCGCTGGCGTAGCAGGAGGAAAGGCCGAAGGGCAGGTGCTTGTCGTGCAGGATCTCCATGGCGCGCACGGCCTTCTGATAGACGCCGTTGCCGCGCCGCCCGTCGGCGACCTCCTCAAAGCCCTCCAGACTGATGGCGGGGATGAAGTTCTTCACGCGCAGCATCTCGTCGGCGAACGCCTCGTCGATCAGCGTGCCGTTGGTGAAGGAGAGGAACTGGCAGTCGCTGTGCTTTTCGCACAGGGCGATCAGGTCCTTTTTGCGCACGAGCGGCTCGCCGCCGGTGTAGATGTACATGTAGACGCCCATCTCCTTGCCCTGCGTGATGATCGAGTCGATCTCCTCGAAGGACAGGTTCAGCTTGTTGCCGTACTCCGCGGCCCAGCAGCCGGTGCAGTGCAGGTTGCAGGCCGAGGTCGGGTCGAGCAGGATGGCCCACGGGATGTTGCAGTTGTACGCCTTGCGCAGCTTCTCCTGAACGGGCCAGCCGATGATGTTGGCGTTGAGGAAGAAGTTGGTGAATGTAGCCTTTGGACAATAGATTCCGTTTTCCGCATAAGAGATACATGAGAAACCTCGGACGGCGCGCTGCATCCTGATTCGGATCGGTCCGCCCACTTTCGCGCTTGCGCGGTGCTCAATAAAATCATAAATCTGTGGGTCCTTAAGTTGTCCATATTATAGACGAGCAGGTCGTATTTGCAGAATTTATGACAGCTTCGCTCGTTAACGCCCAAATACCGTTTGCTCAGCTTGGGAAGTAGCTTGGGAAGTAGCTTGGGAGTAGCTTGGGGAGCAGCCCACAAGTTACCATCTGTCTTTGTATTTCGAATCGTTGCACTCAACATAAACGCTTGTGTTCTGTATTCCGGCTGCGGCAGCCCTTCTGATTCCATGACCTCATAAAGACGGTCTACGCCCTCACCAAACTCCTGACTGTAATCGGTCATGTCTGCCGCAAAATGATCTCCATCATCTTCGCTGTTCTCCGTGACAACACTCCTTATGTCCCGGCTGTCACCTCAGATTAACCCCTTGACTTTTCATAGCCGGTCTCAAACAAGTCTGTTTCTTCTCGTTTTTTCCCGTCCCATCGCATACCTGCAAGCAGGGCACACCGGTACCCTTTTGTGCATCTGCTTGTTGGTGGCGTTACCCCCAAACCCCCGTTCCGCACACTCCTTCGTCCTGTGGCTGCGCATCTTTCTACGGAAAGACGCTATTTTCAAAAAACCGTATCTGCGTAAAATGCCGTTATCGTTCCTGCTTCTTCTGTGCAGCGTCATCTCTTTGTTCCATTGGTTCGTTCAGAATTCGCTCCACGTTCGCCCGAACGGTCAGCAATTCGCGCATTTCGTTCTTTGCGTCTCTATACTCGGCATAATCCTTTTTTCGCTGCATTGTCAAGGCTTCATATTCCGTTTGCAGCATTTGAACAGTCGGGAGCTTCGTCAGTTTTCGCTCATCAAAAGCCTGTTTAGCCGCTCGATGAATCAAAATTTCCTGTTCATGCTCAATGAGAAATTTCCTAGCATAGTCGGACTTTTTATATGCCGCATACGTTTCGCGCGTTCTCAAGTAACCGAGAACGTGCTTTTTCAGTTCTGCAACTTCCCTTATTTGTGCTTCCTCGTTCTTCATCTTCTTGAGCAGTTCCCCCGTGTCGAAAAGTCGCCGCTTTTGTCTTTTCTGCCAATTCTGAAAGGTTTTGAATATGATGCTCCGAAAGATACGTCAGCGTCTGCGCCATCTGCTTGGCATTAAACACCTTCGCCCACCGTGCATAACCGCCGCCTTTGCCCTGTTGCAGTTTTGCCTGCACATCAACCAGCAGACTTACGCTTGTGTGTTCAATCTTAGGCTTTTGTCCTTTTCGTCGTTCCTTCGGTTTCCATTCCCGCTTTTCATCCAGCGCTGCGCGCAGCACCTTTTCCGAATACTCCTCGCCCAGCGAATCAAACCGCTTAAATCGAACCTGTCCCGGCACACGAGCGCTCATACGTTTTCCGCGCTTAATTTCCAAGCCTTTTTCCTTCAATGCGGAAAGAAGCGCATCAAAGCTCTCCGGCTTTTGCTGCATGATTCCATCTATGGTTGCCCGCATTTCTTCCCGCTGCGATTGCGTTGCTCTATCGCCTAACCACTTGTCATAGGTCAAGGTCGTATGTTGTGGCTTCTCAATGATCGACAGCCCGTTTTCCACGCATAATGTATCACTCAACTTACCCAGTGCTCGTCCGCTTCCTAAAAAGTCGCGGAATTTTCGGCCACACGCCAGATTCACCGCAGAAAAAATAATATGCGAATGGAAAGAATTTTGTCAAGGAATATTTTATCCATTAAGAAATTCTGTGCTTTTCCGTTCTATAATTCATCTGTTTCATTAAGGCTTCAAACAAAAATAGGCTGGCACTGTTGCAAGCATTTTCTGTCTGCAACAGTGCCAGTTTATCTTTGTTTTAGCTTTCCGCCTCTAAATTTATGCACCTGATGTAAAAAAGATTTCCATTATACACGACGTGAATAATGATTCCGACCACCTAAATTATACTGGTCAAAAAGGTATAGAAGGTGATCGAAATGCGTCGTAGGACAACCCTTGGAGATAGAAACCTCGTAGGTGAAAATATTATTCGCATACGAGCTGAAAAGAAAATGAGTCAAGGTGAACTTCTCTCTCAAATTCAGCTGATGGGTATAGATATGAACCAAGCAAAGCTATCGAGGATCGAAGGAAAACGCATTGCCATAACAGATCGCGATTTGATTGCAATCGCCAAGTGTTTAGGCGTTACGCTGGATGAACTGTGCAAGCAGGACAACGATACGAACGAGTGCTAGATGAAGCAGGAAGGGTGCGAATGAAAAATCAGAAAGAGGAGTTCTTTGAGCTTATTTATGCTCAATATGCAAAAAAGTTGGAGCGCATCTGTCTGCGTTATGTGAATTATCAGCCCGAATATCGAGAAATTGCTGCGGACAGCGTTCAAAAGACCTTCCTCAAGGCACTCGAAGAATATGACAGGCTGAAAGATGTCTCTTACATTGAGCCGTGGTTATATCAAACGTGTATGCACCGCTTCACAACTGCACTCAAAACATACAGACGGCGAATGAAGCATCATGTGGTGATAGATGAGAAAATGGAGAATGTTCTTTCGTCTGAGCGGACAATTACAACGATTGATGCTTTATTGGATAAAGAAAGCAATCTTGAGTTATTGAATCGTGTTTTTGATGCTTTTACTGACAGAGAGCGGAGCATTGCACAAGATTACTTTATTTCTGAAATGACTGCCGAAGAAGTTGCAAATCGAAATCAAACATCAATCGGAGCAATTAAAGCAATTATATTCAGAATGAGAACCAAAGCGAAAAAGATTGCAAAAGAAAATCTAAATTTTTTGCTCATTGTTCCGTATCTTTTGATACTACTGGTCGCTTCTAAAAAGTGAAAGGGGGAAATAGACGTGGATGCCACCTCAATGGCTCTTTGCCATACTAAAGTTGAGGAAATTCGCCGTAGAATCTCCGAAGGAGAACTCACGGCCCAACAAATCCATGACATCCTGATTTCGGAAATCGAGAACGAGTTAAACCGACCGACGAAGGAAGTGAATATGGCTTATGTAAAGATTTGTGAAGAACTCTTATCCTCCCTCGGCGCTGACGATGAACCATTGGTCGATCAGTATTATATCAGTAATCGTCGTTCAATCCAAAAAGTGTTGGAAAAATCACATTTTCCTCGAAGAAGGCTTCCTAAATTTAAGCTGGTTACTGCGTTTTGTTTGGCAGCTGCAATGCTCTTTGCCGTTGTCTTAATCCCTAACGGGAAAATTGAGATAACTCCTTCTGCTGATGATGAACAATATATCATACAAGGTCATTCCATCCAATCCACTAATAGCATTGCAAACGCAGGTCCCTCTTTAGATCACCTTGGAAGCTATGACACAACTGATTGGCAAGAAGTTGTTCGCCTAATGGGTGGAACTCCTCAAATTCCTCAGTGGTTACCAGAAGGCTGGAGTGTGACGAGATATAGTATAGATTTGATGGATTCATTTTCAGCTTTAGAAATCAAGTATGAAAATAATGAAAGGAGTGAAGAATGGCTTTCATATACCCTATTTGTTTACTTTTCAATCGACGATATGTATAATGCTGTTGAAAAAGATAGAAATGGAACTGAAATTCTTCTCAACAACGGAAAAAAAGTTTACATGTTTGGTAATTTAGGTACTCAAGATATCATGTGGATAGAAGGACAGAATGAATTTAACTTGAGTGGAAATATTGAAAATAGGTATATGTTACAAATGGCTGAATCTATAAAATAACAAAGAAAGGAACAAAAAATGAAAAAGATCTGTTTGATAATCGTCGCTATACTCATGCTGAGTATTCAAGTATTACCTGTAAGTGCGGATAATCGCTTTGAACCATTTGCTGATTTAGTTGTAAAGAGTGGTTCTGCTTATCTTAATTCAAGCGGAAAAGGTATCTTCAAACTTACAACAAAACAAGATGCAGCAGAAATAAAAGTCACTTCCTGTTCGCTGTACAAAAAGGATGGACGCAATTCAAGTTTTGTAAAATCCCTTGATACGCCAACTAATGTTGCTAAGAATAGAAGCCTATATTCTGCAACTGTTGATTATTCATCCCATCTTACTTCTGGTCAAACTTATTATATTGTTGCCACGTTTAACATTGATGGATATGAAAAGGTTTATACTTCACCGACTGTAACCATCAAATAAAACAGCAGGGCTGCATCCGAAAGAATCGAATCAGCCCTCATCTCTATTCTCTATTCACGTTAAGCAGGAAGACAATGCAAAAAAGATGTCCCTGCAAAACGAGCTTGGCCGCTGCCATCCCCAAAAGGATGGATGTTCTACAAGGACTTTCTTATTGTATCATGATCTCTCCTGCCTGTAAAGTATCAATTTTGAGCAGAGGAGGTTCACAATGGAGGAATTTGTGCGAGAAGTGCTTAGCAGGTATACAAGCTTTGTGTCGGAAAGGCAGCTCTATGAACGGTGGCTTGATATGCGTGAAAACAGTGATGTGCGTGACGCACTGGTCATGACAGAAATGAAAATTACAATGATTCAGAGCTGGTTCAATCTGCTGAACGCCGACGAGCGTTTCGTAATTGAAAAGCACCTTCTGGACGAGCTGGAATGGCCGCGTGTCGCATTTTCCTTTACAAAGAAGTGGGACGGCGAGTTTACCCGTACGGAAAGGTCGCTTGCAGCATATCAGGCGAACGGGCTCAAGAAGATTATTTCGTTTGTTAAAGCTCATCGAGATATGGTCATGGCACTCTTTGGCGATATTTACAAAGACATGAACAAATAAACAAGCAAATAATCCAAGCAGTCGTCCTTGCCAAAGGGTGGCTGCTTAAATTTTTCGGCAATCTCCAGGACAGCAAATAAACGCTTTACTTTGTATGATATAATCAAAATTAGTAGAAAAATAAGCAAAAATGTAGTATACTTAATTTGGATAGTAGAAATATCATTAAATTTATAATTCAAAAGGAGAGATCGTATTGCTTAGGACATTTAAGATGAACGTATGGCTTTTATTCTTGCTGCTGCTCCTTAGTCAAAATGCGTTAGCAGATAAAGCAGTAATTTTCCCGGCATCTCAGAGTGTATTAAGCCAAGAAAGAATTGGATCAATTATCGCTGATTTTTTTGCTGAAAAATGTGAGTTGTCACATGAATACGTTGAATCTGCGCTTAGGGAAAATACCGATAACATTAGATTCGGCTTGTTGGGATATGGATATATTTCTGATGCTCAAAACACACCCGTATGGGAAGCATATTTTCAGCTTCATGGAGGAAATCACCATATACTTCTAGACTCAGAAGGAACAGTTTTATTTTGGCAGAGTCATAACACCGAACACCATAAAGATGAATTGGATGTATGGGAGAATATCATTCCTGCAACTCCATTGGAAACGGATGCTACTGAAGATCAAATTCTATTCGATGTAAAGGAAAAACTGAAAACGATAGAAAAATGTTCTGAAAACGAAATTGATAGATTTAATTATAAAATATGTTTTGCATACGAATATCACTTTAATAAAGGACAAATTCCCATATGGTTAACCTATATATATGACAATAATAATCTTGTATATAAACAAGCAAATGGATACAATGGATCATTTATGTGTATAAATAAGTCTCGATCAGATTTCGGAGAATATAAAACAGATTTGCCTTCATTTGGCGACACAATGGGATTTCCATATTCTGTATGGCGCGATAATACCCTTTCGATTGAAGAAAAAGCTACACAATCAAATCTTTGGCGGCCTATTGTTGAGCAATGGTTAAAGGATTATCCTTATTCTCAAGCCGACTTGGGGGTAGTTTATGATATTATAATTCGTCAAACCTACGGTATTCCTGATGAAAATTCTATTACGCAACAAGAAGCTGAACAAATTGCTAAGAATTATGCTTCCCATTTAGATATCAGTGATCGATTTATAGAAAAGAGATATTGCCGGGCTAACTCCCTAATAACTAATCCAGAGAAGCCTATATGGAGGATTACGGTATCAGAACCGAGCATTTCTATTGATGAAGCGAAAAAGTATCGTGGAGTGGATGAATCAATTTTCAAAAAGTATGTAGTAGAAATTGAAGCACTCACAGGCGAAATTGTATATTCAACTATTGTTGATTCGAATACTCCGGCGTATATGTGGCAATATTAAAGAAATTAAGCCTTATCTTACTCATTTTCAATAAAGTTATTCTACGCTAAAAAAGGCGCAGCCCTGACACAAGATGTCTGAGCTGCGCTTTTTAGCTCTAGCAAATTTTAGAGAACATCAATCTACGAATCCAGATTCCATGAGGGTATCTTTATACACCTTCCAAAGAACCTCTTTAGTTTTAGGGCCGACGATACCATCGGCTACATCTTCAAATTCGTACGTTTCAAGCTCTTTATGATGATCAGATTGAAATTCCTTTACAACTTCTCTAGTTTTAGCATCAAATTTACTATTATGATGATCAAGAAAATTTTTAGGGCTCTTATAATTATTGAGAATAAGCTTCAGATTGCGAACATACGTGTTAGAACAACCTTCTTTGAGATTTGCACTTCCAAACGCTTCCAGAGGAGTTTGTGGATGTCTATTTGCAAGTTGATTAGTAATATAGTTACTAGCAACAAAGCCCTGTACAGGAGCAGTAATTTTATACCACGTATAAGAATCGCTTCCACAACTAGGCAGGATGCCATCATAATAGGTCACAGTTGTTCCATTCTTAACGGAGCTAACAACGTTACCAGAAGTGCTCGGAATCGAACGGATATTGAGAGATGTGCTTTGGGTTGTAACACGCCCGGTTCTAAGTACACCGCTGTTGGGAAAATCGTCGTATTTCTTACCAGTGGTACTGCCACCTCCGCTGCTACTTCCTCCCCTAGTAATGAACTCTGACATAGCCCAACCTGTATAACCGTAAAGGTCCGTCTTATTCGTGGTATGACTGGTAATTTTAACCTTAAGCCAGCTACCACTTTCATCAAGAATATTGCAAGTAGCACCCTTATTTACCAAACCATAGGAGCTACTGCTACTGCTAGGCTTACTTCTCAGATTAACTGCGGCCTTATTAAATGTACCAGTCTCTGCAAGCGCAGATGCAGATAACACAAGAGCAATAATAAAAATCGAACTGGCCAAAATACATTTTTTAAAAAATTTCATAACCAATACTTCCTTTCAAATTCGTCAAATGATTTATGAATCGAACGGAAGCATATCCTTATAGAACATCTATCCTTTATAGGATAGCAGCGGCCAAGCTATCTACAGGAATATGCTTCATTAAGCAATATCCAATGGAATCACCCCCTTTCTTACTGATTTACTCTGTATTTTTCTCTTTGCTTGTATATATTGTAAAAGAAATGATAAAAAAACAAAATGAAAAGCCCTGGAAAATACTAAGAAAAAAGCGTGAAACTTACTTTTGTTTGGGACTATTTTTATTTTCTAAAACAGACTTTTCTTTTACAGATTTATCAATTCCAAACGCTATTCTATCTAGCATGTTTTCTTGAGCTTGTACCAATTCTTTCCGATTGATCGCCGCTTCCATCGCATCCTTAATCGAAACCCGTCCATCCGACACGCGCGGCAGCGCGTCGGGAATGACCTTGCGCGTCCAGTATCGGATGCGGTTCAGCTCCGCCAATTCAGCTTTGACTTCTTCTAGCTTGGGAAGGAGGGCTTCGCGCTCCGCTTCAAGCTGTGCGCGTTCTGTTTTCAGCGCTGCGCGTTGCTCCTTATCGAGAGGAGACGCAAGCCCCAGCGATTTCGTGAGCTTTTCGCGAAACCAGATTGCTTTTTGCAGACGGCTCAATTCGTCGCCGTGTTCGGTCTTGAACTTTTCGCGCTTGCCGTTCCAATGGATGCTCTCGTATTCCTGTTGAATCGGCTTCAATTCTCGGATGGTTTGAATCGCGCCAAACAGCGCGTCGATATCGCGGATTCTGCGTTCCTTTGTCGCAGATTCCGCTTTGATTTTGGAAAATTTCTGTTTCGTTTCGCCGATGTACCGTCCGAGCTGTCCGACCGTATAAAGCTCGTGATTCGAGAGGAAGGAAACCGCTTTGAAGCCGTCCTTCAAATCATGGACAGCTCCTTTTTCCTGCGCATAGCGATTCCATG
>ERZ836441.1824-NODE-1824-length-19017-cov-3.503006_pt1 | contig 19017 bp, 18 predicted proteins | sample MGYA00519686_ERZ836441 | MGnify/ENA primary metagenome ERZ836441 (study PRJEB31850, sample SAMEA3708800) | human gut metagenome | biome: human gut; feature: human-associated habitat; material: faeces | place: China | collected 2014 ... | reverse complement strand
ATCAGGTTATTGGAGAGGGCGGTGCACTGGAGGCGCTTATAGAAGCCAAAGCAGCTGGAAAAATCGGACACATCGGACTGACTGCGCATTCCACTGCTGTTTTTGAGCGTGCATTGGAGCTGGATTGGGTAGAAACAATTATGTTTCCATATAATATTGTAGAGCAGCAGGGCGCTGAACTGATTCGCAAATGTGCTGAAAAAAATATCGGATTTATTGATATGAAACCACTTGCCGGTGGCGCAATCGAAGATGGTACACTTGCACTTCGCTATGTCTGTTCCAATCCGGATGTGACTGTTGTGATTCCAGGAATGGCAGAGATCCGTGAACTGGACGAAAATATGGCAGCCTGCTCTGATTCTACACCTCTTACAGAGGAAGAACTCAAGAAGATGGAGGAGGTTCGCGCGCAGCTTGGAAATGATTTCTGTCGTCGCTGCAATTACTGTGCACCATGTACCGTAGGTATCAATATCCCAAGTGTATTTCTCTTTGCCGGTTATCTGCAGAGATATGATCTGGCAGACTGGGCGAAAGAACGCTACAGCACGCTGAAAGTAAAAGCTTCTGCATGCATTGGCTGTGGCAAATGTGAGCCAAGATGTCCATATCATCTGCCAATCAGAGAAAAATTAAAGGTATGCGCGAAAGATATGGGAGAATAAACATGTTCAAAGATATTGTAAAAGCAAGCAGAAGCTACAGAGGATATGATGAATCTTATCGCTTCAGCAGAGAAGAGTTGGAAGACTTCGTGGACTGCGCGCGTTTTGCACCGTCCAGCGTGAACGCCCAGCCATTTCGTTATTATCTGGCATGGGAGAATGAAGAAGTAGACCGAATCCAGAAACTGACAAACTGGGCGCGGGCGCTTCCGCAGATGCAGCTTCCTCATCCGGGCATGTGCCCGACAGGATTTATCATCATCTGCCAGGATCTGAACCTTGGAGCTTCCATCCCTAGATACCAGAAAGATGTCGGAATTGTGGCACAGACCATGCTTTTGGCGGCAGCTGAACGTGGACTTGGCGGTTGCATGATTGGAAACTACAATGCCGATTCCGTCAAAAAAGAACTGCACCTCGCCGAAAATCTCGCTCCGGTGCTGATCGTGGCATTTGGCAAGCCGGCAGAAAAAATTGTGATCAAAGAAATCGAGGAAGGCGAGAACATTGCCTATTACCGCGATGAGAACGATGTACATTACGTACCCAAAAGAAAACTGGAAGACATTATAATAAAGAAATAAAGAATTCCCAATACCATACTTTATTTCCTAAAGTGCGAAGCATGACTACACCCCATCAATTAAAACTGAAGAGAGAATCTGGATATAACCACTACGGGTACAGATGCATCTGCAAGAGTTCGTAGAAATACTTGGGATGTATCCTTAGTTATCAGAACCGCAAATAGCTAAAAATTGACATTAATCAAACATTTATATAAAAAACTGCTGTAATATCGGCAGTTTTTTGTACTTTATTTGACTTGTTGAGACAAAATGCAGTGTGCTATAATAGAAAAAGTTTGTTACTCATAATAAAAGAACAGGGGTAATAAAAGATTTAAACTCAGGAGGCGAATAAAGTGAAATATTTAAGACAGTTTGGAATCATTCTGGCTGTGACCTGCGCGGGGGAGATTATGAAATATTTTATCCCGCTTCCAATACCGGGTAGTATTTATGGACTGATTCTGATGTTTGTGCTTCTGCTTGCAAAAGTGATCAAGGTAGAACACGTAAAAGAAACAGGAGAATTTCTGATTGAGATCATGCCGCTTATGTTTATCCCGGCAGGTGTAGGACTTGTTACGTCCTGGAGTCAGTTGCAGTCTTTCCTGGTGCCACTTCTTGTAATAACAGTAGTATCTACATTTGTAGTTATGATTGTGACAGGAAAAGTGACAGATTTCTTAATTTCAAGAAAAGGAGAGAAGAAGAATGGATAATCTGATTTTGAGTTCTGCAACAGTTGGAATCGTGATCAGCCTGCTGGCTTATGAGATCGGCCTGGCTGCTCAGCGCAAATGGAAACTGGCAGTTTTAAATCCATTGTTGATTTCCATCATACTTGTAATTGCGTTTCTGGTAGTATTTCATGTGGATTATGAAAGTTACAATATGAGTGCCAAATATCTGAGCTATCTTCTGACACCGGCAACGGTCTGTCTGGCTATACCTCTTTATCTTCAGCTGGATCTGTTGAAGAAAAATATAGTAGCGATTCTTGTTGGTGTATTTTCCGGAGTGCTCGCAAGTCTTGGAACCGTACTTGCAATGTCAGTCGTATTCGGTCTGAACCATAAAGAATATGTAACGATGCTTCCAAAATCTATTACTACAGCGATCGGTATGGGAGTATCTGAGGAACTTGGCGGATATGTGACAATTTCTGTTGCGGTGATCATCATTACAGGAGTACTTGGAAATATGGCAGCAGAATTTATCTGTAAGCTTTTCCGTATTAAGAGCCCGATTTCCAGAGGCCTTGCAATCGGCACGGCATCCCATGCAGTAGGAACTGCGAGAGCAATGGAACTGGGTGAAGTCGAGGGAGCAATGAGCAGTCTTGCTATCGTTGTGTGCGGTCTGTGCACAGTAATCGGAGCATCCATCTTTTCCTATCTGTGGTAAACGGAAATAAAAAATACAAAAAGTTGACGATTCATCCTGAAACCACGGATGGTCGTCAACTTTTTTTCTGTTCTAAAAGAGTTATATGTATCTCTCCTGCAACTGGCTGTCATACATTTGCTTAGACCCTATAGTTTTGCGCCACCGGATTTCCCCGGCTATGCCTTTTTTTAAAATAAATATAGTCTTTTATTGCATAAACGATAATATGTAGTATTGTATATTTGAATTCATTCCATGTTTTATTCAGCATTGATACTGAGCGGCTGTTCCTGATTATTTAACATTCCCATTTTTGTAAGTAATGATATTGCATCACCCATGCCTGCTACATAGGACATGTCTGCGTATCGTTCATCCCTTGATTCCAGGCATGCAATATAATCATCTACGACTCTTCTCATCACATAAGGTATTTTCAGACTGCTGTAGCGTTCTTCCAGATAATCCAGATCACCGTTGTCCTGCTGAATATACTCATCCGATTCAAATATTTTCTGTCTCCTTTCTCCCATCATTTTTTCGATGTAGTTTGCAATTACAGCTTCGTTTTTGTTTTCCAATTTTTAATCCTCCGTTTGTGCAATAACTATAGGTTTCGCCATTATTCTATAATTCAGGAAGGTATATCGTCAATATGATTCGTCAGACAATTTCTTAGATTTTTCGACAAATCATAGAATCTTCTTTGGTAGATTTTATGTTATTTTTAAAGCATTTCCGATGGTTTTTGTGTGTTTTGATTTTTTATAAAAACAGAGTCGTTTTTTGCTAAGAATTTTCTTTACTTTTCTGTAGTTTTCGAATAATATTGTAGGTATATGCATATCAGAATATGAATAAATATGCATTCCATTTCAGAAGGGAGAGGAACTTATGACAACTTCACACATCTGCATCATGATAGCAATCATTGTTTATCTGGGTGCAATGATCTATGTCGGCTACCTCTGTTCCAAGAAAAATAATGACACATCCGATTTTTATCTGGGTGGACGTAAACTTGGACCATTGGTTACGGCAATGAGTGCAGAGGCTTCCGATATGAGCAGCTGGCTTTTAATGGGACTTCCGGGTCTGGCGTATCTGTCTGGAATCGCTGATGCCGGATGGACTGCGATCGGACTTGCAATTGGAACGTATCTTAACTGGAAGATCGTTGCAAAGAGAATTCGTCTCTACACACATGTAGCAGGCAATTCGATTACATTGCCATCATTCTTCAGCAACCGTTTCAGAGACAACAGACATCTGTTACAGTCGATCGGAGCTATTTTTATCGTTATTTTCTTTATTCCGTATACGGCTTCCGGATTCGCAGCCTGTGGAAAACTTTTCTCCAGCCTTTTTGGAGTAAAATATCTCACAGCAATGATCATCAGTGCCCTTGTTATAGTTGGATATACGACTCTCGGAGGATTTCTTGCCGCATCAACAACGGACTTTATCCAGAGCATCATCATGTCTATTGCACTGATCATCGTATTTTGTTTTGGGGTATCTATAGCAGGAGGTCCTTCGGCGGTTATTGATCATGCGAAATCACTGCCGGGTTATCTGACCATGATGACAACTTATGATCCTGTAAGTGGAACGGAGTCTGCATATCCTGTTATAAATATTGTTTCCATGATGGCCTGGGGACTTGGCTATTTTGGTATGCCGCATATTCTTCTTCGATTTATGGCAATTGAAGATGAAAAGAAACTTTCCTTATCAAGAAGAGTAGCTACTACATGGGTAGTGATCTCACTTGCTGTAGCAGTTATGATCGGTGTAATCGGACTTGGAATGACAGAAGCAGGCAAGCTTGAAATGCTTCAGGGTTCTAATTCTGAGACAATTATTGTAAAGATCGCAGATCTTCTGAGTACATACGGGGTTCTTCCGGCACTGCTTGGTGGAACAATCCTGGCCGGAATACTGGCTTCTACGATGTCTACAGCTGATTCACAGTTACTGGCAGCATCTTCAGCGGTGTCGTCAGATCTGCTTGGAAGAATTATTAAGAAAGACAAAAAAGAGAGTATGCTTGCCGATCGTATAACCTTACTTCTGATCGCGGTTGTAGCTGTGATCATTGCACGTAATCCGGACAGCTCTGTTTTCAATATTGTATCTTTTGCATGGGCTGGATTTGGAGCAGTATTTGGACCGGTTGTACTGTTTGCTTTGTTCTGGCGTCGTACGAACTGGCAGGGAGCACTGGCAGGAATGATTTCTGGTGGTGTTATGGTATTTGTATGGAAATACCTTGTACGTCCAAATGTATCTTTCCTGAATTTTTATGAATTACTTCCGGCATTTTTGGTTTCCTGTGCTATGATTGTCATTGTAAGCCTTGCAACAAAGGCTCCGTCAAAAGAGATCATTGATGAATTTGAAACAGTTCAGAAGAGAATGGCCGAGTAATATATAATCAGTTGAAAATATAACAGATAAATAAAAAATGTGAAGTCTTGATAATTAAGACTTCACATTTTTTATGTTTACGCTATCTGCCATATTAAAAATGGACCTGAGGGGAATCGAACCCCTGTCCGAAAGCCTATCCCTTGCGGTGTCTCCCATCACAGTCGCTGTTTTAACATTCCCTTGGCAATACGCCCATCGACAGGCTTATTGCTTCAGTAGCTTCATGATACATCTACCGGGGCAAAGCTTACCCGGCAAGGTTTCTCACATAGTCGACACCAGATTCCTGATGTGTGAGTGCATCAGGGCTGATGAGCAGCACTTAGGCTGCTAACGCGTACTGTTCGTCTGCGTTTATATTTAGTTTCCCGGTTGGTACGCAGTCCAGGAGTCTGCGGATGGCTGCCTCAACTTCAAAGCCCCCGTCGAAACCAGTACAAGCCCTGATCAGGTTCGGAAAGATCCGATATTACTGGTAAACAGACGATGCTTGTGTTTCTGACTTTTTCTATTATATGAAACTGTATATAGAGTTGTCAAGGGAAGAACTTGGTTTTTATAACCTTTTTATAAAATACTGAAAAAACTTGACAGTGACAGTTAGAAGATGTAAACTCATGATAGATATAACGAACAGAAGTTGCTCGAAACAAATAGTAAGACAAAACAAACTGAACGGATCAGGAGGAACGAAAATGGAAGCACTGCGAGAGGAAATATATGATCATACATCAGATCCTGCTCAGGAATCCTTCCGTAATCAGCAGTATCAGAGAAGCAGCATGCAGCGGAGTGCTATTGTTGACAGACTTCGCCGGGAAGGCTGCAGGATTACAAAACAGAGAAAGATCATACTGGATATTATTTTGCAGGAAGAATGTACCTGTTGTAAGGAAATATATTTTCTGGCATCTAAAAAGGATCCAAATATTGGAATGGCGACAGTATACAGAATGATTAATCTTCTAGAAGAAATCGGTGCCCTGAAAAGGAAAAGCGCTTATCGCATCTGCGATGAACAGGGACAGGTACCTGTCTGCTGTGTACAACTGGATGATCAGACAAATATCCGGCTGGATAATGAAAAACTTTGCAAGATCATTGAAAAAGGAATGGAATCCTGCGGATATCTTCAGTCAAGGAGAGTACGACGCGTATCCGTTGAAAATAGCAACTAATGGACTCCCGGAAGAAAATACGCAAAAAACAGAAGTGAATTACTCTGTTTTTAGATGATAATGAGAAAATTTATCACTTTTGCAAGTTAGTCTGGACTTTTGTTTTGGAGATTTTATAATATGTGTAATGTTAAAAAAGAAATATACAGGAGGATATTACAATGATCAAACTTGATAAGAAACACAGCGGAGTATTCGCGGCAGGAGTATTATTCGGAACAGCAGGAATCAAACTTCTTTCCAGCAAAGATGCAAAAAAAGTTTATACGAACTGTACAGCAGCTGTTCTTCGTGCAAAAGACTGCGTAATGAAAATTGTATCCAAGGTTCAGGAGAACGCAGAAGATATTTATGCAGAAGCACAGCAGATCAACGAAGATCGCGCAGCAGCTGAGGAAGCATTTGAAGATACTGCTGAAGAAGAAACATTTAAAGAAACAGAAGAAACTGCAGCAGAAGAGGAATAAGAACAAAGCACCTGCGGAGAGAAACTGCAGGTGTTTTTCATAACTAAAGGTGATGACAATATGAGATTTAAAATAGAACATGAAATCAGAGGCAGAGTCAGACTTCATATCTGTCAGAAACGAATGACATGCAGACAGGCAGATCAGTTGGAATATTTTCTGACAAAACTGAATGGTGTAATCTCTGTCAAAGTAGTAGAGAGAAATCAAGACGTAGTGATCTGTTATTCTGATAACAGAGAAGAAATGCTGAGGGCAATTCAGAGATTTTCTTATGAAAAGGCTGAGGCACCGGAAAGTTATCTTCAGAATTCAGGAAGAGAAATGAATGGAGAATACTGGGAGAAGATGGTAAACCATGTTGTGCTCCATTATGGTAAGAAAATATTCCTGCCACTTCCGGTCCGGACATTTCTGACAACGCTGAAATCTGTGAAATATATCTGGAAAGGTGTGCGCACACTTGCAAAATGCAGAATTGAAGTTCCGGTACTGGATGCAACGGCGATCGGTGTATCCATGCTCAGAGGTGACTTCAGTACAGCTTCTTCCGTAATGTTCCTTCTTGGCTTTGGTGAGATTCTTGAAGACTGGACACACAAAAAGTCTGTGGATGATCTGGCACGAAGCATGTCCCTGAATGTGAGCAAGGTATGGCTGATAACAGAGGATTCTGAAGTTCAGGTAGGAACAGATGAAATTAAACCTGGTGACAGAGTCCGTATACATATGGGAACCGTAATTCCGTTTGACGGTATTGTTACAGAAGGCGAGGCTATGGTAAATGAGGCGTCTCTAACAGGGGAATCCATGCCGGTGGCAAAACATGAATCCAGTTATGTATATGCCGGAACGGTTATGGAGGAAGGTGAACTTACCATTCGCGTAAAAGAAACTTCTGGCTCTACCAAGTTTGAAAAGATCGTAACCATGATCGAAGAGACTGAAAAACTGAAATCGGCAGTGGAGAGCAAAGCAGAACATCTTGCAGACAGACTGGTTCCGTATACACTTGCTGGTACAGCTCTTACATATGCACTCACACGAAATGTGACCAAGGCATTGTCTATTCTTATGGTTGATTTTTCCTGTGCATTGAAACTTGCAATGCCAATTTCTGTTCTTGCAGCGATACGTGAGGCAAATGCACATCATATTACGGTGAAGGGTGGAAAATTTCTGGAAGCAGTTGCTGAGGCAGATACGATTGTGTTTGATAAGACAGGAACACTGACGAAGGCACAGCCGACAGTTGTTGATGTAGTTTCCTTTAACGGTGATTCAAAAGAAAATCTTCTCAGACTTGCTGCATGCATGGAAGAACATTTTCCACATTCCATGGCAAAAGCAGTTATGGATGCTGCAAAAGAACGTGGCCTGACTCATGAAGAAATGCATTCAAAAGTTGAATATATTGTAGCTCACGGAATTTCAACAATGGTAGATGGAAGAAAAGCAATTATAGGAAGCCATCATTTTGTATTTGAAGATGAAAAATGTACAATTCCGGTCGGAAAGGAAGAATTGTTCAGAAATCTTCCGGAAGAATATTCTCATCTGTATCTTGGAATTGAAGGGAAACTTGCCGCGGTGATCTGCATTGAAGATCCGCTTCGCCCGGAGGCACCGGAGGTTGTAAAGGCACTGCGAAAAGCGGGGTTCACACAGATCGTTATGATGACAGGTGACAGTGACCGCACAGCAAAAGCAATCGCAACCAGAGTTGGAGTCGATAAATATTATTCTGAAGTACTTCCGGAGGACAAAGCAAAATTCGTAGAAGAAGCTAAAGCACAGGGACGTAAAGTCCTGATGGTAGGTGACGGAATTAATGACTCTCCGGCGCTTTCTGCAGCAGATGTTGGTATTGCGATCAGTGATGGAGCAGAACTTGCAAGAGAAATTGCGGATATCACGATCGGGGCAGATGATCTGAGTGTCATGGTTACACTTAAGGAAATCAGCAATGGTCTGATGGATAAGATCCATAAGAATTACAGACGTATCGTTGGTATTAATGGAAGTCTGATCGCTCTTGGTGTAACAGGAGTGATTCAGCCGACTATGTCTGCATTGCTTCATAATACTTCAACTTTACTGATTGGTATGGACTCTATGAAATCTGTACTCTAAAGTCAGTGCAGGATATGAAAAGTTAATTAAAGAAAACTCTTGACAGCGAGTGAAAAGTATTGTACTATCATATTAGTTAGAAGTAGCTAACAAATAAAAATTTACGGATATGGAAACATATCCGTAAATTTAAAACAATAGGTTAGACACAACTAATCAACGGGAGACTTAAGGATGTTAGAAGCTGAGATCATAGCACACTGTGCACCTACGCTGGCAGGAATCAAAACTGCAAATATGTTTACTTATACACCAATGAACAGAAATAAACTGTCCATGGAAATTGAAGAGGAAAACAGAAAACTGAATTGCAGAGGTGTTTTTGTGGAAGTGCTCAGAACAAGTGAATATAAGGCACTGGTCTATGTATACCGCAAAAAGAAACTGGAACAGGATCTGCAGTGTGAAGGTGCATGTGCTCTTTTGAAAGACTGCGGTTATGAATGTCAGGAGACAGATTGCTGTATTCGACAGCTTCAGGAGCGCTTTTTTGAAAAAGATGGTTTTCCACATGAAGTTGGGCTTTTTCTTGGGTATCCTCTTGATGACGTGACTGGATTTATTGAACAGAAAGGTAAAAATTATAAATGTTGCGGAATCTGGAAAGTATATGGAAATGAAAAGCAGACTCAGATGCTTTTCCGGAAACTGAAGAAATGTTCAGAAATCTACAGACGACTTTGGGCGGATGGAAGATCAATTCTTCAGCTGACTGTTGCAGCATAAACAGAAAGGATAAGGTAAATCAAGATGAGTAAAGTAGCAGTAGTATATTGGAGTTCAACAGGAAACACAGAAGCTATGGCAAATGCAGTAGCGGAAGGAGCAAAAGCAGCAGGTGCAGAAGTTATTTCTTTTGAATCAGCTGATTTTTCAGCAGATAAAGTAGATGAATTCGATGCGATCGCGTTTGGCTGCCCGGCAATGGGAGATGAAGTTCTGGAAGAAGATGAATTCGAACCGATGTTCAACTCCTGTGAGACAAAACTTTCCGGCAAAAAGGTTGGACTTTTCGGATCTTATGGATGGGGCGATGGAGAATGGATGCATAACTGGGAAGATAAATGCAAAGAAGACGGGGCTGTTCTTGTCGCTGACGGTGTGATCTGCCAGGAAGAACCGGATGATGATGCAGTAGAAAACTGCAAGGCGCTTGGTAAAGCACTTGCATAATTCCAGATCATTCATAAAGACAGCAAAAAATATGACAATGGAGAACCGGAGCCTGTTTCTATGGCTTCCGGTTTTTGTTTTATGAAAATTACTTCTAATTCTGTCCAAATTTCTGCCATCCGTTCACAAAACTTACATAAATCTCTGCTAAGATAAAACAAAATAGAAAGTAAATGTTTGATGGAGGAATGAAAAATGGAAGCCCCAAAGATTCTTGTAGTAGATGATGAAAGTCGTATGCGTAAGCTTGTGAAGGATTTCCTTGAAAAGAAAAATTTCCATGTACTGGAAGCCGGAGATGGTGAGGAGGCAATGGATATTTTTTATGAAGAAAAAGATATAGCACTGTTGATCCTGGATGTCATGATGCCTAAGATGGATGGCTGGGAAGTATGTCGTGAGATCCGCAAAAACTCAAAAGTACCGATCATCATGCTCACTGCCAGAGGAGATGAACGTGATGAACTTCTTGGTTTTGATCTTGGTGTAGATGAATATATTTCCAAACCATTCAGCCCGAAGATCCTGGTTGCCAGAGTAGAAGCAATCCTTCGAAGAACCGGACAGGATGCCGGAAACGATGTGCTTTCTGCTGGTGGCATCGTGATTGACAAATCTGCTCATCAGGCAAGTGTTGACGGCAAACCAATGGAACTGAGCTTTAAGGAATTTGAACTTCTTACGTATTTCCTTGAAAATCAGGGAATTGCATTATCCAGAGAAAAAATCCTGAATTCTGTATGGAATTATGATTATTTTGGGGATGCCAGAACCATTGATACACATGTCAAAAAACTCAGAAGCAAAATGGGAGACAAGGGCGAATATATCAGAACCGTCTGGGGTATGGGCTACAAATTTGAGGTAGATGAAGCATGAAACCAAAGAAGAAAACGGCAGGAAAGTCAGAAAAAAGGAAGTTTCATCCGCTGAGACAGCAGATTGAATTCTGGTTTATCGGACTATTCCTGCTCTCCATGGTGATCACAACCGTGATCAATGGACTTTTTCTGGAACATTATTATATCAGCAAAAAGACAGATGTATTACAGGAAGCTGTAAAAAATCTCGAGGCGCTGAAGATGACAACAGACTCAGATGGAAAATGCAGTGCAGATATTTCTGATGAAATGTTTAAAGACAGTTCAGAGAATAATCTTACCTGGGTAGTGATCACAGCAGATGGACAGACAGTATGTTCTGTCGGAAGCAATGAAGATCTTCTGGAGGCCCGGCTGGTCGGTTATGCTTATGATCTGGATCAGAAAAAGGATGATCATGCAAAAACACTCCAGCAAAATGAGAATTATGTTATACAGCAGGTGAGGGACCGCTTTGCCGGAATGGAATATGTGGAGAGTTGGGGAGAACTCAAAAATGGCTGCTATTTTCTGATCCGAACGCCACTGGAGAGCATACGTGAGAGCGTTTCCATATCGAATAAATTTTATTTCTATGTTGGCATTTTGATCATTGTGGTCAGTGGATTTGTGATCTGGTTTGTGACAAAGAGAATCACGCGTCCGATCAGTGAATTGACACTGCTTTCCACGAAGATGAGTGAACTGGATTTTGAGACCAAATATCAGAGCCATGCCGGAAATGAGATCGATGAGCTGGGAGAAAATTTCAACCGTATGTCTGAACAGTTGGAAAAGACGATTTCAGAGTTGAAATCTGCAAACAATGAATTACAGAAAGATATTGAGAATAAAGAACGAATCGATCAGATGAGACAGGAGTTCCTGAATAATGTTTCTCATGAGCTGAAAACTCCGATCGCGCTGGTTCAGGGATATGCAGAAGGACTGAAAGAAAATATTTCCGAAGATCCGGAAAGCCGGGAGTTTTACTGCGATGTTATCATGGATGAGGCATCCAAGATGAATAAGCTGGTTCGTAACCTTCTTACTTTGAATCAGCTGGAATCCGGAAGAGATGAAATGACCGTAGAACGCTTTGATATTGTCACTCTGATACGGGGGGTTCTGCAGTCTATGGATATCATGATCCAGCAAAAAGAGGCAAAGGTCAGCTTTGATGCAGAAAAGCCTGTCTATGTATGGGCAGATGAATTTAAAATTGAAGAAGTCGTGACAAATTATACAAGCAATGCATTGAATCATCTGGATGGAGAAAAAGAGATCGAGATCCGTGTTCTGACAGAGGAGAACCATGTGAAAGTAACGGTATTTAATACAGGTACACCGATACCGGAGGAAGATATCCCGAATCTCTGGAATAAATTCTACAAGGTAGATAAGGCGAGAACCAGAGAATATGGTGGCAGCGGTATTGGATTATCTATCGTTAAGGCGATTATGGAAGGCCTCCATCAGCAGTATGGGGTGCAGAACTATGATAATGGTGTGGAATTCTGGTTCACGTTAGACAGAAAGAATCAGTAAAACAGCACAAATCGAGACAGATGTAAAGAAATCGCTTTGCATCTGTCTTTTTTTGGGTTATACTGGAATAATATCAATGAAGACAGGATGTGAGAGACAAATGATAGGAATCATCGACTACGATGCGGGCAACATCAAAAGCGTAGAAAAAGCACTTGCATATATTGGGGAGGAGACGATCGTTTCCCGGGATCCAGAGGTGCTTTTAAAAGCAGATAAAGCGATCCTTCCGGGCGTTGGAAGCTTTGGACAGGCAATGGAGAATCTGCACAGATACAATCTGGTACCGGTCATTAAAGATATGGTAAAAAATAATACGCCGTTCCTTGGAATCTGTCTGGGACTGCAGCTGCTTTTTGAGAGCAGTGAAGAGACACCGGGAGTAGAGGGGATTGGTATTCTGAAAGGAAAAATTCTGAGAATTCCACCGGCAGAAGGACTTAAGATTCCGCATATGGGATGGAATTCGCTGCATCTGCAGAATAACGGAAGACTGTTTCAGGGAATTCCAGAGGACACATATGTATATTTTGTACATTCCTATTATCTGCATGCAGAAGAACCGGAGATCGTAAAGGCAGTGACAGACTACAGCACAACAATCCATGCATCTGTTGAAAAGGGAAATGTATTTGCATGCCAGTTCCATCCGGAGAAGAGCAGCAGATACGGCCTCAAGATCCTAGAAAATTTTGCGAAACTGGAAAAGGAGGGGAACTGATATGTTTACCAAGAGAATCATTCCCTGTCTGGATGTCAATAAAGGCCGGGTGGTTAAGGGCGTTAATTTTGTGGACCTGAAAGATGCCGGTGATCCGGTTGAGATTGCAAAAGCATATGATGCAGCAGGAGCAGATGAGCTGGTTTTTCTGGATATCACAGCATCCTGTGAAGAACGTGATACGGTAGTTGATATGGTGCGTAAAGTAGCTGCCTGTGTATTTATTCCATTTACGGTTGGCGGAGGAATTCGTACCGTGGATGATTTTAAGAAGCTTCTCCGGGAGGGTGCAGATAAGATTTCTGTGAATTCTGCTGCAATAGATCGTCCGGAGCTGATTCGTGAAGCAGCAGAGAAATTCGGCAGTCAGTGTGTAGTGCTTGCTATAGATGCCAAGAGAAGACCAGGAGGTGGCTGGAATATCTACAAACATGGCGGACGTCTTGATACAGGACTGGATGCGATTGAATGGGCCAAAAAGGCAGAGGCACTGGGAGCAGGGGAAATCCTTCTTACCAGCATGGACTGTGATGGAACAAAATCGGGTTATGACATCGAACTGACATGTGCAATTTCAGATGCAGTCAGCATTCCGGTTATTGCCTCCGGTGGAGCCGGGACTCTGGAACATTTTTATGATGCTCTGACAGAGGGTGGCGCAGATGCAGCACTTGCAGCATCTTTATTCCATTATAAAGAACTGGAGATCAGTCAGGTGAAAGATTATCTGGCAGACAGAGGAATCTCCGTAAGAAGATAAGAGGTGAAAGAAACATGGCTCCTTTATCAGGAGAATGGCTGGAAGCATTGAAAGGCGAATTCCATCAGCCATATTATACGAAACTATACAAAACAGTGATGCAGGAATATCAGACACACAAGATCTTTCCTCCGGCAGATGATATGTTTAATGCATTTCATTTCACACCACTAAGTCAGGTAAAAGTTGTGATTCTCGGACAGGATCCGTATCACAATGATGGACAGGCCCATGGGTTATGTTTCTCTGTAAAAAGAGATGTAGAGATCCCGCCATCGCTGGTTAATATCTATCAGGAACTCCATGATGATCTGGGATGCTATATCCCGGATAACGGTTATCTGGAAAAATGGGCGAAACAGGGTGTGCTGATGCTGAACACAGTACTGACCGTGCGTGCGCATCAGGCAAATTCACACAGAGGAATCGGATGGGAACAGTTTACAGATGCGGCGATCCGTATCCTGAATGAACAGGACCGTCCTATTGTGTTCCTTTTGTGGGGAAGACCGGCACAGATGAAGAAGTCTATGCTGAATAATCCCAAACATCTGATTCTTGAAGCACCGCATCCAAGTCCGCTTTCTGCATACAGAGGATTTTTTGGATGCAGACATTTCAGCAAAACAAATGAATTTCTGATTCAGAATGGTTTGAAGCCGATCGACTGGCAGATTGAAAATAAAGAACAGCAGGAAATTAAGGAGTAAACATGAACCAGAAGAACAACTTAGTAAAAAATGCATCTTTCTTGATGGTTGCGGCAATGATCTCCAAGGTCATCGGTCTTCTTTATAAGAGCCCGCTTTCATCAATTGTAGGCAATATGGGAATGGGATATATCAGCCTTGCCCAGAATGCCTATATGATTCTTCTGATGATCGCCTCTTTCAGTATTCCGCAGGCGGTGTCGAAACTGATTTCAGAACGAATAGCTTTAAAAGATTACAAAAATGCCCAGAAGATTTTTCATGGATCTCTGATCTATGCGGCAATCGTAGGTGGAATCGTAGCACTGGTGTGTTTATTTGGGGCAAGATTTATTATTCCGAGCAATCAGCCGAATGCAGTACTGGCATTGCAGATCTTATCACCAACGATTTTCCTTTCCGGAATCCTGGGTGTATACAGAGGATATTTTCAGGCATACCGTAATATGATGCCAACTTCGATCTCGCAGATACTGGAACAGATTTTTAATGCGGCAGTCAGTCTGATCGCAGCCTGGATGTTCATTAAATATTTTGCCGATGGTACAGATGGAAGTGTGGCAAAATGGGGAGCCGCCGGATCTACTGTTGGTACGACAGCTGGTGTTGTGATCGCACTGTTGTTTATGCTCCTGGTATATGGCGTTAATCGGAACGCGATCAAACGCAGGGTCAGACATGATCATTATCATGAAGAGGAGTCTTATGGCGAGATCCTGAAGCTGATCATTCTGATCGTTTCTCCAATCATCCTGAGTTCTTTTATTTATAACATTAACGGTTATCTGAATGGAGTTCTATATTCTGAGATCATGGGCAAACATGGTGTAAATGCAGATATGATCAGTATGATGTATGCAGAATATGCGACCTACTTTATGAGTATTATCAATATTCCTTTGACGCTTTCAAGTGCAGCACCGACTTCGATGATCCCGGAGGTATCTGCACTGTATGCAACGGGAGATATTGATGAAACAAGGAGAAGAGTGGACCAGACCGTGCAGTTGTCCATGTTCATTTCTATTCCATGCGCGGTAGGACTGGCAGTGCTTGCACAGCCAATCGTATCACTGCTGTTTGGAGGAACAAATGGTGTGGCCGGAAAGCTTTTGATGCTTGGATCCTTTACGATACTTCTGAATGGAATGTCCAACATTTCCAATGGAGTACTTCAGGGAATTGGTAAACCGAAGATCCCTATGATCACAGCAGCAGTTGCGCTGGTTGTAGATGTGATTGTAGTTGTTGCGCTTCTGATGTTCACAGACCTGGGTATTTATGCATTGCTGGTTGCTATGATCGTGTATGCAATCGTTGTATGCGTGATGAATGATTTCTTTATGAAAAAATATCTGGGATATAAGAACCCATGGAAGGCGGCTTACGTAAGTCCGCTGATCGCTTCTGCAGTGATGGGTGTCGTGGCAGCTGGTGTTTATTATGGCTTTCATGCAATCTTACCATCTAATATCATCTGCCTGGGTGTATCGATCATTCTGGCAGCAGCAGCGTATTTCCTGGTTTATATCCTGGTTGATAAGACAGCATCCGAGCGGCTTTCCAGAATGCCTGGCGGGGCATATCTTGTTCGAATCGCACAGAGAATCAGAAGATAAGGGAAAACAAGTTTTTCAAATGATAAAATACGGAAAATACAGGATATCTGTTGGGTATTTCAACAGATATCCTTTTTTGTTATAAAATTTGACACTCAAATTAATTTGGGGAATGAATATGCGACAAATTGTGAAACTTGGTCATTGTCATTTGTAAAACTTTGTCGTATAATGTTACGGAATTCGATTTTGGAGAAATACTTTTAATAAGAAAGAACACGTTATATTCATATCTGTATATATACAGTTTTGACGAGGAGGTCGATTTATTGAATACATATACATTGGGAATTGATATCGGATCTACTACAGTAAAGATCGCGATTCTTGATGAAAATGACAGGCTTTTGTTTGCGGACTATGAACGTCATTTTGCGAACATTCAGGAGACACTGGCAGATCTTCTGGAAAAAGCAGAAAAGCAGCTTGGAGAAATGACATTATGTCCTGTAATTACAGGATCCGGTGGACTGACACTTGCGAATCATCTGGAGATTCCGTTTGTGCAGGAAGTTATTGCCGTGTCTACATCTCTTCAGAAGATGGCTCCGCAGACAGATGTTGCTATTGAGCTTGGCGGAGAAGATGCCAAGATCATTTATTTTGAAGGCGGTAATATTGAACAGCGAATGAATGGTATCTGTGCCGGTGGTACAGGTTCTTTTATCGATCAGATGGCATCTCTGCTTCAGACAGATGCACCTGGTCTGAATGAATACGCTAAGAACTACAAAGCTCTTTATCCGATCGCTGCCCGTTGTGGTGTATTTGCAAAGACAGATATTCAGCCACTGATCAATGAAGGCGCGACAAAAGAAGACCTGTCAGCATCTATTTTCCAGGCAGTTGTCAATCAGACGATCTCTGGCCTGGCATGTGGTAAACCGATCCGTGGACATGTGGCGTTTCTTGGTGGCCCGCTTCATTTCCTTTCTGAATTAAAGGAAGCGTTTATCCGTACTCTGAAACTGGATGAGGAGCATACGATCGTACCGGAGAATTCTCACTTGTTTGCAGCAATCGGTTCTGCACTGAATGCAAAAGAAGATGTTACAGTCTCTCTGACAGAACTGAAAGACAGACTTCGTCATTCCATCAAGATGGATTTTGAAGTAGAGCGTATGGAGCCGCTGTTTGCAACAGAAGGGGACTATGAGGAGTTTAATAAACGTCAGTCTTCTTATAAAGTTGCGACAGGCGATCTCGCATCCTATAAAGGGAACTGTTATCTTGGAATTGATGCAGGATCTACAACGACCAAAACTGCACTGGTAGGTGAAGATGGAAGTCTTCTGTATTCTTTCTATAGTAATAATAACGGAAGTCCGCTGAAAACTGCGATCCGTTCTATTCAGGAAATTTATTCCAAACTTCCGAAAGCTGCCAGAATCGCATATGCATGTTCTACCGGTTATGGAGAAGCGCTGATCAAAGCAGCTCTTCTTCTGGATGAGGGAGAAGTTGAGACGGTTTCTCATTATTATGCAGCAGCATTTTTTGATCCGGAAGTTGACTGTATTCTGGATATTGGTGGTCAGGATATGAAATGTATCAAGATCAAGAACCAGACCGTAGACAGTGTACTGTTTAGCTTCATACAGGGCTGTGTCGGCATTTTTGTAAAGATCCATATAGCAGTTTCCGGCTTCCGGGACGAATGCAATACCAACACTGATCGTGACATGATTTCTCTTCATTTCCTCAAAAGGAAGACTACGGATATTTTCAATCAGTTTTTTAACGCGTGCCGAGGCGATTTCTTTTGATTCGATGTTTCTCATATAAATGACAAATTCATCACCGCCGATTCTTCCGATAATATCATCTTTACGGAAATGGCGGAAAAATGTTTTGGCAAGTTCATGAAGAACTGCGTCACCGGCAGCATGACCATACCGGTCATTGACGTCTTTGAACTTATCTACGTCGAGAATGACAAAAGTACCTTTTTCATCAGGCATCTGTGTCAGAATTTTATTAATATGTGCTTCGGTAGCGCGTTTGTTGTAAGCACCGGTCAGTCCGTCAAGTTCGGCGGTTCTGATAAGTTCTTCATTTTGTTTGCGATTGGCTCGGATAATATAAAAAACAAGCAGGAGAACCAGAATCAGGAATACACCAAGAAGTATACTTTCATTAGTTTTGATAAAATCATAAGATTCCTGTGCATCTGCAACAGGAATTACATAGCAGATCATCCAGTCGTTCATTCCGAGTCGGGTATAGGAGAGATACTGCGCGGTAGCAGAGTCGGAAGCTGTACGCAGCTTTACGGTACCATTAGTTCCATTTTGAAAGTCCTGACGGACATTTTGCAAAGTAGCATTGGATAATAAGTTTTTGCGTTCATAAAACTTGAAGAAATTATCCCCATATGTAATTTTGTGGTAAGCCGGATCACCGTCATAAGCAATAATCTCCCCATTCTGGTTAACGATCAGGCTGTATCCGGAATTATCAAATACATCATTAAAAAGCATACGGCTTAGAGCGGTTACATTATAGGAACCCCCAAGTACAGCGATGACATTACCATTTTGATAAACGGGGATGCCAAGGATTACGCGGGTTTCTTTATCTACGCTGCTTTCAAGTGGATCACTTAAGGTTTCGTTTCCCTGTATAGCTTCCTGAAAATATCGTCGCTGTGCAACGTTTTTTTCGGCTCCGTTATCATAATGAGCGGTGCCGTCTGTTTCAATCAGTGCTGTTCGTTCAAAGTCTGTATTTTCTGCCATGGAAACGAGAAGTTCCATATTTTCATCGGACAGAAGCTCGGAAGATTTCCCCAT
>ERZ836441.1795-NODE-1795-length-19271-cov-53.042881_pt1 | contig 19271 bp, 19 predicted proteins | sample MGYA00519686_ERZ836441 | MGnify/ENA primary metagenome ERZ836441 (study PRJEB31850, sample SAMEA3708800) | human gut metagenome | biome: human gut; feature: human-associated habitat; material: faeces | place: China | collected 2014 ... | reverse complement strand
TCTTATCTGTCTTAAAAACACCACCACCACCCGAAACTATCTTGACCATATATTCAGACAGCACAACCTGCTTTTGCGACCTGATATTGAGCTTACGTCCATAAACTTTGTAATGCCGATGGTAAAGAACAATCTTGGCATAGGCTTCATGCAGTATGCGACCACCAAGGCGGAGATAGAGGCAGGGAACATTTTCAGGGTGAACACAAAAGAGCAGATACCGCCAAGGAGCATATGTGCGGTGACGGCTTCCCAGTATGAAACTCCTGAGCCTGTGCAGAGGTTTATAGACAGCCTGCTTGAAAAGGAAAGCGTGAATATATAAAAGCAATTTGGGGCGTTGGTGACAGCGTCCTTTTTTTGTGGTTTACACACAACGTTTGGCACATTGTTTCAAACACTATACGGCACGTCTACACAAATTCGTGATAAAACCAAACCTTGCCGCCCTCAGAGCGGGCTGTCGAGGGCGCCAGCCCCTACATTTATACCTGCAGTTTCTACTGCCGCAAAATCGCTGTCGCCCTTTGCAGGGGTTACTTTGTATAAGGATATAGAAAAAGCGGTGCAGAGTTTTACGCTCCGACACCGCTTTGTTTTGCTTTTTACAGCTCCATTATATATTTTTCCGCAGAAGAAAGTGCGTTTGCACCGTCTGCCGCTGCTGTTATTACCTGCCTGAGAGGTGTAGTACGGACATCTCCTGCCACAAAAAGACCCTTTGCAGTGGTGATCCCGTCCTCGCCTGCTTTCACATATCCGCTTTCGTCAAGCTCGCAAACGCCCTCTAAAGCTTGTGTATTCGGCACGCTTCCGATTGCGCAGAACACTCCGTCCACGGCAATGTTCTTTTCTTCGCCGTTTTGTATATAGGTAATACCCTCTGCATTCTCGCCCCCTGTTACCTCTTTTATAACTGCGTTCATAACAGGCACGATATTATCTGTTTCAGCGACCTTTTTCTGCAAAGCTTTGTTTGCTCTGAACTCGTCACGTCTGTGGATAAGGTAAACAGTTTTTGCAAGCTTTGAAAGATAAAGTGCGTCACCAAGTGCAGTATCTCCTCCGCCCACAACAGCCACAACTTTATCCTTATAGAAGAAGCCGTCGCACACTGCGCAGTAAGAAATGCGCTGTTTCTCACCGCCTGCCACGTCAAGATGACGATATGAAGTGCCTGCGGTGTAAATAACCGTTTTTCCTTCTTTTACAGAGCCGTCCTTGAATGTGACCTTCCAGCCCTCGGCTGTTTTCTCAAAGCTTTCAGCCTCGCCTTCGTAAAACTCAGCGCCAAGAGTTTCAGCCTGCTCTCTGAACTTTCCTCCAAGGTCATAGCCGTTTATACCGTAAAGACCCGGGTAGTTCTCAACTCTGTCTGTAACAGATATCTGACCTGTACCCATGTAGTCCTTTTCGCACACCAGTGCGGAAAGCATTGCTCTGCCTGCATATATCGCCGCAGTAAGCCCCGCAGGACCACTGCCTATTATTATAACGTCATACATAAAAACACATCCTTTATATATAGTATACACTTTCTGTCCCTAATTATAAAATGAAAACCGACTTTTGTCAATCAGATATAATACATAGGCTCTGAAACGTTCTCTACTGACTCTTTATTATAGAAGTCAACGAGCTGTCTGAGGGTGATAGACTCAGTGTAGCTTTTCAGTTTGTTCTCTAATCTCAGCCATATAAAATCGTCAAGCACCTGTGCAAATTCTGTGTTTTCGTCATTTACTACCGCAACATCGCTTCCAAGCACCGATGGGTCGAGAGCGTCGATTATTTCTTTGAGTGTTATCTTCTCTGGCTTTTTGTTGAGTATATATCCGCCCCTAGAGCCTTTTATGCCTTTTATGAGCCTTGCCTGCCTCAGAGAAGTAAGCACCTGCTCAAGATATTTTCCTGAAAGTCCACGCCTTTCTGCCACGCTGTATACTGTCACTGTTTCGCCGTTTTCTGAGTTCATTGCAATGTCTGCAATGGCAATTATGCCACATTCTACTTTTGTTGAAATTTTCATTTCTGCACCTCCCTGAGCAAACAAATATTGTCTGCTCTCATGCTTTTTATACTTATCCTATTATTCATAGTAATCCTATCAACATAATATATTTTATACTTTTTTGAGCAAACTGTCAAGAGTTTTCATAAAAATAAGGGCATATTTTAAAAGAAATGTTAAATCTATAGTAATCCTATTGACTTTATATGATTTATGTTGTATAATATCTACAGTAACAGAGAACATCGCACCTTGACAGGCGTGCGGTGATAGCTATATAATAAGAAAACAGGGGGCGTTTCCTTTGAAATTCAATACAAAATTGCTCCATGGCGGATTTGAACCTGAGAAAACAACAGGCTCAACGCTCACTCCGATATATCAGGTGAGTGCCTTTGCGCAGGAGTCGGCTGAGCAGCTTGAAAAAGTATTCAATAATAAAGCACCGGGATATGCTTACACAAGAATAAGCAACCCGACAGTGGCGGCTTTTGAGAACCGAATGAATACACTTGAAAAAGGTGTTGGCGCAGTGGCTTGTTCATCAGGCATGGCGGCTGTTACAATGTCGCTTCTGAACATTCTTGAAGCAGGGGACGAGATAATATGCGGCGCAGGTCTTTTCGGCGGTACTATCGACCTTTTCGGTGACCTTGCGGCATTCGGTATCAAGACCAAGTTCGTAAAGCACGTTACAAAAGAGAAAATAGCCCCAATTATAAATAGTAAGACCAAAGCGGTCTTTGCCGAGCTTATCGGAAACCCTAATCTTGAAATAGTTGATATAAAGTCGGTGGCTGACCTTGCCCATGAAAACGGCACAGTGTTTATTCTTGACAGCACAACGGCTACACCCTATCTTATAAATCCATTTGACTACGGTGCTGATATCGTGGTACATTCCACGTCAAAGTATATAAACGGCGGAGGAAATTCCATAAGCGGCGTTATAGTCGACAGCGGAAACTTCAAATGGGATTATGATAAGTTCAAGTGTCTGGCAGAATATAAGAAATTCGGGAAGTTTGCTTATATCGCAAAGCTGAGAAACGGCATATGGAGAAACGTGGGCGGTTGTCTTGCTCCAATGAACGCATTTATGAACAGCGTGGGACTTGAAACACTGGGTCTTAGAATGGAGCGATGTTGCCATAACGCTTTGAAGCTTGCGGAGTTTTTTGAAAGCTGTGAGGGCATAGATGTAAACTATCCTGCACTGAAAGCCAGCCCGTTCTATGACCTTTGTCAGGAAGAACTTGGCGGCAAGGGCGGTGCTATACTCACCATAAGAGCAGGTTCAAAGGAAAGAGCCTTCAAGCTTATAAACGGCTTGAAACTTGCAACAAATGCAACTAATATCGGAGATACAAGAACGCTCGTTATCCACCCTGCAAGCACTATCTACGCTCACGGAAGCGAGGAGCAGAAGACAAATGCAGGCGTGTTCGGCGACACAATCAGGATAAGCGTCGGAATTGAGGACGCATCGGATCTGATCGAGGACTTTAAACAGTCCATAGAAAAACTTTAGGAGGAATTTACTATGGCAGTTGACTACGCAACACTTAAAAAAGGCGGTTTCATGCGCCAGAAGCAGAAGAATAACTTTTCACTTAGACTTAGAGTTGTGGGCGGAAACCTTACGGCAAAACAGCTTGCAACTATTGCAGAGGTGTCAGATAAATACGGTGAGGGCTATGTTCATCTTACATCACGTCAGAGCGTTGAGATACCTTTTATAAAGGTTGATGATATCGACGAGGTAAAGGCGGCTCTTGCAAAGGGCGACACAGAGCCGGGCGTTTGCGGACCGAGAGTAAGAACTATCACAGCCTGTCAGGGTGCTGCGGTCTGTCCAAGCGGCTGTATAGATACATACGCTCTTGCAAAGGAGCTTGACGAAAGATATTTCGCAAGGGAGCTTCCTCATAAGTTCAAGTTCGGCATCACAGGCTGTCAGAACAACTGCCTTAAAGCTGAAGAAAATGACGTTGGTATCAAGGGCGGAATAAAGGTAGAGTGGCGTGAAGCTGATTGTATCGGCTGCGGCGTGTGCGTAAAGGCTTGCCGTCAGGGTGCGCTTACAATGGAGGACGGAAAGATAGTCCTTGACAAAGAGAAGTGCAATTTCTGCGGACGCTGTTTTAAGGCTTGTCCTACAGAAGCGTGGGATACTATCCACGGCTATATAGTTTCATTCGGCGGACTTTTCGGCAACCATATCAACAAGGGCGAAACTGTTATCCCATTTATCGAGGATAAGGAAACTCTTATGAAGATTTGCGATACCGCTATACAGTTCTTTGACGATAACGCAAAAGCTGGCGAAAGATTCAAGTTCACTATCGACAGAGTGGGCAGAGAGAAATTTACAAATACTATACTGGAGGTTTATAACAATGGTTGATTTTAAAATAGACGATACAGTGGATATCACCACGGTGGTTTGCCCGACAACATTCGTTAAGGCAAAGGTAGCTCTTGAGGAGCTTGACGACGGACAGATACTTTCCATTAAAATGAATGACGGTGAGCCTGTTCAGAACGTTCCGAGAAGCATTAAGGAAGAGGGTCACAAGATACTGAAGCTCATCGATAATGAGGACGGCACTTATGACCTTATCGTACAAAAGGTGGGAGATTAATGTCAGTAAGAGCAAATAAGGATACTTTCGAGAGCGAGATAAACGAGGCAGGAAAGCTTGTTATCGCAGATTTTTATTCAGATTCCTGCGTTCCATGCAAGCGAATGTCACCGCTCCTTGCGGAAACTGAGGAGGAGAACCCTGAGGGCATAAAGCTTGTGAAACTCAACATCAACTTTGACGGGGAAACTGCTCAGAAATATAACGTCACAAGCGTTCCGACACTTGTGTTCTTCAAGGACGGAGCAGAAAAAGCAAGACTTACGGGAGCTGTAAAGAAAGCACAGCTTGCCGAAACAATAAATTCAATAGATTAAGGAGAAATGGATATGACTATAACAGTAGCAGGCAATAAAAAGGACGTTGCAGAGGGACTTACAGTGGCACAGCTCGTTATCGACGAGAACGTTGAAACACCACAGTACGTTACAGTAACTATCAATGACGAATTTGTAGAGAGCGGTGCTTTTGAAAGCACAGTTCTTAAAGACGGCGACGTTGTAGAATTTCTTTACTTCATGGGAGGCGGACAGTAATGGCATTTACAGACGAACAGCTCGAGCGTTACTCACGCCACATCATTCTTAAAGAGGTTGGCGCAAAGGGACAGAAAAAGCTTCTTAACGCAAAGGTTCTTATCATAGGTGCAGGCGGACTTGGCGCACCTGCCGCTATGTATCTTGCCGCAGCAGGCGTTGGAACTATCGGCATTGCAGACGCAGACGAGGTAGATCTCTCAAATCTGCAAAGACAGATAATCCACACAACGCAGGACGTTGGCAAGGCGAAGGTGCTTTCCGCAAAGGAAACAATGGAGGCTATCAACCCTGACGTTAAGGTGAACACATACCGCACCTTTATCGACAGCGAGAACATCATGGATATAATCAAGGACTATGATTTCGTTATCGACGGCACTGACAATTTCCCTGCAAAGTTCCTTATTAATGACGCCTGCGTAATGGCTAAAAAGCCATTTTCACACGCCGGTATCATCAGATTTAAGGGTCAGCTCATGACCTATGTTCCAGGTCAGGGACCATGCTATAGATGTGTGTTCAAGAACCCACCTCCGAAGGACGCTGTTCCTACTTGCAAGCAGGCAGGCGTTATCGGTGCAATGGGTGGCGTTATCGGAAGTTTGCAGGCAATGGAAGCTATCAAGTATATCCTTGGTGTTGGCGACCTTCTCACAGGCTATCTGCTTACTTATGACGCACTTAAAATGGAGTTCAGAAAGGTAAAGCTCCCTCAGGATACAAAGGGCTGTGCAGTATGCGGTGAAAACCCTACTATCACAGAGCTTATCGACTATGAACAGGCAGAATGTGACGGTGTACATCTATGATAAAACTCAGCAAAAGCGATTATGAAAAGATACTGCACCACGCTGAAAGCGAGCTTCCGAACGAAGCCTGCGGTCTTATAGGCGGAGTAAAAGAGGGCAGTGACAAGATAATAAAAAAGGTCTATCTTCTCACGAACATAGACCACTCAAACGAGCATTTTTCTCTTGACCCTAAGGAGCAGCTTGCTGCTATAAAGGATATGAGAGCGGAGGGACTTGTTCCTCTGGGCAACTGGCACTCACACCCTGAGTCACCTTCTCGTCCTTCTGACGAGGATAAAAGGCTTGCTTATGACAAGACAGCAAGCTATATGATACTCTCACTTATGAACAGAGATGAGCCTGTGCTCAATTCTTTCCATATCGAGGGAACAGATTCCACAAAAGAGGAACTTGTGATAGAATAGCAAAAAGTAGGGGCGAACAGCGTTCGCCCGCAATTCGCCCACTCTCGTTTCGTAAGACACAAACAAAAAGCAGTACCCCAACAGGTACTGCTTTTATTATTTCATCATGCAGATCAAACGGGCGAACGCTGTTCGCCCCTACAAATGTATCAGCATATTTGCGTGTGAAAAACTTATGAAGCCTTTGCACTCTTTCTGACCTCTGTGTAGCCTGCCGGTGACGGGATCTCATAATCGTCTGTGGAGTTTATGGCTCTCATCATGCCTGCGATAAGGTCAGGCTGTGTGATAGTGTAGTCAAATCTGTTTATGATGCCAAAGCCCTTGTTGCCGTTGTAGCCGTTGTCCCAATATACACAAACAATGCCGTTTTTCTTTGCCGCCTTGATAAGATATTCAGCCCAGTAGCGTCTGAACTCATTGTAGTCTGCAAACTTTTCTGTCTTGTCCTGTGCGCCAAATTCGCCGATAACAACAGGGTAGCCCTGACTTACAAACTTTTTGTTAAGAAGTGCCATTTGGCTGTCAACATGATCCTCCTGACCCCAGTTGTCATAATTCTTTACCGCATATTTGCCCCACTGAGTTTTTGCGGTCTTGTTCTCGTCAATGGTGAAGTTGAATGGGTCATAATAGTGAACTGATATCATTATACGCTTGCCGTCTGCCTTGCAGCCGTTGTCGGTCGGTATCTTGAAGTTGTAATCATCTCCTGCTGTGTATTCAATATTGGTGTTCCAGCCAGGGAGAAGCAGCCAGCGTTTTTCATTGTTTGAACCTGTTGCTCTCACTGAGTCAACGAATATCTGATTGTATGCGTTTATGTTCTCATAAGCATTAGCGTCAGGCTTGCCGTAATCGTTGTTGAATTCCTCATTCATGGACTCGAAGATAAGGTGCTGGTCATAGTCCTTGAAACGGTCTGCTATCTGAGTCCAAACCTTGCCGTATTTGTCCTTTATCTCGGTCTGCTTGTCATCGTCTTCAGCACAAAGCAGCCAACTGTGGTCAACAGTGTAATATCCGTCACCATGCATATTAACTATAGCGAACATATCGTTGTTAACAACATAGTCAACGACCTCCTGAACTCTGTCCAGCCAGTCAGTGTCTATCTTGTAGTCAGGACCGTCGCCTATCATGTCAAGATAAGAAACAGGTATTCTTACTGTCTTGAAACCCTGTGCCTTGACAGTGTCGATAAGCTCCTTTGTTATCTCAGGATTGCCCCAGCAAGTTTCGCTGGGAAGTCCGCCGCTGGAAGCTTCAAGCTGATTGCCTAAGTTCCAGCCAAGCCCCATGGCTTCTGTTATCTGTGTCTGGTCAAGCTCTGTCCACTTCTTTGCAGTGTCTTTTGCCTCGCTGTCGGAGTTTTTTCCGCAGCCTGCCACAGCCGCTATCATAACTCCTGCCAGCAGCAGAGCCGCAGCTCTTGATAATAACTTTCTCATTTTTTATATAACCTCTTTCCTTTTTGCGTATGTAAACGATTAATGCTAATGACTATTATAGCACACTGCACAAATTTTTTCAATAGTGAAAAGAAAATTTTATTATGTGGTTGAAATGAGAAATAAATTGCTGCATATTGCCTGCTGCGGCGAATATCCATATAAATAAGCATTTGCACTTGATTTTGTAATATTATGTGTTATAATAGTAGATAAACTTATAAGTTTACTTTGGTAAACAAAAGGGGATATTCATATGTCAGCACTTCTTATAAGATTATTTATAAAAGACAGAGATAACGTGAAAGATAAAAACGTCCGAAAAAAATATGGCTACCTAGGCTCATGTACTGGTATAGTCCTTAATATTATGCTTTTCCTCGGTAAGCTTATCGCAGGATTTGTGTCAGGGGCTGTGTCCATTATGGCGGACGCTTTTAACAACCTTTCTGACGCCGGCTCGTCTATAATGTCACTGGTTGGCTTTAAAATGGCAGCCAAAGCCGCAGACGAAGATCACCCTTTCGGTCATGGCAGAATGGAGTATATCTCAGGTCTTGTCATTTCGTTTATTATAATGATGATGAGCATTGAGCTTGGAAAATCTTCTTTTTCAAAGATCTTTGCCCACGATAAGCTTGCTTTCTCGGTAATGACCTTTGTGATACTTGGCTGCTCAGTGGCTGTGAAGCTTTGGATGTGGTATTTCTATAGAAAGCTTGGAAAAAAGATAAACTCTACCTCGCTTTTCGCCTCTGCCGCTGACAGTCTTTCCGATTGCGCCGCAACAGGAGCTGTTATGCTTGCAATGGTATTCTCTGCGTTCACAGGCATAAACATAGACGGCTATATGGGCGTTCTCGTTGCTCTCTTTATCTTCCGCTCAGGCTTTATGACCTGCAAGGACAGTGTTTCGCCGCTTCTAGGCTCAAAGCCCGATAAGGAGTTCGTTCAGGATATTGTTGATACCGCAATGAGCTTTCCTGAGATAATCGGTATCCATGATCTGCTCATACATGATTATGGCGTAGGGAATACCGTTATCTCCTTTCATGCTGAAGTGCCATGTGAAATGGACTTTATGGCGGCTCATGAGCTTATAGACGATCTTGAGGATAGCATGAAAGAAAAATATCACTGCGCAGTGTCTATACATATGGATCCGGTGGCAGATCATGACGAGCAAACTATCGAAACTAAAAAGATAGTAACAGACGTTGTGAAGTCTATCGACCAATGCCTTAGCATACACGATTTCAGAATGACAAAGGGCGAAAACCGTGAAAATCTTATCTTTGACGTGGTAGTGCCTTTTGATTTCAAACTTTCAGACAGCGAGGTAAAAGCAAAAATATCAAAACGGCTCACAGAATTTGACGGAAGATATAACGCTGTTATAAATGTTGATAAGGGCGATACATTATAATAAAAAGGGCTATAATAAAAAAGGGCTTGCTTTTTTTTTCAGGATTGGTTATAATATAGGTATAACGCAAAGCGTTTGCGTTGCGTGGTCTATCATGATAGGAGGAATATAAAATGGCATTCACAGTTACAAAGGATACTATTATAGGCGATATAATGGACGCTGATGAAAATACAGCACCATACTTTATGGAAATGGGTATGCACTGTCTGTTCTGCCCTGCGTCAAGAGGCGAAACTCTTGAAGAGGCTTGTGCTGTTCATGGCGTTCCTGTTGAGGAAATGCTCGAAAAGCTCAACAAGCACTTTGCAGAATAAGCGTTTGGAACTATTTTCGCCGCCCAGCCGCCTTTTCAGGGGGCGAGCGGCGATTTTTTTCTTTGGAGGAAAGCTTTGGATAAAAGACTTGTGACCTGTGCAAAGCTTTGTACAGGAGATTTTGTATGCGACGTGGGGACAGATCATGGTTATCTGCCCTGCTTTATGATAAAGGAAAATATGTGCAAAAAGGCTCTCGCCTGTGATGTTGCACCAATGCCGCTAAAGTCGGCTGAGGAGCATATCCGCCGTGAGGGGCTTTCAGACCGTATTGGAACGGTGCTTTCAGACGGGCTTGACAATGTTCCCCCGGAGGGCATAACAGACGTTGTTATGGCGGGCATGGGCGGTGAGCTTATTGCAAGACTGCTTGAAAAATGTCCGTGGGTGAAAAACAGCGTAAACCTCGTTTTACAGCCTATGACAAAGTGGGACGTGCTTAGAAAGTGGCTTTATGACAACGGCTTTGAGGTGAAAAAAGAGCTTGCCTGCACAGAGGGGCTGTTTGCATATTCTGTCATGCAGGCGGTGTATATAGGCAAAACTCCGTCCTATGAATGTGATGACAGATATTTGCAGTTTGGCTTTGTTAAGCCCGATGGCGAGGGGAAAGAGTATATCGCAAGGCAGGCAAAAAGAATTTTTGTCGCAGGCAGCGGAATGATGAAGTCTGAGGACAAAAAGGAGCTGGGAGAAAGGCTCGTTAAGCTTGCACAGAGCGAGCTTGAAACGTTGAAAAAAATATGATACAAAAAAACATGGGGGCAAAAATGAAATTTCTGAAAGCTTTAGGGATAGGTATAGCGACCCAACTTTCCGTAATGATACTGTCAGTAATTCTGTTGCTTGCATTCTGCTCCGTAAGTCCCGGCGGTGCAAGCGTGATATTAAGCGGTGTTGTTGCTTTGGGTGCGTATATAGGTTTTTATTTTAAATTTAAGAAACCAAACGTGGGCAAAGCCTTTTACTGGCTCAGCTTTGCGTTTATACCGCTTGTTATACATACCATTGTTATGGTTTTGGGATATATTTATTGCGAAAAATATGTGGCAGAGGCTTTGTCGAAAGGCACATTGTTTCCCGCACTCAACTATCTGCCCTTTGTCGCTATGATGCCTGCATTGGTGGTTATCGCAGTGACAACATTCATCACGGGCTTTTACGAACTTCTTGACGCAGTTATCAAGGACAGAAATATCCCTGACAGCACATCAGACACACAAAAAGGAGCTGACAAAAATGACAACAGTTTATGATATTTATAGTTTTATAGATGATATTGCACCTTACCATTTGCAGGAGGGCTATGACAACAGCGGTCTTAACGTGGGGGAAATGTCCGCAGAGGTAAGGAGCGTGCTGGTGGCGCTTGATTGCACCGCTGAGGTGGCAAGAGAGGCTTGTCAGCGTGACTTTGACCTTGTTCTCACCCACCACCCTGTTATTTTCAGAGGTCTAAAGACCCTCGTGTCGAACGATCCTGCGGTCATACTTGCGGCAGGGGGAAAGAACGCTCTTTCCATGCACACAAATTTCGACTCCGCAGAGGGCGGAATGAATGACGTGCTTTGCAAAATGCTTGGTCTTAAACCTGAGAGCGCTTTGCATGAAGAGCATGGCGTGGGCTGTGGATATGTCTGCGAGTGTGACGGCATGAACGTCCGTGAGCTTGCTCAGAGAGCAAAGGACGTTCTTGGCTGTAGAGTAGTCCGTTTCAGCGGCGGCGAGCGTGAGATAAGGCGTGTGGGAGTATGCTCAGGCTCAGGCGGTTTGTTCCTTGCTGATGCAGCAGAAAAAGGCTGTCAGGTGCTTTTGACAGGTGACGTGAAGCATGACGTTTTTATAGACGGCGGGAATATGGGCATTTCTGTTATAGACGCAGGTCATTTCTATACGGAAAATATCTTCTGCGAGTTTATCGCTGGTGAGCTGAAAAACAAGTTCAGCGGTCTGAGAGTAGAGATAGCCGTAAGCAACAGGGATATAGTTGAAGTAATATAAAAAGCAGGTAAGTAAAATGGCATTGGACGGAATTTATCTGAGCTTGCTCAGAAAAGAATTTGACCCTCTTATTGATGGCAGGGTGGATAAGATACACCAGCCTTCACGAGAGGAGCTTATAATGACTATCCGCACTAAAGAGGGTGCGCAGAAGCTTATGTTCAGCACAGGTGCAGGCTCGGCAAGGGTGCATATAACAACGGCGGATATAGAAAATCCGAAAACACCGCCTATGTTCTGTATGCTCATGAGAAAGCATCTTGCAGGAGGCAGACTCACTGCCATTAGGCAGGACGGCTTTGAGCGTATACTTTTCTTTGACTTTGAAGCCACCAACGAAATGGGCGACAGGGTGAATCTCACCCTTGCGGCGGAGATAATGGGCAGGCGTTCAAATCTTATCCTCTATCATGAGGACGGCAGAATAATAGACAGCATAAAGCGTGTGGGACAGGAAATGTCATCAGTGAGAATGGTTCTTCCAGGTGCGCAGTATACTTTGCCCCCAAGAGAGCTAAGGCTGAATCTTATAGAGTGTACAAAAGAAGAATTTCTTGCAAAGATAGCCGAAAATCCTACGGCGGAGCTTTCAAAGGCAATAATGAAAACGCTGGAGGGCATTTCGCCAGTGTTCGCAAGGGAAGCTGTGTTCTTTGCGGCAAGGGGTGCTGAGATAACAGCCGAACAGCTAAGCGGAGACACTGCGGACAGACTGTGGTTTTATTTCTCGAAAGTCCGTGACAGCATAAATGACGGCACTAACGTCTACACTGTGCTGAAAACAAAAGAGGGCAATCTGAAAGATTTCTGCTTCTGCGATATTGCACAATATGGTGCGCTCATGGTGACAAAAAGCTTTGAGTCACCAAGTGTTCTTCTGGACTATTTCTATGCGGAGAGGGATTCCCTTTCAAGAATAAAGCAGAAAGCTAACGACCTTTTCAAGCTTCTTATAAACACCTCCGAGAGAACTCAAAGGCGTGTGCAAAATCAGCGTGAAGAGCTTAAAGAGTGCAAGGACAGGGAAAAATACCGCATTTACGGTGACCTTATCACTTCAAATCTCTATGCACTTGAAAAGGGCATGGCGTATGCTGAGGTGCAGGACTTTTATGACGAGAACTGCCCTACAGTTAAGATACCACTTGACAAAAGGCTTACGCCAACACAGAATGCACAGAAGTATTATAAGGAATACAGAAAGCTCGACACCGCAGAGAAAAAGCTCACTGTGCTTATTGCAGAGGGCGAGCAGGAGGTCAAGTATCTGGATTCTGTTTTCGATTCTCTCACGAGGGCGCAGACGGAGGGGGATATAGCCGAGCTTCGTGAGGAGCTTTTTCAGGAGGGCTATGTAAAGCGTTCAAAGTTCAAGGGCAAGCCTCCAAAGGCTCTGCCGCCTATAAGATACCGTTCTTCTGACGGATATGAAATAAGGGTAGGCAGGAACAATAAACAGAACGACCGCCTCACCTGCAAGGAAGCAGAGAAAACTGACCTTTGGTTCCACGTCAAAGATATCACAGGAAGCCACGTTATCGTCACCTGCGACGGAGAAATGCCACCTGACAGGACAATAGAGGAAGCGGCAATAATCGCCGCCTGCAACTCAAAGGGAAGAAATTCCTCCAGGGTGGACGTTGACTACACTTTCATAAGAAACGTTAAAAAGCCAAACGGCTCAAAGCCGGGCATGGTTATTTTTACAAACAACTACACTATCACTGTCAAGCCTGACACGGAGCTGGAGGAGAAACTGAGGGTATAGCCTAAAACTATATCCAACAAAGTTTCAGCCTATGAGTTTATGAAAATGCCACAAAAACGGCGTTGTATCGGGCTTATTAGTGGTGTAAAAAGGTTATTGAATAATCCATAGCGATATGGTATAATTATCATGATGTGAATATTAAGAAAGCACAGTTTGAAAAGTTGTTAGCTGAGTAGAGCGTGTCAGGGCAAAAGCCTTGCCGTCAGGGAAGCAGGTCCAAATCCTGCACAACCGCCATTACTGTGTTTGACAGGCTTTTTTTGAGCTGTCATAAGTCAGGTATCTGCTGTGTTTTCGTTGACTATTTCTGTCTTGGGCGATGAAGATGACGGTCTGCTTTATCGCTGTGCAGGCAGTAAAGCGGATAGAATGCTTTTTCGTTTCGGCGGAAAGGCATTTTTTGCTGTGGTCGGGGTGTTCATAAAAAGTGCATTGACGGCGGAACAGTGTGTATCAACGAAAGGACAGAAAAGAATGAAGAAGAAAATTTTGAGAACAGCCAGCTTCGCTCTTGCGACTGCTCTTAGTCTGAGCGTGTGTGTAAGCGCATTTGTTTCAGACGGAACAAACAACAACGTAACAACATCAGTTCTCCCTGACAGTGCGGATAACGCAGTGCTTAACTGGGCAACTAAGGTAGGAAAAAGCTGGAACGATGGTCCGTCGCCTGTGGCTATCGTTGGAGATAATATCGTTTATACATCCGGCGACAAGCTCATGAGAATGAATAAGGAAACGGGCGTTGTGGATTCAGTAGTTGGGCAGCGAGCAGGCACGAACAGCTACGCTATCCAGCCTGTTACTTATGCAGACGGCATGATATTCTCAGCCTTTAACGGCGGAATTCAGGCATTTGACGCTGACACCCTCGAGTCGCTGTGGGTATACAAGGACAGCGTGGGTGGTCAGTCTGTAAGCCCTATCTACTATAATGACGGCTGTATCTACACAGGCTTCTGCAACTATGGTTCAGGAAAAGACGATCAGTATGTTTGCATAGATGTTAAGGACGAAGATCCTGACACAACAGATGAAGAGAAGTCACCAAAGTGGACATTCACAAACAAAAGCGGTTTCTATTGGGCAGGCGCATATGCAACTGACGATTTTGTCGTTCTCGGCATGGAAAATGCAAAGGCAAACACTACCGACCCTGCAAGAATAGTTACTCTTGACAAAAACTCAGGAAGCGTTATAGATACTGAGTATACAGTAGGCGGAGGAGTAAGAAGCACTATTTCTTACGATAAGGATACAGACGCTTATTATTTCACATCTAACGGCGGATATTTCTATAAGGCAACAATAGACGATGAGGGCAATTTCACAAAGCTTGACAGCATCCCACTTGGTGGCGCAAGCACATCATCTCCTACAGTTCTTAACGGCAGAGCTTATGTTGGCGTAAACGGCTCAGGCTGGGGCAACTATAAGGGCAGTGCTATCGCAGTTATCGACCTTGACAGTTTTGAGATAGCATACAAGGCAGAAACAAAGGGCTATCCACAGACATCAGGTCTTGGCGTTGTGAATGAGAACGGCTATAACTATGTTTACTTCTCAGAGAACGCATCAGCAGGCGCTATCCGCTATGTAAAGGATAAAAAGGGCGTAACAGAAGTTCTTGACGCTCAGATAGTAAACGGAAAGAAAACAGCTCCGTCACTTTTCACTCCGTCAGGCGCTCAGGCACAGTACGCTATAGCTGACCTTGTTGCAGACGAAAACGGCACTATCTACTTCAAGAACGATTCAGGCTACATAATGGCTGTCGGCTCAGAGGTGGAAAAGCTTGTGACCGAGAATGCTAAGACAGTATGCAAAGAGGGCGAAGCTTATGACGCTTCCGACTTGAAGGTTTACGCAGTTCTCAAAAACGGCGTGAAGAAAGACGTTACAGATTATGTGACTATCGACGATACAGCTCTTACAGCAGACGATGATTTCGTTACTGTTACATACAAGTATGGTATGTACAGAGATAAGACAAACGAGGGCGCTGCAAACACAACAGGCGTTGCCGTTTCACCTGTTGAAGCAACTATCGACGTAACAGTTCTTGCAGCAGAGGATTATGACAGCGTAAAGGCTGTTGAGAAGCTTATCAGTGACCTTGGCGAGATAACACTTGACAGTGAGAATGACATCAAGGCAGCAAGAGTCGCTTATGACGCTCTTGGCGACCTTAAGGAATATGTAGGCAATGTTGACGCTCTTACGGCCGCAGAGGAAAAGCTTGAAGAACTCAAGACACCAAGCTCTTCATCAGAAGCAGAAAGCTCTGTAAGCTCATCTGACGTATCTTCCGAAAGCACAGTATCTTCTGCAAACTCTGAGGATACATCTTCTGCCACTTCATCAGCCGCAGAGTCAGTAAGCAGTGCTGACACATCAAAGGCGGCTGACAGCTCATCAAAGACAGCAAATAACGCAGGTGCGGCTAACCCTAACACAGGTGCGACAGCAGGCGTTTGCGTAGCAGGTCTTGCACTTCTTATCAGCGGAGCGCTTACAGTTTCAAGAAAGAGAAAGTAAAAAATTAAGACAATTAAGATATAAGTTATTTTGCAGGATACTCGCCCTCTATTTTCAGGGGGCGGGCATTTTCTGTGATATGAAAAGCGAGAATATTATGAAAAAGCATACACAAAAAAACAGGCAAATAATAATGCTGTCAGCAGCGGCGTTTTTTATCGCAGCGGCTTTTTTGTGTATGCGTTTTTATAATATGAGCAGTTATAAGACACCTGAAAATCCGTTTTCAGCACTGTCTGAAAGCCTTGCGGAGGAGGACGGACAGGGCGGAGAGGGTTATGAAACAAGCTCTCAGCAAAAGGACGAAAGTTCAGATATGGACAGCTCACAGGCAGATGACAGTGATAACACTGATAGCAGCGACAGCAATACAGATACAACAGAAAGCTCTCCGCAGGCTGACAAAAGCGACGGAAATTCCCCGACAGTAAATGGCGAGAACACGAATGTTACCATAAATGCCCAAGGCGAAAATAAGTCTGACGAGGTAAAGAAAAAACCTGACAGCAAGACCGAAACTGTCACAAAGAACACCGACACAGAATATTTCACCACCTCTATAAAAGAGGGCGAGCGTGTAAAAAAGCCACTTTATGAGTTCACAATAACACATAAAAACAAGGCTCTCACAGTGCAAAAAGTTCAGGTCACTGTGAACGACAGCGTTGTAAATCAGTTTTCGGGCAGCGTTACCCTTCACGCAGGAAAAAACACTATCCGTGTTGCCTGCACTTATACCGACAAAAGCGGTCAGGTGAAAAGGGCTTATAAGGACTATACAGTTTATTTTGACAAAAAGGAGATAACCTTTGACACCGACCTTGCGGATAAGGATACTGACACAGAAAGCATAACATTTTCAGCCACAGCTTTTTACGGCAGTGATAAAATACCTTTGACAGTAAAAGTCAACGGTGAAAAGCTTTCGGGCGGTGAAACTTTTACCGCACAGCTTTCAGAGGGGGAGAATATTATAACTCTCTCTGCGGAAAAGGACGGCTTAAAGGCTGAAAAAAGCTTTAAGATAAAATACACTCCTGCGGAGTTTTCCATCGATACCGACCTTTATGACCGCACTGTAAATGACGCCGATTTTAGCTTCTATGCGAGAATGAAAGGTCAAAGCGGCAGTGCAAAGCTAAGCGTTATTCTAAACGGCAAAAAGCTTTCGGGCAGAGATAATTATACCTGCACCCTCCAAAGCGGTGATAACCGTATAAGGCTTTATGCAAAAGACGGTGACAAAAAGATAGACAGATATTTCACTGTCACCTATGTACCCATTGCTGACGATACCACAAGACCTGAGATAACGTATATAAACGTCACCAACGGACAGACAGTGAAAGGCTCGGGCTTCACCCTCAGATTTAACGCACAGGACTATCAGGGCGGAAGGATATATGCCGACAAGACAGAGGTCTGGCTCAATGGGCTTTCTGTTGAGTGTATCGCACAGGACAGGAACTCAGCCTATTATCTCCAGCTTTCTGGCGGGGCAAATCTTCTTGAAATAAGGGTATATGACCCCGAGGGCAGATATGCGGATCATGCCTATACCATAAATTCTGTCAGCGCACAAAAGGGCGAGCAGACAGGCGTTATAACAATGAGCTTTGACGCCGATACCATAGGGCTTGGACAGCTTGCCGCAGGCTCAGAGGTGGCAATATACGAGGGTGACACAGGCGTTGACGTTATAGAGCGTTTTCTCCAGCAAAACGGCTTCACAGGTGATTTTACAGGCAAGGACGATCAGAGATATCTAAGCCGAATACACAAAAGCGGTGCGTTTTCAGGTGGAGCAGTAAACAGCGAGCTTGCGGAGCTTATAAAAAATGACGGCATTGCAGACAGCAACACACAGTATGCCGACAGCCTTGGAGAATTTGACTACACCTACGGCTCAGGCTGGGTGTACACTGTAAACGGCAATATGCCTGCATACGGCATGGGTAAGGTGAACTTCGCCGACGGCGACACTGTTAGGCTTGCGTTCACAGTTGCCTACGGAAGAGATATAACAGGTTCACAGGATAGCTATGACAAAACATGGTAGGAGGATATTGTTGAAAACGAGAGGTTTTCTTGGCAGATTAGTGGCGGCGTTTGCAGGGGCAGTAATGCTTCTGACAAATGTTCCTGCGGTGAATGCAGATAACGCAGATAAAAGGGACAGGATAACTGAAAGCGCAGAAAAGGTCTGTCAGTGGCAGCGTGACAAAATGGGCATTTCTCAGGACGAGAGCATTTTTTCGGGGAATTTTCTGCAAAACGCAGGCATAGGAAGCTCCGATTGGCTTGCCATAGGCATTTCACGTTTTGGTTTTGAGGAGGACTATGAGGCTTATCTCACTGCGCTTTCTCAGCGTGTGAAAGCTCTTTCAGATACCGACAACGCTACCGAGTGGCAGAGGTGTGCTATAACAGCCTCCGCAATGGGAGGCGACCCTGCCGACCTTGGGGGCATAGACCTTGTAAAAGGCGGTGTTTACGGCAGAGATGAAAATAATTCCGTAGGCAAACAGGGTCTTAACGGCTGGATATTTGCAATTTTGACCCTTGATACAATGGGCTACAAGACCCCGGAGGGTGCAGAGTTTGACAGAGAGCGTATACTTGACGAGATAGTTTCTTCGCAGAATACCGATGGTGGCTTTTCGCTGTCAAAAGGTGAAAGCGATATTGACATCACCGCAATGGCTTTGCAGGCGATCGCCCCATATTACAATGATTTTTCCCGTGACGATATTAGAAAAAGCGTTGACAAAGCGGTGGAGTATCTAAGCGGCAAGCAGGACAGCTCAGGTACGTTCGGAAGCGCAGAAGCTGATTCGCAGGTAGTAATAGCACTTTGTTCACTTGGTATAGACCCCGAAGCTGACAGCCGTTTTGTGAAAAATGCCGACCTTTTGACCGCCCTGCTCTCCTATCAGAACAGCGACGGTGGATTTTCACATGAAAAGGGCGGCGATTCTGACGAGCTTGCCACAGGGCAGGCGCTTTGCGCACTTGCGGCACAAAAGCGTTTTGAACTTACGATGCGACGTATTTACGATATGAGAGAGGAGCTTTCAGTTCTACAGCGTGAAAAGCTTGACGGCATAAACGGCAGGCTTTCGGATATCTCAGACGAGGAGAGCGCGGAAAAAGCCTTGAAGCTTTTCAATGGCCTTGATTGTGACGAACGCACATATGTGAGATACGGTGCAGAGCTTGAAAATGCGGCAGAAAAATATGGTCAAACCTTGAGCGACAGGGCTTTCACAGTGGAGCTTGCACAGACAGACCATGGAAACGGTTGTGTATATAGTATCGAGAAAACGGAAATATATAAGGGCAAGAAAGGCTTTACAAAA
>ERZ836441.1793-NODE-1793-length-19280-cov-6.149805_pt1 | contig 19280 bp, 16 predicted proteins | sample MGYA00519686_ERZ836441 | MGnify/ENA primary metagenome ERZ836441 (study PRJEB31850, sample SAMEA3708800) | human gut metagenome | biome: human gut; feature: human-associated habitat; material: faeces | place: China | collected 2014 ... | reverse complement strand
CCAACACATTAAATAGCAAGTATGATTAATAAATAGTTTAACACAAGTTCAAGCCCCGGTAAACACCCGTTCGTGTTTTAGAGAAAAAACCTGCATACCATATTTTGGGTATTCCAATATGGTATGCAGGTTTTATTATTTTCCAATAAAGGGTGTATCAGATTCCATTATTTCTTGTAGATGCGTTTGTCCTTAATCTCAATCTTCCCTTCTTTCAGAAGGTGTCCCACAGCACGTTTAAAGGCATTCTTGCTGAGTCCGAATTCGCGTTTGATCACTTCTGGTGAGGCTTTGTCATCGAAGGGGAGGACGCCGGCGAATTCTTCGATTATGCTAAGGACGCTCTCGGCATCTTCGTTAATCTGGATGTAGGCTTTCTGACGGTCTGTGACGTTCATCTTGCCATCCTCTTTCACCTCGGAAACGCGAAGGTCGAGGACTTCGCCCGGGCGGTATTTGCCGCTGGCTTCTCTGGCTGGGATCAGGGCGGAATATTTGTCATCAACAGCTACAAAAACACCGAAACGATCGCTGATCTCGTAGACACGGCCTTTTACGGAATCACCTGTTACATATGGGGTTCTGGTAGAAAGGTAATGGTATACCTTCATGGTGGCACAGAGGCGGCTGCTCTTGTCCACATAGAGAGCTACCAGACACTCCTGTCCTTCCCGCACACGGCTGGTCTGCTCATGGTATGGAAGGAGCAGATCTTTCTCTAAGCCCCAATCCAGGAAGGCACCGATCTTGGTTACCTGAAGGACTTTCAGAACTGCAGTCTGCCCAACCTGGAGAAGCGGCTCTCTGGTGGTTGCAATAAGACGGTCTCTGGAATCTTTGTAAATAAATACGTCCAAAGTATCGCCCTCTCTGGTTCCCTCCGGAACCTGTTTCGCAGGAAGAAGCACTCTGTCTTCCTGGCCTGCATTTTTATCTTCTGCAAGGTAAACACCGAAATCTACGGTCTTTGCCACAATAAGCTTCTGTTTTTTTCCTATTTCAATCATGGATTCTCCTTAATTCAATTACGGTTAAATATAAAATTTCTCAGTAGCTTCCCAATCTATTGTCCAGTATAGCACACATTTACCGCCACTGTGAACATTAACTTATTGAAGTAAGGAGAAAAAATGCAGAATCCCCATCTGCAAAGCGACTTTCCGGCTCATGCATTGCGGAAGCGGCTCAGGAAATCTTTTGTCAGCGGGTCTTTCGGATTCTCAAACAGTTCCTTCGGCGGTCTGTCTTCTACGATAACACCATTTGCCATGAAGATTACACGCTTGGAAACGTCACGGGCAAATGCCATCTCATGGGTGACGATGATCATGGTCAGGCCTTCGTGTGCAAGGTCTCTCATAACCTCCAGAACCTCGCCTACCATCTGGGGATCCAGCGCGGAGGTTGGCTCGTCGAAAAGAAGAATTTCCGGCTCCATGGCAAGGGCTCTTGCGATTGCCACACGCTGTTTCTGACCTCCGGAAAGCTGTTTGGGTTTGGCGTTGATGTACGGCGCCATACCTACTTTTTCCAGATAATACAAAGCTTTTTTCTCTGCCTCTTCTTTGCTCTTTTTCAAAACCTTTACCTGACCTACGGTGCAGTTTTTCAGAGCAGTCATGTTGTTAAAAAGGTTAAAATTCTGGAACACCATACCTACCTTTGAACGGTATTCCGGAACGTTTACGTTCTTACTGGTGATGTCAGTTCCATGATAATTGATTTCTCCGGTGGATGGAGTTTCCAGCATATTCAGACAACGAAGAAGCGTGGATTTACCAGAACCGGACGGTCCGATAATGCACGTCACATCTCCCGGGCTTACGGAAAAATCAATATCTCTCAGTACCTGATTGCTGCCAAATGCTTTTCCCAGATGCTTGACTTCAAGGATTTTTTCACTCATGATCATTTCTCCTCCTTCTTCTTAGGGTAGGAATACAGACCACTTGTGTGAGCCAGTGTATCCGTTGTGGCAAGGTCATAATTCTGCGGACCTTCCATCTTGTGTTCCAGCAGGCGGAGCAGTCTGGAGCATACAAAAGTAAGGATAAAGTACATTACCATAGCGATGGTAAAGGATTCAAAGTAAGTATAATAGGCTCCGGCTACGCCTTTTGTTGTGTAGAAAAGTTCTACAATTCCAATAATGGAAAGAACGCAGGTATCCTTGATATTGATGATCAGGTTGTTGCCAATCTGAGGCATGATGTTGCGCAATGCCTGTGGAAGGATTACGTTCATCATAGTCTGTACATGCGTCATTCCGATTGCTTTTGCAGCTTCTGTCTGACCTTCGTCAACAGAAAGGATTCCGCCTCGGACGGTTTCTGCCATGTAGGCTCCGGTATTGATAGATACTACGAAAAATGCCGCAAACCACATGGACATGTTGATATTGAACAGGTAAGCACTTCCGTAATAGATAAACATGGCCTGTACCATCATTGGGGTACCGCGGAAAAATTCCACGTAGCATGCCATAATAAATTTGAGAAATCCAACCAGTGTCTTTTTAACGGCGGAGTCCCTTTTATCTACAGGAATTGTTTGAATAATTCCAACTATAAAGCCAATAAGGCACCCTAAAAAGGTGCCTACAATGGCTATGATCATTGTATTTCCGGCTCCTGACAAAAAGGAGGAGCCGTATTGCTGGAGCAGATACTGGATCCGGCCCCAGAAGGTTTCAGGAAGCATAGTTTTTATCTCCTATCTTACATATGTACATGTCTGTTCGAAATTCTTCGCACATATCTTTTTATTAAATTCATACCCGGACATGTATTTTATACTTTATGTTTCACAGGTCGAGCAGTTTCATCACTCAGACAGTGGCTGTACGGAAATTGCCTCGTCCATCATTTCGGTGTAATCGTCCTCTGTCATTTTATCCAGCACGCTGTTTAAGGCATCCAGAAGCTCAGTGTTGCCTTTCTGTACGGAAATACCGATGTTAATATCTTCGTCGGATACTTCAAAATCACCGTTTGTGCCGGAGAAATCAAGAAGCTTGAAATCCGGATAAGCTACGCATGCAGCCATTCCGGTAGGCATATCCGTTACAACGGCGTCACATTTTCCGGATTCCAGGGCAACCAGCATGGCCGGTGCACTTTCCTGTGCAGGAAGGATGTTTGCGTCTTCAATCTGCGGCAGGCAGGAATCATACCAGATAGTGTTCTGCTGGGATGTACAGGTTACACCTTTTAAGTCTGCTACGCTCTTTGCATCTGCATAATCTCCGTCACTCTTTACCAGGGTGATGATAGATGCATAGTAGTATGGTTCTGTAAAGTCCACCATCTGCTGGCGCTCGGAGGTAATGGACTGACCTGCGATCACGCAGTCAACCTTTCCAGACTGAACAGCCGGTACCAGGGAATCCCAGTCAAGCTTTACGATCTCCAGATCGTAGCCCAGCTCATCGCAGATTTTCTTTGCCATCATGACATCGTAGCCATATGCGTAATCAGAGCTTCCGGAAATCGGAACTGCTCCGTTGGAATCATCGGGCTGTGTCCAGTTGTATGGTGCATAGCTGCACTCCATTGCTACCTTTAATGTTTTCTTCTCTTCTGCCTGTACCATTGTAAGTCCAAGTCCCGGCATTGCAGTTACAGTAACGGCTGCTGCCATAAGACCACTTGTCATTTTTCTCCATAAACAACTCTTTTTCATGTTTGTTTCCTCCTCTTGGCTAATCTCATTAATCACTGCACATCCGGCTTTTGCCTATGTGTTTCCTCATTTTGAGGTAAAAAAAATGCAATGGCGGCGTTATCACACTAACGCGCCATTGCGTTGTAGTTCATATTACTCTTGTTTATAGGAGATGTCAAGAGGGGGAAGAAAGGAAAATTTAATACAAGCCAGAGTCTTTTTCAAACACGCTCTAGCCTGGTAACCAATGGACACTTTTATTTTTGTCTCCATGTTGACATTTTGATATCAAAGTGATATCATTTATGCATCAACCAAATAATACATATTTTATGGTAAGGTAATGCATATACCGGTTAGGAGGTTTCTTATGCAGGAGAAGGTTTTGAGCAGTAAAAAGAATGGTATGGCAATGATGATTCTGTTTATTTTGCTGTATGCAGCAGCGGCTGGCCTTACGGCTATCGGATCCATGTTTTTCCTGGTTCCAGCAATGGTGATTGGGATCATCTGGTTATCTTTGGGATGGATTCCGTTCTTGGGATTGAGAGTACTGAAGCCACAGGAGGCTCTGGTACTTACTTTGTTTGGTAAGTATGTGGGGACTTTGAAGGATGACGGTTTTTATTGGGTGAATCCTTTTTGTACAGCGGTGAATCCGGCAGCTAAGACGAAGCTAAATCAGAGCGGTGATGTGGATGGCGGTGCTGCAGCCAAGTCTGTTTTGACATTGACTACAGGAGCCACTGCTTCTGCTAATTCTACTTATGTAAATAAGAAGATTTCTCTGAAAATTATGACTTTGAATAATAACCGTCAGAAGATCAATGATTGTCTGGGTAACCCGGTAGAAATTGGAATTGCGGTTATGTGGCGCGTGACAGATACAGCGAAGGCTGTTTTCAACGTGGACAACTATAAGGAATATCTTTCCCTGCAGTGTGACAGTGCCCTTCGTAATATTGTAAGGATTTATCCTTATGATGTGGCTCCGAATGTAGATACCACAGGGGATGGGGTTGCAGATGAGGGCAGCTTACGTGGTTCCAGCGAAATCGTAGCCGGACGCATCCGTGATGAAATCCAGCAGAAAGTAGCAGATGCCGGTCTGGAAATTATTGAAGCCCGCATCACCTACCTTGCTTATGCACCTGAGATTGCAGCGGTTATGCTGCAGAGACAGCAGGCTTCCGCTATCATCGACGCAAGAAAGATGATCGTAGACGGTGCTGTTGGTATGGTAGAAATGGCATTAGAGCGATTGAATGAAAACAATGTGGTAGAACTTGACGAGGAGCGGAAGGCTGCCATGGTTTCCAATCTTCTCGTAGTGCTGTGCGGCAATCACGATGCCCAGCCGGTGGTTAATTCCGGCAGTCTGTACTAATGGCTGAAACCAGAGATACCCGGCCTAAGAAACAGATCCCGCTCAGGCTTTCTGCCAAGCTTTATGACCAGATTGCAGCCTGGGCGGAGGATGATTTCCGCTCCGTAAACGGGCAGATTGAATATCTGCTCACCGAATGTGTCCGCCAGCGCAAGAAAAATGGGAAATACGTTTCCGACACGATGGATAAACCGCCGGAACTGGATATCTCATGATTTCCAGCATAAAAAGCCCTTCTACTTGCCAAACCCACCATCGACAATTATAAAACAATACAAATTTTTCACATTTTAAACAAATCAGGGAGTACAGATGTTATAACAACAGTGCTGTACTCCCCGCTTTTATCTATTCGTGCACAGAGGGTAATGACTTTCTGAATGCTCTGAACACCAATTCTGTTTTGTATGGTATTTAACGCTTATAATTATAATTGTTAAGCTTATTTTCTTCGTTCTTTGTGTTAATTTATCTTTTGTATTTTAGTATTTCTATAATTCTATAAAATGATATATTACTTGCAATTTGCTTTCTCTATATGTATTTTTCTGTTTCGTTTTTCTATTTTGTTTTTCTATTACGTTTTTCTGATGCATTTTATATTTCATTTTTTCTGAGAGTATTTCTACAGCCATTCTTATGTATGAATGGTTCTGTCAATCACATACACAGCCTCTGCTTTATCGCGGTGATGTCTTTCTCATGTTTGTTCACGTAAAATAAAAGTCTTTCCTGCGTTTCCCATCTCTTTTGTTGTTCTTCCAGCTTTTGTAAAAGATTGGAATGATTCTCTGCTACAACCTGAAGCTTCCAGTCTGTAGTGTTCTCCACATGAAGCCAGAGTTCTTTTACACTTCTTTGCAATTCTGATACTGATGCATCCAATTCACATACATGCTTGTCTACGCTGCGCAAGTTCGCTTCCAGATTCTCAAAGCGGCTCTTGGTTTCGCTTTCGAAGTTGTCAACGCGAGTTTCTAAGCTGTCAAAGCGGCTTTCCAACTTGTCGAAACGGCTTTCCAACTTGTCGAAGCGGCTTTCCAAATTATCGAAACGGCTTTCCAACTTGTCGAAACGGCTTTCCAAATTCCCAATCCGTGTCTCAATGGGCACCAGCAATCCTGCAATCGCCTGTAGATCTTCTTTCGTCAACATTTCTTTCACCTCCCGTATATTTAAGATAAAAAAAGTATATCAGCAAAATAATATAAAAACAACACTTGAAGTACATTTTGTTCTGTGTTATAATCACGCCACACATGATTTGCAGCAACACATTTCAGAACAGGAAAAAAGTCCACTGTCTGGGAATCCCCAAGGCAACGGACTTTAAAGCTTCTACTCACCTAATCTATATTTTCTATTACTTTCATATTCTTACCAACTGTGGAAATTTCACCAACACCCCATCTTTTTATTCCCAAGGTGCCTTTACGACTTCCTTCGCTTCAAACAGGTGCTTCATCCAGTCACCGGCAAGCTGAATCCAGCTCTCACATTCTGCCTGGATTCCATAGCCATTGGGGCATGCTGTTTCTGCAGTGGCAAGTCCCAGACCATGACTGCCCACTGGATAAATATGCAATTCTGCCGGAATATCCAGAGCGTGAAGTGCCTGGAAAAACAGCAGGGAGTTCTCTACCGGTACAGTATCATCCGGTGCTGTATGCCACAGGAAAGTCGACGGGGTATCCTTCGTAACATTATATTCCAGGGACAGGAATCTGCGTTTCTCTTCATCTGCATAATCCTCTCCCAGAACGCTTTCAAAAGAACCCTTATGTGCTTTCTCGCCAGAAGTGATTACCGGATAGCTGAGCATAAGCCCATTGGGGCGAAACTTTTCGGAGTCCATGCCCAAAGCTTCTGCAACAAAGGGCTTGTTCCAGAATACACCAAGGCTTGCCGCCAGATGTCCACCAGCAGAAGAACCCTGGACTACGATCTTCTCTGTATCAATATGCCATTTTTCTGCATTTTCACGGAGCATTGCAACTGCTGTAGCCAGCTGAAGAAGCGCCTCCGGGAAACGTGCCGGAGCAACGCTGTAGCGCAAAATCGCAGCATGATAGCCCATTGCCATAAATCTGACAGCAAGAGCTTCTGCCTCTCTGTCAGAAGTCATCTGATAGCCGCCGCCAGGACAGATCATCACAACCGATCTCTTTCTCTCCGGCTCGATCTCCGGGGAATTATCCAGGAAATATGTAAATAAATTTGCTTTAAACTCAGAATCTTTCAATTGGATTTCTATTTTTTCGTGAATCATTTCGCGAGCCTCCTGTTGTATATATTTCGTTCATTTTATGATACCAGTGTCAAAAGGTCAAAAAGCTGTTCGTGCTTGCACGATAAGGCTTTTGAACTTGGGACACGCCAAATATGAGAAAGTAGCGATTTACGCAGTAAATCAGCGGATTTCGAATATTTGGAGGATTGCGGGAGCAGCGTAGCTGCGTAGCAATCCGGATATCAAATGAGTGTCAAAAGACCTTTTGACACTCATATCATTTTATAATGTCAGGAATAACCAGCTTATCCCCTAAAGCATGTTTGGAAAAAAGCTTTCTGTAAGACGTGCGTCACAATTTTGGCGTGCAGTTTGCAATAATGCTTTTTCAAACAGGCTCTAATGCCATAATAATTTTCTTCCTATAAGAAATCAATACCTAAATAAAATTGACACCTGCTATTTCAAACACGCTCTAGTTCCCCATCTTCGTCCTGTCATACATCTCCCTGAACTCCGTAGGCGTACAATTATTCATCAGCTTAAACATCCTAAGAAACGCCGACAGACTGGAAAAGCCTGACTTAAATGCCACCTCCGTCACACTCACTCCCGGATCCTGCAGCAACGTTTTTGCAAATTCAATTCTCTTCTGATTCAAATACTTATAAAACGTAGAATCTGTATACTGCTTAAACAACCTGGAAAAATGATACTTACTGAATCCTGCCTGGGAAGCCACTCCCTCCAGGCTCAAATCTTCCGCAAAATGATTGTTAATATAATCTGTAACCAGGATAAACTTCTCCACATATTCCTTCTGCCTGCTGTTTGCTCCGTTTTCTTTCTGCTGTCCCGCTACAGTATGTGCATTTACACGCTGTCTTCCAACGCATGTAAGAATCTCAAGGAATTTCGAAATAATCATAGTTTCCAGATAGGGAGACTCACCGAAATATTCCTCTTTGATTTCCAGCATAAGCGTTTTTACTTTTTCATAAATCTGCGGATACCCCTCCGGTGTAATCAAAGTAGCCGGGGTTATAATCATAGTAAGCAAGTTCAGCTCCTTGGTAGAAATATTGTTCAGACACGGCTGAAAAATAATCCGCTCTCCGCTTTCCGGAGCAAAAAGCTCATGAAGCATACACGGACCGATAATCAGCACATCCCCCTCACGCAGATTGTATTCCTTTCCACCGCACAGTGCCTTATAGCCATTTACGATTGGCATAAGTACCTCGAAGGAGGTATGCCAGTGCGGTGGGTAATTCTCGTATTCATCATTATAATAGAGACAAACCTGCTCATCCTCCCGGAAATCTACTGTTTCATGTATTCCACTAAGCTTATGTATCATTTCCCCATGCTCCTTCCCTGTATATTCTTATTATAATGCTCCTGAGTTTCACCCTTTTACCAGAGCATGTTTGAATTTTCCCAACATATATCATTTTCCGACGGTCAGTATCAAATATTGTCATTCAGTTCTCAAATATTGCGTTTTTCAATATGTTTGTATTGTATCAAATATTGCTTTTTTTATCAATATATAGCCAAATTTATATTTTAAATCTAAATAAGTATCGTTTATCTTTGTCTATATTGCATAATTTTCTATGTTTTAAATTATACACTTTGACATGTACTTGTTTTTGTACAATTTTAGATAGCAATAATTGATAGTAAACAAACAAGAATTAGAAAGAAAACCCAGGCAATCTCTGCTATAGTAAGAATTACCAAATACGAGATCTAAATTTTTAAAAGGAGGTTCAATATGAACAAGAAACGAGCACTTTCAATATTAGTAGCTGCAGCAATGGCAGCTGGAACACTGGTTACATCTGTACCGGTTTATGCTGATGATGTTGAAGAAATCACATGGATGTTCTGGGATGACCTGGAAGCTACGGAAGATCTTATTTCCAAAGGTTACAAAGAAGTCATTGATCGTTTCAACGAAGAGTACGATGGCAAATATCACGTAACTCCGATCACCACCAACCTGGAAGAGTATGATGGCAAGCTGAACGCACTGATCGCAGCCGGACAGACACCGGACGTTTACATCTGTAACCCTGGTCCAAACATGGACGTATATGTAAATGCAGGCGCAGCAGCTGATCTTACCGATATCCTTGAGAATCAGGAAGCAGACTGGTACGCATCCTTTACAGATGGTATCTTCGAAAGAATGACCTATGACGGAAAGATCATGGCAGTTCCTACCAACTTCGCAGCAGCCTGCGTTTACTACAACACCGAGATGTTTGCAGATGCTGGCGTAGAAGTTCCTACCACATACGACGAACTGATTGCTGCATGCCAGAAGCTTCAGGATGCCGGCTACACACCAATCTCCTGCTCCGCTGGTACCGCATGGTGCTTATCCATGATCGCCGGTTATCTGTGTGACCGTCAAGGCGTTGACCTTGCAGCTATCGCAGACCATACCGCTAACTGGACAGACGAGAACTGTATCGAAGCAGGCACCAAGTTAAAAGACCTTTCCCAGTATTTCCAGGCTACAGCAGCCGGAGATTCCAACGACCAGGCTACAGCAGCTTTCTATAACGGCGAAGCAGCTATGCTGGTTCAGGGTTCCTGGGCAATCGCACAGATCAATGGTAACAACCCGGATTTCGAGTCCAAATGTGGTGTATTCCAGTTCCCTGGAATCGACGGTGCAAATGACCCGAACCGTATGATTGTTAAGACTGATAACCTTCTTATGAGCTCCACAACAGAGCATCAGGACGCAGCTATCGCTCTTATGAAAATGTTCACAGACGAGACAGCTCAGAAATACACAGCAGAAGTCGGCGGCAAATTCCCAATCGTCAAAGACCTTGAGATCGACTATGACAAAGCTCCTGCACAGCTGAAATATGTTCAGGATATCATGGCCAAAGCAACTGGTACATTCGGATTCTACAATGAGTCCCTTGCATCTGTAGAAGCTGGTGACTGCTTTGATAACGCAATGGTTGACATCTTCCTTGGAAACCAGACACCTGAAGAAGCATTCCAGACCGTACAGACATTCTATGAGGAGAACGTTTGGGAATAAATCCTCCCTTATAAAAATAAGTTATAAACCCAGGCACATGGCTGCCGCGGAACGGACTAAGGCATGTTCCGCGGCAGTCTTTTTACTAAAAAGGTTATCGCCAGTCAGCGAGCCCACCAAAATCAATACAATACTCATGCAGACAACGGCTTATTCTTTGCTATCATTCGGTTTTCTTTAGTAGTAAAACCGCACACATTTGACGGAAGGAGATATTATGGATAAAATTCTGCGCGACAAAAAAGCCATTTTCGTATTTATCGCCCCGGCGCTGATCATGTTCCTTCTGGTCCTGATCATCCCGACGATACAAATGGTTTACTACTCACTCTGCGATTACGCAGCACTTACACCCCCTGAATTTGTGGGATTAAAAAACTATAAGAAACTGTTTTTCGGTGACGCCACATTCCGTATTGCCCTGAAAAACTCCATCTTTTTCATGATCTTTTCAGCAGTCACACAGCAGATCTTCGGTCTTTTACTTGCTGTTATGCTCACCAACATCCCGAAAGGCCGTAACATTTTCAAGAACATTTATTATCTTCCATGCGTACTTTCCTCCGCAGCACTTGGACTTCTCTGGTCTTTCCTTTTCAATCCGAGAATCGGTATCAACAATCTTCTTGCCAAATTCGGCATTGAAGGACCTCTGTGGCTGATGGACTCTACCGGATTTATTGTACTTCCCATGTGGGTTATCGCATTTGTTGCCCTGTGGCAGTACCTTGGTCAGAACATGATGCTTTATATGGCACAGATCACCGGAATTTCCCGTGACATTTATGAAGCTTCCTATATAGACGGTGCGTCAAAGGTAAAAGCATTCCGCTACATTACCCTTCCGCTGATCAAACCAATGATGATCACATCACTTTCCCTGAACTGTATCGGTTCTCTGAAGTTCTTCGACCTGGTTTACAACATGACTCAGGGTGGTCCGAACCACAGAACAGAAGTCCTTGCAACTGAACTTTATGCAGAAGGTTTCAACTATTTCAAATACGGCTACGCCAGCGCCATTTCCGTAGTTCTCCTGGTGCTCTGCCTGCTTGTAACCCTTCTGGTAAAGAAAGTCATCAAAGTTGAAACTTACGAGTCATAAGGAGGTGGGAAAATGAGCAACGTAAAAGTAAAAGCTCCGAAAAAGCCGGTAAAACCGGTAATCGTAGTGATTTATATCCTGCTGGTGATCCTGGCAGTTATTTATCTGGCTCCGCTTCTGTGGATGCTGTCCGTATCTCTGAAAGATAACGCTGGTGTTATGTCCGCACCATTTTCCCTGCCAGAGGTATTTCATTTTGAAAACTATGCGCAGGCATGGCAGATGGGAAAACTTGGCACCGCCCTTATAAACTCTGTCATCGTCTGCGGCGCTACCCTGATTGTCAGTCTTTTCTTCGGCGCTATGGCAGCTTTTGCCATCGCCAGAATGCGCTGGAAATTATCGGAATTCATGCACACCTTCTTCCTCATCGGAATGATGGTTCCAGTACATTGTGTTCTGATTCCTCTTTTTGTAAGATTTGCAAAGCTTGGCCTTACCAACTCACAGGGCGGACTGATGATTCCTTACATCACTTTTTCCCTGCCAATGACCATTTTCCTGCTTACCGGATTTTTCCGCTCCATGCCCGGGGAAATGTTTGAGGCGGCTGCCATTGACGGCTGCGGAATCTATGGCTGCTTTTTCCGGATCGCACTGCCACTTTGCAGAACCGGTTTCTTCGTATCCGGACTGATGACCTTCATCAACAACTGGAACGAGCTGCTTCTCGCCATGGTATTTATTTCCGATCCTATGAAAAAGACACTGCCGGTTACACTAACCTATTTCGTTGGGCCTTACGCAACCAACTATGTGCAGATGTTTGCTGCGATCATTATCGCAATCGCACCTACAGTCGTTGTTTACTCCCTGTTCAGTAACCAGATCGTAGAAGGTCTTACCACAGGTGCAGTAAAAGGATGATATGCAGCCTGAAAACTCACACTCGCTTTACAACGTAACCTGCTATTTGTGGGTCACAAACCTTATATGGCTCAATGTTTTACAGTCACCATGAATTCGCAACAAGGAGAAACATTATGGATAGAAAAAAGGCTAGAAAAAAAGCGACCGAACTGGTCAGCCAGATGACCTTAGAGGAAAAAGCAAGTCAGCTACGCTATGACGCACCTGCAATCAAGCGGCTTGGCATCCCCGCCTACAACTGGTGGAATGAAGCGCTCCACGGAGTTGCCCGCGCCGGACAGGCCACAATTTTCCCGCAGGCAATTGGACTTGGCGCCACTTTTGACACCGAACTTCTGGGACAGATTGCAGATACCATTGCTACCGAAGGTCGTGCCAAATACAATGCATATTCCCAGGAAGAAGACCGTGACATTTACAAAGGTCTTACCTTCTGGTCGCCAAACGTAAATATTTTCCGTGATCCAAGATGGGGACGGGGACATGAAACTTACGGTGAAGATCCTTACCTTACGAAAGAGTTGGGAGTCTCTTTTGTAAAAGGGCTCCAGGACGATGGCAAAGTTATGAAAGCCGCTGCCTGCGCCAAGCACTTTGCAGTCCATTCCGGTCCGGAGGCCATCCGCCATGAATTTGACGCAATCGCAACTCCGAAGGATATGGAAGAAACTTACCTCCCAGCATTTGAAGCTTTAACCAGAGAAGCGGACGTGGAAGGCTTCATGGGCGCCTACAATCGCACCAACGGAGAGCCCTGCTGCGGAAGTCCTTCCCTTCAGAAAATACTTCGCGGCGACTGGGGCTTCCAGGGATATTTCGTTTCCGACTGCTGGGCCATCAAGGATTTCCACGAGCATCATATGGTAACCAGCACCCCGGCAGAATCGGCTGCATTAGCACTGAACAATGGCTGCGATCTGAACTGCGGAAACACTTATCTTCACATTTTGAAAGCTTATGAAAAAGGACTGATCTCCGAGGATACCATCACGGAATCCGCCATCCGCCTTTTCACTACCAGATATCTGCTGGGATTATTTGAAGAGACGGAATACGACAAAATTCCTTATTCTGAGGTGGAGTCACCTGCCCATCTGGCACTTTCCCAAAAAGCTGCTGAAGAAAGCTTTGTACTTCTGAAAAACAATGGGATCCTGCCTTTGAACAAAGAGAAGATCAAAACAGTTGGAATCGTTGGACCAAATGCAGACAGCCGTAAGGCTCTGGTAGGCAATTATCACGGTACAGCTTCCCGCTACTGCACGATCCAGGAAGGTATTCAGGATTACCTTGGAGATGATGTACGTGTGCTTGCCTCTGTAGGATGTGACCTTTTCCGCGACCGCACCGAGCATCTTGCTTTTACTCAGGACAGACTTGCGGAAGCGAAAATCGTTGCAGAAAACAGCGATATCGTAATTCTCTGCGTGGGGCTTGATGAAACGCTGGAGGGTGAAGAAGGAGATACCGGAAACAGCTACGCTTCCGGTGACAAAGAGACCTTGCAGCTTCCACAGGTTCAGCTGGATCTGATGGAAGCCATGGCACAGTCAGGCAAACCGGTTGTTCTGTGCTTAATGGCCGGAAGTGACATTGATCTTTCTTATGCAGAAGAACATTTCGATGCAGTGATGGTTCTGTGGTACCCAGGTGCCGAAGGTGGAAAAGCCGCCGCAAGAATACTGTTCGGAGATGTCTCCCCATCCGGCAAACTGCCAGTGACCTTCTACAATACCCTGGAAGAACTTCCGGATTTCACCGACTACGCCATGAAGGGACGCACCTACCGCTATATGGAAAATAAGGCGCAGTTCCCATTTGGATATGGATTGACTTATGGGAAGGTAGTAGTGACAGATGCAGTTGTCAGTGAAAACAGCGCAGCCGACACAAATGGTACAAGTGTTTCCGGCAAGGCAGGTTTCGAAAGCGGCACTAATACCACAGCAGCACCAGTTACAATCCAGGCCACTGTCACCAACCAGGGCGCAATTGATACCCGGGATGTAGTTCAGGTTTACATAAAGAATGCAGATTCTTCTCTTGCCGTTCCAAACCCGGAGCTTGCCGCTTTCACGCCTGTTTTTCTGAAAGCAGGCGAAACAAAAACCGTCACACTTTCCATTGCTCCAAAGGCCTTCACCGTAGTAGATGAAACCGGCGCAAGAACAGAGGACGGCAGCCACTTCCATATTTACGTTGGCTGTACACAGCCGGACGAGAGAAGTGTGGAACTTACAGGTGTGAAACCAGTGGAAATTGAATATAGTAAATGATCTTTATAAGGCGAACTACTATCTTAGTTGTTCGTCTTATATTTTTCCTCCTTTAAAAGCATCGAATATTAAGTAACCGCCATTCATACCTATCTCAAGGTACAAACAGCGGTCACGCAATTCATCTCAGTTTTCACTCAATATTTTCCTGTCCATAATAAGCATTTGCACCATGTTTTCTATAGTAATGCTTATCCTGAAGCTCCTGCGGAGCAGGTTTCACATTCGGATTGATCAGCTCACAGCGGGAAGCCATCTTGGCAACCTCTTCCAGAACTACTGCATTATGCACTGCCTCGTGCGCATCCTTGCCCCATGTGAAAGGACCATGATTCTTGCAAAGAACAGCCGGAACAGCCTCATAATCTCTCTTCTTGAAATAGTCGGCAATGAGAATACCAGTATTCTTCTCATAAGCTTCCGCAATCTCACTCTTATCCAGATTACGGACGCATGGAACCTCACCGTAAATATAATCAGCATGAGTGGTTCCATAGCATGGAATTGCGCGGCCGGCCTGTGCCCAGCTGGTAGCCCAGGAGGAATGAGTATGTACGATTCCACCGATCTTCGGGAAAGCATTGTACAGAACTACATGGGTCGGAGTATCAGATGATGGGTTATATTTACCTTCTACTTTATTACCTTCCAGGTCTACAACTACCATATCTTCCGGTGTCAGTTTCTCATATTCCACACCACTTGGCTTGATTACGAAAAGACCTTTTTCACGATCAATTCCACTTACATTTCCCCAGGTAAAAGTAACCAGGCCGTATTTCGGCAGGTCCATATTTGCTTTGTAAACTTCTTCTTTTAATTTTTCAAGCATAGCTGTATCCTCCTTTTTATACATGCAAATGTCTTATATTTTTCATAAAAACTTGTATCTTATAGTTTTCATAAAATTTCATCACTCATAAAGCGGAATCTCATAGCCCCAGGATTTCCTGATTCCATCCATGATCTCCATCACACGCACAGTCTCACCATGAGGCATTTCCGGGCATTCCTTTTCGCCCTGTGCGATTGCTCTGGCGCAGGCCTCAACCTCATACTCATAGCCTGTGATCTGTGCCGGAGGCAAATAAGCTGCAACCTCCTTATGCTCCTTGTCAAACACTGTGATTTTCTCCGGATTATTAATATTCTGCACCTGAATATAACCTTTGGTTCCAAAAATACTTCCCATTCTGTCAGAAATTTCACGGGCACCACACTGCAAGGTAGCCATGCGGTCGCCTTCAAATACCATAGCAATCGTATCCAGCATATCCACACCTTCACGGAAAATAGCAGTTGCCTGTACATCCTTCAACTTATCTCCAAGAACCATGCTTGCGAAATTAATGGTATAAACACCAACATCCAGAAGCGCACCGCCTGCCAGCTCCGGCTTACGGATACGTTCCACCTCACTGATGGCATAGTTCAGATTGGCTGTAACAGCTGTCACCTCACCGATCACACCGCTTGAAATAATATCATCAATCATCTTTCTGGATGGCATATATCTGGTCCAGATTGCCTCTGTGATCAGCAGGTTTTTCTCTTTCGCCAGGGCAAAAAGCTTTCTTGCCTGGTCTGCATTTACAGTAAACGCCTTTTCACAAAGCACATTTTTTCCTGCCTCCAGGCACATCTTTGCATGAAGATAATGATGGGAATGAGGGGTTGCAATATAAACCAGATCCACCTGCGGGTCTGCAAGCATTTCCTCATAAGAGCCATAAGCCTTGGAAAAACCGTATTTCTCGGCAAAAGCCTGCGCCCGTTCAAAGCTTCTGGCTGCCACTGCGTAATTCTCCACATCCTTCATTCCAGCTACTGTTTTCGCCATCTGAACTGCAATTCCTCCAGCTCCAAGTATTCCAATTTTCATTTATGTAAACCGCCTTTCTAATAAAATTTCCTGTTTCGCCATTCTCAACTGACCTCCCTGTATGGAGATATCTCTAAAGCGATACAGTTATTTCGCTCACATGATATTCATATAGTCTCACCTCATGCAGACATAAACTCTACAATCGCATAAGGTTCGCCATTCTCCGTGGAAAGCGCAACCGTAACCTTTCCCATTTCCAGCTTCACTGCCGGATAAAAAACGTCTCCAAGCAGTGCCTGCTTCTTATATTCTGCCCTCATCTGGCGGATTTCAAAGCCTTCTGGCAGATAGTCTGCCCCCATGCGGATATACTGACAATTATTAACATGGTGATGGGTGTCCAGATGATGTTTCTGTATTGCAAAAGACTCCTGAGCTTCCATCCCTTCCGGAAGGGCAATCTTACGTGGCGCATAATCCATCTCCAGCTTTTCATCCAGTTCGTATCCTCTGGTGTCTTCGTCTGTAAGTCTGGCCGGCAGACCGGTCTCTGTATCAATATTGGTCCAAATACTGTTTGCATAGGATAAAAGCTCTCCATCTTCTGTTTTCAGAGTGAAGTTACGCATTCCAAGAAAGCCTTTGAAGCCATATGGCGCCGTTGATGCCACAATCGTCTCTCCCAATCCCGGATATCGGTTCACCACAATCTGCCAGGATGACAACACCCAGGCTCTCTGGCGTTCCTCCAGCGCCTTCATTCCCTGCCCTATATTCTCAGATTGAAAGGTGCAGCAATCCTGATAATAATTCTGAATTCCAGGAAGAGTCAGGCAACCATCTTCGCCTATTTCACTGTATCTGACACGGCCTTTAAAACTGTAACTCATGTTATGTCAATCTCCATTCTAGAGCCTGTTTGAAAAATCATTCCCGCAATCTGCACGCCCCACTTTGTGGGAGATTTTGCAGAAAGCCTTTTTCAAACACGCTCTAATTTCTTGTCCGCAAATTTTACTTCATTATATAACAAATCCAGCAATAAAGATATGAAAATGTAGATTTTTTTTGTGAAAATCCCCTTGATTCTGCACCCTTTACCATGTACAATAAAGGTATAAAATAAAAACAGCAAACGCTTATATATGTCCATAATCTGGTTGGACGTTTCTACCAACTACCCTAATAGTTGTCTATAAGCTGCATGCGAAGAGGTATGCAGGTATGGCATTTTCCGGGTGGTTTTTTTATTGCTGAATCAGCCCGAAATCACATTTTGCATGTTTCCGGCAGTACGTTCTCAGCCGCAAACTATCCCGGAGTTTTACTTTGCCTCGCCTCTGGCAGAAAGGATGGTCTGATATGAAAAAAGATTTGTTTGCTTTGAAAGGTACAATTTGTTACAGCAAGAATCAGAAAGAACTTGTTTTTCATGAAAACTCTTATGTAGTCTGTGAAAACAGTCTCTGTGCTGGTATTTTTTCCCAGCTTCCGGCAGAATATAAGGACATTCCGGTAGAAGACATGGGTGATCAACTGATCATCCCAGGATTCACTGACCTTCATCTGCACGCTCCCCAGTACGCTTACCGCGGAACCGGCATGGATCTGGAGCTGCTGGACTGGCTGAACACCATCACTTTCCCACAGGAAGCCAAGTACGCTGACCTGTCCTATGCGAAAAAGGCTTACTCCATTTTCGTGGATGACTTAAAGCACAGCTTCACCACCAGAGCCTGCATTTTCGCCACCTTGCACCGTCCGGCAACGGAGCTTCTCATGGACATGCTGGAGGAAAGCGGCCTGACAACTATGGTTGGAAAAGTAAATATGGATCGCAATGGAGCACCGGAGCTTCAGGAGAAAAGCGCACAGGCTTCTGCACAGGATACACGCCAGTGGCTGGAAGAGATCAAGGGACGTTACGACCACACCTACCCGATCCTAACCCCACGTTTTACCCCATCCTGTACGGATGAGCTGATGACCGAGCTGGGAAAAATCCAGCGGGAATACCACATTCCAATTCAGTCTCATCTGTCTGAAAATTTCGGGGAAATTGCATGGGTAAAGGAGCTTTGTCCCACAAGCAGATTTTATGGGGATGCGTATGATATGTTTGGATTGTTTGGAACGAAACCTGCAGCAAATGAAGAAGTCTCCAATCCTGCTTCTGCAAGCAGCAATACATGCCCTACTATCATGGCCCACTGTGTTCATTCCACAGATGAGGAAATCCAGATGATCAAAGACCAGGGTGTTTACATCGCCCATTGCCCGGAATCCAACACCGACATTGCTTCCGGAATCGCTCCCATCCGCCGTTATCTTGACATGGGACTTCACGTAGGTCTTGGAACTGATGTTGCCGGTGGATTTTCCCTTTCCATGTTCCGCGCAATTGCCGATGCCATCCAGGTTTCCAAGCTCCGCTGGCGCCTGATGGACCAGACCCAGGCCCCGGTTACTCTGGAAGAAGCTTTTTACATGGCCACGATCGGTGGTGGCTCCTTCTTCGGAAAAGTCGGCAGCTTCGAAAAAGGCTATGAATTCGACGCTATGATTCTGGACGACAGCAATATCCGTCATCCTCAGGAAATCTCCACCCGTGACAGACTGGAAAGGCTTGTTTATCTGTCCGACGACCGCAATTTGGTTGGGAAATATGTACAGGGACGGAAAGTAATTTAAATTTCAGATTTTCAAAATTACGCTTTGATATTTTCTTAAATAATGGTAATCTAGAGCGTATTTGAAAAAGGCTTTCTGCAAGATGTGCGTCACAATTTGTGGGAAATTTCGCTCGGATGAGGGCGCCGTAGCGGGCTACGGCAACCGAATTCGGGTGAAA
>ERZ836441.1790-NODE-1790-length-19298-cov-3.955724_pt1 | contig 19298 bp, 21 predicted proteins | sample MGYA00519686_ERZ836441 | MGnify/ENA primary metagenome ERZ836441 (study PRJEB31850, sample SAMEA3708800) | human gut metagenome | biome: human gut; feature: human-associated habitat; material: faeces | place: China | collected 2014 ... | reverse complement strand
ACGGAGATAATGCCGCCCCGGACGGTTTCCGCCATATAGGCGCCTGTGTTGATGGAGACAATGAGGATAGCTGCCATCCAAATACTGTCAAACCGCATGGTGTTGTTGCTGAAATACGGCAGGCCATAGTAAATGAACACCGCCTGAAGCACCATGGGGGTACCCCGAAAGACCTCCACATAAATGCGGACCAGCACCCGAATTAGTTTGAGCACAAATCGCTTGGGATCGTTTTTGGTATAGGGGATGGTATTGAGGATGCCGCAGATCAAACCGATGATACAGCCGATCACCGTGGCAACCACTGCCAGGATCAGGGTGCTTCTGATCCCATCTAAGTAAGCTGAGCCATAGGCTTCCCAAAGCCGGGCCATATCATTGCCCAGCTTAGCGAAGAGGTCCATGAGAGGTACTCCTTTCTGAACAGGTCACACCCTCCGGCCCCTTTCGGGACCGGAGGGTATACCTGATATGTTTATTTTCTACAGATAAGGCTTCCGATAGGGCTAAACTCCCGTCGGTCTGCTTAGATCGCAGGCTGGTTGGCAATGGCCTGATCCATGAGTGCATTGAACTGTTCCTCATTGAGGGCAGAGAGCACCTTGTCCATGGCATCCTTGAGCTCAGTGTTGCCCTTTCGAACCGCAATGCCGATATTCACGTTCTCAGCCCGCTCCTCCTCGGAAGCAAACTGGAAATCGCCTTCTGTGCCGGAGAAGTTCAGGATAACCAAGTTATCATTCTTGGCCACCGCACCCATGGCAGTGGGCATGTCCGTGCAAACGAACTCAGCCGTGCCGGTCTCCAGCTGCATAATCATGCCGGGCGCGTTGTCTGCGGGGGGCAGGATATTGGCCTCAGGAATCTGGGGCAGGCAGGAGTCATACCAGATGGTGCCGGACTGGGCCGTACAGGTACCACCAGCCAGATCAGCAATGGATTTGGCATTGGCAAACTTGCTGTCCTTGGTGGTCACACAGACAATGGTAGCATAGTAGTAAGGGCCAGCCATGTCTACCTCTGCCATTCGGTCCGCCGTCATGGACTGACCTGCGATGTTGGCGTCCATGGTCTGGGACTGTACACCGGGGGTCAGAGAGGCCCACTCAGAGGAGACAATCTCCAGCTCCCAGCCATAGGCTTCACAAATCCGTTTAGCGATCATCACATCATAGCCATTGGCATAAGAACCAGGTACATTGGAGATGGGTACCGCACCGTTGCTGTCATCCATCTGGGTCCAGTTATAAGGGGCATAGGCACACTCCATTCCGACGGTGAGCACACCGTCCTCCACGCCGGGGATGGCGCTGGTGTCCACGCTGGTGAGATCCTCCACAGGGGGAATCTCTACGGTTTCGGCCGCCGGGTTCTCCTCGGGAGCAGGGTCCGTGGTGTCTCCGCCGCAGGCGCACAGGCCCAGGGCCATCACCAGTGCCAGGGTCAAGGCAAGCATCTTTTTCATGGTGGTCTCCTCTTTTCATTTTTTATTTGTTAAAAAAACCATGGACCCGAAGCAGATCCATGGCAAACAAACACAAATACGGGGCTCCCGCCCCTTTGGTTGTCCCATGATAGCGCTCCATCGTTTTGACAATGGCAGTCCGGCAGATCTTCTCTGCCGACCCAGGACACCCCTCAGGCAGGAACCCGAGAAGCCCTTCGGCGGTGCCCCCTTTCGCTTCCCCGGTTGCCTGCCGGAGGTTGGAAGGTACTGATGAGCGCCGCGCCTCTATCATTGTTCTTCATTATACGGGACAAGACCTCCCCTTGTCAAGGAAGCAGAAGGAACAAGATACGCCCAGGTTTTTCACCTATTTTTGGGCAGTTCCGCACAGTTTCCAGGCTCTGCCCGGGGAAGGGCCTGCCTCCCCCGGGCAAAGTCCCGGTTCACTCCATCTTTTTTCTGCCGTCGTGGTAGGCCTGTCCCACCACACCGCCCAGCAGGCGGTATACCCGCCGAACCCGGTCAAAGGACAGGAACTGGGCCTTGTCGGCGTCCACCAGGCCATCCTCCCCCAGGATGGCCTCATCGGCGCTCATGTTCACCACCTGGCCCACAATCCGCACGCCGCCGGGGCCGTCGCTCCTCTCCACCACCTGGCACTCCAAGGTCAGGGGGAACTCCTCAAACAGGGGCGCGTCCACGAAAGCACTCCGCACCGGGGTGAGCCCTGCCCGGGCAATCTTGTCCGGGGTGGTGTGGCCGGAGACCAGACCCACATAATCCGCTTCCGTCAGGTGCGCCCGGTCGGCAAAGCTCACGGTGAAGGCCCCCTTTAGGGAGAGGTTTTCCGTGGTCTTATGGCCCTGGGAAATGTTGATCTCCACATAGCCGCCCCCCACCAGGCCGCCCCAGCCCACATTCATGGCGTCCGGAACCCCGTCGGCGTCATAGGTGCCGATGATCAGCACCGGCTGGGGATAAAAGCCAACATCCTTGAAATTTTTTCGCATGGATTTCTCCTCCTTCTCACAACATCCGTCCCACGGTGTAGGCGCTGCCAATGGCGGTCATCACACTGCCCACCCGGCTGCCGTCTCCCACCTGGTAGACCTCCATTCCCGCCCCGGCCAGCTCCGGCGCCAGGGAGGTCCGGGGGGTAAATCCCACCGCCAGGACAATGTGGTCTGCGGGCAGCTTCTCCTCTCCGTCGGGGCCATCGGCCACCGCCCCGTCCTCTGTGACCCGAGACAGCCGGCGGCCGGTTCTGCGCACCACCCCGGCCTCGTCCAGCAGGTCCCGGAGCATGGAGTCATTCATCTCCGGCACCGGGATACCGGCGGAGAGAATGTCCGGCAGGGCCTCTAAAATGGTGACCTGCTTGCCTGCCTGGGCATAGCCCAGGGCGGTCTCACAGCCCACCAGGCCGCCGCCGATGACCACCACTTCATTGCCCAAGGTGTCCTCTTTCCCGTAGCTGTCGCAGGCGGGCAGGGCGGCCTGGATGCCAGGAATGGGGGGGACCACGGGGCTGGCGCCCACGGCGGCGATGACCACGTCGTAGCCCTTCACGTCGTCAGGGGTGGCCTCGGTGTTGAGCTTGACGGTGACGCCCTGCTTCTTGCCCACCTGGGCGATGAGGTAGTCCTTGTACTCCCGCAGGGGCCACTTGAAGGAGACGTAGGTGGCGAACTTCAGCTCGCCGCCTAACTCGCCGGTCTTTTCAAACAGGGTGACGGTGTGCCCCCGGTCCGCGGCGGTGAGAGCGGCCATCATGCCGGCGGGGCCGCCGCCGATGACAGCCACCTTCTTGCCGCCCTGGGAGGCGGGCACCCGGGCGATGGCCTCCTCCATGCCCACATGGGGGTTGACGGTGCACTGCATGTGCTGGGCATAGTTGTCCGAGTCGTGACAGCGCATGCACTTGACGCAGGGCACCACATCCTCCTGACGGCCCTCAAGGCCCTTACGGATCCAGTTGGGGTCGGCGATGAACTGCCGGGCGGCCACCACCAGATCAGCCTTGCCGCTGGCGATGATGTCCTCCGCGTCCTGGAGGGAGCCGATACCGCCGATGGTGGACACCAGGGCCTGGGTGATCTTGCCGGATTTTTTCACGCCCTCGGCCAGGTACACGTTGGGCATGGGGGGCAGGAAGCCGCAGGGGTGGGTCCAGGTCATCCAGTCGGGGTTGTGCATGCCGGCGGACACCTGGAGGATATCGGCGTACTCCTGGAACACCTCAGCGATGCGGATGCCCTCGGCCTCGTCGATGCCGCCCTTCTGGAACTCAGAGCCGGAGAAGCGTACGTCAAAGATCATATCCTTGCCCACCGCCTCCCGGCAGGCGGCCAGCACCTCCAGGGGGTAGCGCACCCGGTTTTCAAAGGAGCCGCCGTACTGGTCGGTACGCTTGTTGGTGTAGGGGGACAGGAACTGGGCGATGGGGATGGAGTGGCCGAAGTGGAACAGGATGCCGTCAAAGCCGCAGGCCTTGATGGCCTTGACTGCCTGGACATACCCGGCCTTGAACTGGTCCAGCACCTCCAGGGGGGCCTCCCCCCGGCCGATGGGGCCGCCCATGATGGAGCAGCCGTCAGACACGGTCCAGCCGTCGGGGAGCACACCGATCAGCTCCATGGTACACTTGGCGCCATACATGTGGATCTCGTCAGCCAGGTCGCACAGGGCGTTCTGGCGGTTGGGGATAGTGATGTCCCAAGAGGCGTGGACGCCGTCGTTGTTGAAGCCGCCAATGGACACGCCGGCGCAGGTCACAAGGCCCGCGCCCGCCCGGGCCCGGTCTACGAAGAAGCGCTTGCCCGCCTCAGTGGGGTGGTCCTCACCGTTGGAAGCGGTGTGGATGGTGGAGGGACCGGAGATGATGCGGTTTTTCAGCAGATGGCCCGCCACCCGGATGGGGGAGAGCACATGGGAAAAGGAATTGGACATGATATTCACCTCGTCAAATGTTTTCGAACCAGGGGAAAAGGGGGGGCAGCTCGTCTCTCAGCTTGTTGAAAAGGCCTCGCAAAGTAGGCGCACACAGACGCAGTGTGGCCGATTAGCTGCGACATGTGCATGGCCCTAACAATGCCGTTCAGCCCAGAAACGCGCCAGCGAAGCCAGTGTGCTGCAAGAGGACGTGAATTACAGGGAATGGGGCTTTGTTCCCGGCGAGATGCTGCCGAAAACAGAGCTTCAACAGCAATAGGAGGGGCGGGCCCCGCCCGCCCCTCTTTCGTCTGTCAAAAGGACTTCACGGAGCGGGAAAGAGACGGCTGCGGCGGCCTTTCTCCACTAATGATACCGTGATTACAGGCTGGGGTCAATGAGAATTTTCAACATCCCGGTGCGGTCCTTGCGGTCCAGGGCCTTTTCTACGCACTGGGTCAGAGGAATGACATCGGTGACCATACCGGGGAACTCTACCTTGCCGGCGGCCAGCATCTCCAGATACATGCGCACCTCCTCAGCGGTGTAGACGAAGGTGAACTTCAGCTCCGGCTCGTGGATCGAGAAGGAGCCAGGCACCAGATTGCCCATAGGCTCCTGAATGGTGCCGATGACCACGACCTGGCCGCCGGGTTTGATGCAGTAGTTAATGCAGTTGGACAGAGAGTTCATGTTGCCCGCGCACTCAAACACTACGTCGGCCCCCACGGGGTTGCCGCAGATCTTGCGGATTTCGTCGCCCAGCTTGTCGCCCAGCTCTTTGGGGTTGAGGCAGTAGTCCGCACCGTACTTCTTGAGGGTGGGGTACTTGGAAGGAGAGGTACCCAGGGCGATGATCTTGTTGGCGCCGGCGGCCTTGAGGAACTGAAGCGCCGACAGGCCGATGGGGCCAGTGCCGGACACCACCACATTGTCGCCCACCTTGAAGTTGGACTTGCGGATGCCGTGGAGCGCCACGCAGATGACGTCAAAGAGGACGGCGTCCTTCAGGTCTACCCCATCGGGCACCTTCACCAGCATGGTGTGCTTTACGTCCCGGACCAACATGTACTCGGCGTAGCCGCCGTCAGGACCGCCAATGCCTGCTGTGCGGGGGAAGCCGTAGATGCAGATGTTGGTCTCTCCCCGCTGGCAGGAGGGACAGTCCTCTGCACAGTGAGAGGGAGGTCCGCATAGGATGCGGTCGCCCACCTGGTACTCGGTGACACCCTCGCCCACGGCGGTGACAGTGCCCACGTTCTCGTGGCCCAGCACCATGGGCAGATGGACGAAGGGAGGATAGCCGCCCTTATAGAACTCCACATCGGTGCCGCACACGCCCACATAGTTGATTTTGACTACCAGCTGGTTGGGGCCGGGGGTGGGGATAGGACGGTCCTCGATGCGGACATCGCCTTTGCCGTAAAAAGCCGCGACTTTCATAATTTGTTACGCTCCTTTACTGTGGTATAAAATTAGGCAAACCGCCCACCGGGAGTCCTCCCGGTGGGTGGTTGTGGCTTATGGGGGACTCAGAAGGCTCAGCCATCAGGTTCGACTGTGCCTGCCTGCGGCGGCTCAGCGCTCTGGTTTGGAGGATTGGATAAAGTCCCGGTACTTGGCCTTGCGGGCCTTGGCCTCCTCAGTGGCCAAGGCAGCCCGGGCCTTACCCTCGTTGCGCTGGATGTCGTCGCCATGGATAAACTTTCCAGAGATCGAGTCGTGAGCGTGGGGGATCCACTTAGCTTCGTCAAATTCAAAGACGTACCTGCCGTCTACGTTCTTCATTACGCCCTCGATGCCGCACAGACAGCAGATGGCGGTGCCGTCCTCCTGGAGGAAGAAGTTGTTGCTGTGACAGTGGGGGCACACGCCCTGAGCGCCTTTGTAGTCCTCGCCCATGATGCCATGGGGAGCCTCAAAAGTGCCGTTGGCGACCTTTTTAGCGGCCTCAGCCAGATTCAGGCCGATCTGATGGGCGCGGGCGATGGCCTCGTCGTTCATGACGATGTCCAAGGACCACTGGAAGCACTCGTTGTCGATGACAGACCACTTGGGGGTGAGGGCCTGAGTGTTGAAGTCGCACTGGATACGGGTGGCCCAGTCGGAGCCGCCAATGCCCATATAGGACACCACTTTTTCCTTCATGTATTTGGGGTCGATGGGCTTGCCGCCATTTTCGGCGATCTTGGCGGCGATCATCACGTTGCCCCGGTCCAGACGGGGGCCAAAGCGGTCCATCACCGTGTGGAACAGGCCACTGGCGCACTTTTCAAAGATGGGCACCGCCCATATAATACCGTCGGCATCGTACATTTTGTCGGTGAGCCACTGGAAGTCATCCTTCAGAATACAGGCGTTGCCCCGTCCAGAGAACAGGCTCATGACACAGGCTTTGCAGCCGGTGCAATGTTTAATGTCCAGTTGGTTGAGGTTGATGAATTCCACCTCGGCACCCGCCTCCTGGGCGGCCATCAGGGCCTCCTTGCACATGGCGTCGTTGCTGCCGTTGGGAGTGCCGCAGGACAGACCTAAAACCTTCATAATTACTCATTCCTCCTATGTGATATGACTGTGCTGTGGGAATACAGGCCGCTCAACGGTCCCGCCCCACCAGGGAATCGTCCACAGTGAACATGATGATGGTGCCGATCAGAGCCAACACGCCCAGCACCATATAGGCCGCGCCGTAGCCAGGACCGGCGTTGCCCAAGCCGCCCACCACGGTCATGCCTAGGGCGCCCACCACAGCCACCAGCGGCTTGAGCAAACGGTAGGCAGCGGGGAAGTCATAGCGGCCCCAAATGGTGTTGGTCAGGGACACCAGATAGTTGGCCGCGCCGCCCAACATAATAGCCAAGAAGGGCAGGGAGATGAAGAACAGGGGAGTGGCCAAAGCCTCGTTCCCAGCGGTTTTAATATTGCCGGCCACTACGTTGAGGACAATGGAGATAATGGCCACGATATAGGTAATGATAATGGCTTTTTTAGGGCCAACCTTGGAGTCGAGCAGGCCACACAGCACTGAGCCTACACAGGCCAGCAGGCCGGCCACCGCCAGCATGGGAATGATCTGGCCTTCCGCATAGCCGATCTGCTGCATACGAGGCAGGAAGTTGGTCATGATGCCCAGGGAGAGCAGCTCCATAACGCCCAGAGAGATGACCATTTTCCACACAGTGCCGGTGCGTAGCAGCTTCTTCCCGGTCCAGGGGGAGGTTTTCATGTACTCCAGGCCGGCTTTGAGCTCGGCTTCAGCCTTAGCTTTGTCAAAGCTGGCGTCGTTATCGGGATAGGCGCCCTTTTCCTCAGGATAGTCCCGCACGTAGAGGAACACGATGACGGCCAGCACCACACACAGGGCGGCGTACAGGTAATAGATGCCGCTCAGGCCCAGACCCTTGAGCAGGGCAGAGCACAGCGGGGTGGCGATGACGGCGGACAGGGGGAAGCCGATGGTAACCCAGCCCATGGCCAGGCCCTTTTTCCGAGGGAACCAGTTGGAGATGACGTTCAGGCTGGCAATGTAAGCAAAGCCCATGCCGCCCACATAGGACAGGGCTAGGCCGATGAAGTAGACCGCGGCGTTGGTGGCCTGGCTCCACACCAGGCAGCCGACAGCGCCTACGATGAGGGACGCGGCCCAAGTCTTACGGCAGGTCAGTTTACCGCACAGAGCGCCCCACAGGCCCGCACCAATAACGGATACCCAGGCGGCTACAGTGGAGAACATGTAAAGCATGGCGATGTTGCCGCCAATGGCGCCTTCCATCTCGGCGCCGGGAACGCCGGCCAGAACGGCAAAGGTAGTGCCAAACTCCGGAATGGTGACGTTAAGGGAATCATAACAGATATTGCTCATCAGCAAAATACTGAAGAAGGTCAGAATCATGATGACCCAGCCTTTTGCGCCGAAGTTACTGCTGGTGGTGGAAAATGCTTTGCTTTTTGTTGCCATACCAAATTCCTCCTTATTTTGCCCGCTGAACCGTGACGGGCTCTTCCGGGTAACATCATACCGGATAGGTAGAGGTTTGTAAAATATCTATTTTTCTTTTTAACTAATACGTTTGGTTATGAGAGCGGTTTTCTTTGGTGAGATACGACAAAAAGCTTGCCCTTCTTTTGGAAGGATGGTATACTGAGGGTGGTAATCAACAGGGAGGGGACCGGCATGAATCTGACCCGTATCCAATATTTTGTGGAGGTGGCCCGGCGGGAGAACTTTTCCCAGGCTGCTAAGGCTTTGTATGTATCTCAGCCCAACCTGTCCAAGCAGATTGCCCTGATGGAGCAGGAACTGGGATTCGATCTGTTCCGCCGGGTGGGGAAGTCTGTCCATCTAACCCAGGCGGGCCAATATCTCTATGAGCAGTTCGAGGACCTGCCAGAGCGAACCGCCCAAGCTATTGCCCACGCCCACGCCCTGAGCCGGGGAGACATGGGCAATCTGTCGGTGGGGGTGCTGGAGGGGCAGGATGTGAACCTGTCCATGTCCCGGGCACTGGCCCGCTTGCGTAAAAAGTTCCCCGAGGTGACAGTAGAACTGGAGCGCAACAGTTTCCGAAATCTCCGCAGCGGCTTGGATAACTGCCGGTTTGACCTGATCATCACCTTGAGCTTTGAGATCGAGGGCCGGCGGGATTGGGCGTGGGAGAGTTTGCGCAGCCAGCGGGGAGCCATGGCCATTAATCGGGCCAATCCCTTGGCGGACAAGCCGGATTTGGGGCTGTCCGACCTGCGGGACGAGTCTTTTGTAGCCATCTCCAAGGATGAGTCTCCCGGCGGATACGAGCAGCTGCTGATCCAGTGTGCCAGCGCCGGGTTTTACCCCAATATCGTGCGGGAAGCAGGAACTCTGGAAAGCCTGCTGTTGTGTGTGGAAATGGGGCTGGGAGTGGCTTTGATCGACCGGAATACTCGCCTGGAGCGCAATGACGCGGTGCGTATCATTACAATACCCAACAGCTTGCGCAGCGACGTAGTGGCAGTGTGGCAGGCAGACAACTTTAACCCAATGATCCGTCATCTGATCAACGAGCTGCTGGCTGCAGGGGAAGATGGCTGAAAATGGACGAAAACCATCTGAAGGGCGCGCCCCCTATTGGGGGCGCGCCCTTCAACACCGCTCCAGCTTGGCCCGGAAAGAAATCTGCCGGGGCGTGTCCATGGTGTCGAACTGTACCAGATGCGCGCCCTTGTCCCGGTCTGAATCCAGCACTGTGCCTTCGCCAAACAGGGGATGACACACCCGCTGGCCTGCGGGGAATACGGCTGCGCTCTCCTCCTTTGAGAGAAACTGCTGACTGTGGTCAATGTAGTCCCTTGCCGCACGGATAAGCCCCTCCTGTGGCGGAAAGGGGAAGGTGAGCAGTGTTTGGTTGATGTCCAGCAGGAACCGGGAGGGATAGCAGGGAGAGCCGTCGAAGTTCCGCCCGTTGGAAGCGGACAGGTAAAGTCCCTGTTCCGCCCGGGTCAGGGCCACGAAAGCCAGCCGCCGTTCTTCCTCCATTCCAGGCAGGGTCCGCACCTTTCGGGAGGGGAAGATCCCCTCGTTCATGCCGCAAAGGAACACATAGGGGAATTCCAAGCCCTTGGCGGCATGGACAGTCATCAGCTTGACCTTGTCCCCCTGTCCGGCCCCGTCCGTGTTGGTAAACAGGGCTATATGGGCCAGGTAATGCTCAAGGGTGACCTCCTCACCACAGGTGGTCTCATATTCGTAGACAGATTGCTTCAGCTCCGCTAAATTGTCCAGCCGCTCTTGGCTGCCTTCGGTACGGAGCATTTTTTCATAGCCGCTTTCATCCAGAATGGCGGAGAGCACCTCGGAGACGGGCCGGCCCTCATATCCGGAGGAAAAGGCGTCAATGAGGGAGAGAAAGGAGGAGGCTTTGGTGCTCTTGAACAGGGACTCGGTCTCGTTATCCCGGAGGGCTTGGTACAGGGAGCATCCCTCCCGCTGAGCGTATTCCCGCAAAAAGGCAATCCGCCGTTTGCCCAAGTTCCGCTTGGGGATGTTGGCCACCCGCAGGAAGGAAAGGTCGTCCTGATAAGCGGACATCCGCAGATAGCTCAAGGCATCCTTGATCTCCATACGGTCGAAGAACCGTGTTCCGCTGTAGATAGTATAAGGAAGATTTTCCCGGAGCAGAGCCTCCTCCACGGCCCGGGTCACATAGTGGGCCCGGTAGAGCACCGCCATATTCCGATAGGGAATGCCAGTTTCATGGAGCGCTTTGATTTGCCCGGCGATCCAGTTCGCTTCGCCTGCCTGGCTGTCGGCCAGGCAACACAACACCGGATCCCCAGAGGATCGGGTGGGAACCAGTTCCTTTTCCATCCGAAGCCGGTTTTTCCCAATGAGAGAGTTGGCCGCCGCCAGGATTTCCGGAGTAGAACGGTAGTTGTCCATCATCAGGATGGTCTGGGTGCCGGGGAAATGTTGGTCAAATTCCAGCAGGTATTTCACATTAGCTCCCCGCCAGGTATAGATGGTCTGGTCCGGGTCGCCCACCACAAACAGGTTCTTGTGGTAGCCGCACAGCACCTCCATGAGCTGGTATTGGATCTGGTCGATGTCCTGAAACTCGTCGATCATGATATATTCCAGCCGCTGCTGCCACTTGAGCTTGATGTCCTTGTGGCAATGAAAGATATACAAGGAGAACTTGATGAGGTCATTGTAGTCCAGGCCAAAGCACTTTTTTTGCTGGTAAAGGTAACCGTAGAAAATGATGTCCCGGGCGCTTGCGGCGTGGTCATACTTTTCCTTCAGTGTGTCCAAGGACAGGTCGATCAGGCTGTGGTAATAGTCCGGCTGGCGAAACAGCTTCTCCATCTCGATCATATCCCGCGCGGCGGAGTATGTCATGTCCCGGAGGGTCAAGCCCCGTTCCTCGTAGATAATTTGGAGCATAGCGTCGATATCAGAGTTGTCCAGCACCAGAAAACTCTTGGGATATTGGACCGCATGACTGTCCTCCTGGAGGATGGAGACACAAAAGCCGTGAAAGGTATTGATGTAGCCAGTGTCGTTATCACCAGTGAGCTGGTGGATGCGCTGACGCATCTCTCCTGCCGACTTATTGGTAAAGGTGACGCACAGAATGTTCCCCGGCAGAATGCCCAGCTCGTTGACTAAGTAGGCGAAGCGGTGGGACAGGGCCCGGGTCTTACCGGAGCCAGCCCCGGCAATAACCCGGATATAGCCCTCGGTGGCGGTGACCGCCTCCCGCTGGGCTGGGTTCAGATGTTGCAGCAACTCCAGCATAGAGCCTTTTTCCTCCCAAATAGAACGTTTGTTTCCTATATTATAGCGGGAGACGGGCAAAAGCGCAAGGGGGAGTTGCGGCGGCCCCAGTTAAGGGCCTGCTGACCGTGCTGCATAGGTATATTAAGAAAACAGCGTTCCGCTAAAAGCGGAACGCTGTTTCTCAGTTTTGGAAAAAACGCTTACTTCAGTTCGACCTTGGCGCCGACCTCTTCCAGCTTGGCCTTCAGAGCCTCGGCATCCTCCTTGGAGATACCCTCCTTGATAGCCTTGGGGGCAGCCTCGACCATAGCCTTAGCCTCGGCCAGACCCAGACCGGTGACCTCGCGGACAACCTTGATGACCTTGATCTTCTCGGAGCCGATTTCGGCCAGAACCACGTCAAACTCAGTCTTCTCTTCTGCGGGAGCAGCAGCGGCGGCACCAGCAGCGGGGGCGGCCATGGCGGCGGCGGAAACGCCGAACTCCTCCTCCAGAGCCTTGACGAGCTCATTGAGCTCCAGAACAGTCAGGGACTTCACTTCTTCGATCATAGCGGTGATCTTCTCGCTAGCCATGATGAAATACCTCCTTATTTATGTTATGAAAAATAGTGTGCCCGCAGCGGGGCAAGGGAAAAGGCTGCCTTACTCGGCAGCGGGGGCCTCCTCGGCGGCAGGAGCGCTCTGCCCGCCCTGCTCGGCGATGGCCTTGATAACGATGGCCAGGCTGGTGATGGGGGCCAGCATCATGCCGAGCAGCTGAGCCACCAGGCCGTCCTTGGAAGGCAGCTCGGCCAGGGCGGCGATATCCTCCAGGGGCAGGACTTGACCCTCCATGAAGCCGGCCTTAATATTAAACCGGTCGCCCATCTGCTTGGCGTACTTGTTAATGATACGCATAGGGGCGATGGGGTCTTCCTTGGAAATCGCCAGGGACGTGGTGCCATTGAGGATACTGTCCAGCTCACTCATACCAACCTGGTCGATGGCGCGGCGGACCAAGGTATTCTTCACGACAGAATACTCCACCCCATTTTCGCGCAGCTCATGCCGCAGGGCGGTATCCTCAGCCACGGTGATGCCCTTATAGTCCACGAACACACCGGCGCTGGCGCTCTGCAGGGTGTCCACCAGAGACGCGACAATGGCTTGCTTTTCACTGAGAACCTTTGCGTTAGGCATTTGTTTTCACCTCCGGGTTATGGATGGGCAGTGCCCCATCCTGCGGACGCTTCCGCAAAAAAGAACACTGCTTTCGTGCCAAGACGAAAACAGCGCAAAACAACGGTATTGGCTGCATTCTCGGCAGGATATTTATGGCTCTTAGCCCCCTGCTGTCTTTGAACACGACAAATATTATATCGGCCCGGACGGGATTTGTCAAGCAAAACCCGCCCGGATCGGATATAATTTTTAGAAGATCAGACCTTGCCGCCTGAAGCGGCTTTGCGCCGACGTTGTTACGCTGGGGTTGGGTGCACAGCCGGGGCGATAAGCCGTCCAGCTTCGGGCAGAGACTTGCCCATTCGCTTCCATTTTATCTCCCCTGTGTGTCTGCCCCGCGCTTCTTACACAAACTTGGCGGCGTTGACCTTCACGCCGGGGCCCATGGTGGAGGCGGCGACGCAGCTCTTGATATACTGGCCCTTGGCGGCGGCGGGCTTGGCCCGGACGATGGCGCCCATGAGGGCGTTGAGGTTGTCGGTCAGCTTCTCCGCGCCGAAGGACACCTTGCCGATGGGGCAGTGGATGATGTTGGTCTTGTCCAGACGGTACTCCACCTTACCGGCCTTGATCTCATTGATGGCCTGGGTCACGTTGGGGGTGACGGTGCCGGCCTTGGGAGAGGGCATCAGGCCCTTGGGACCCAGAACCTTACCCAGACGGCCGACCACGCCCATCATGTCGGGAGTGGCGACCACCACGTCGAAGTCGAACCAGTTCTCGCTCTGGATCTTCTGGACCATGTCCATATCACCCACAAAGTCGGCGCCGGCGGCACGGGCCTCGTCAGCCTTGTCACCCTTGGCAAAGACCAGCACCCGGGCGGTCTTGCCGGTGCCGTGGGGCAGGACGATGGCGCCGCGGACCTGCTGGTCGGCGTGGCGGGAGTCCACGCCCAGCTTCACGTGCAGCTCTACGGTCTCGTCAAACTTAGCGGTGGCGGTCTTGATGACCAAGTCCATCGCCTCGGTCACATCATACTGGGCGGCGCGGTCAATGAGCTTTGCGCTGTCCACATACTTCTTTCCTTTAGCCATGTTTACTTCCTCCTTCCCTTACTCTTCCACCAGAACGCCCATGGAGCGGGCGGTGCCGGCGATCATGCTCATAGCGGACTCCAGGCTGGCGGCGTTCAGGTCGGGCATCTTGGTCTCGGCGATCTTCTGCAGATCAGCCTTGGACAGGGTGGCGACCTTGGTCTTGTTGGGTACGCCGGAGCCGGACTCGATGTTGCAGGCCTTCTTGATGAGCACGGCAGCGGGAGGGGTCTTGGTGACGAAGGTAAAGGAGCGGTCCGCATATACGGTGATGACCACGGGAATAATCAGGCCCATGTCCTTCTTGGTGCGCTCGTTGAATTCCTTAGTAAAAGCGGCGATGTTGACGCCATGCTGGCCCAGAGCGGGGCCCACAGGGGGGGCGGGAGTTGCCTGGCCGGCGGGGATCTGCAGCTTTACGTATCCAGTTACTTTCTGTGCCATTTGAAACAGCACCTCCTACATAAGATGTGGTGGTGACGGAGCGGGCAACGCTCCTCCCACGAAAGGCAGCAGGTATGATACCTGCCAGTGGCGCGCCTGTTTTGTGCGCGCTTCTTGTTGTCACGCTTCGCCTGTTCGCGACGCGGCTCTAAGCCGGTACATCCGCACTCCTGCGTACCGTCTTAGCCTGCGGCTCACAACGGCTTCACGCTTCGGATTAGACTGGCTCCACCTGGTCCAGCTCCAGCTCGACGGGAGTCTCCCGCCCGAACATGGACACGACCACGCGGACCTTGCCCCGGTCCAGATCCAGCTCCTCCACGGTGCCGATAAAGGACTCCAGGGCACCGTCGGTGATCTTGACATTGTCCCCCACGTCGTAGGACACCACTACCTCGCGCTTTTCCACGCCCAGAGCGGCGATCTCGTCGTCGGTGAGGGGGATGGCCTTGTTGGCAGAGCCCACAAAGCCGGTGACACCGCGGATGTTGCGCACCAGATGCCAGGTCTCGTCGGTCATAACCATCTTGACCAGCACATAGCCGGGGAATACCTTGCGCTCCACGGTCTTGGGGCCGTTGTCCGTGATCTCGGTGACAGTCTCCATGGGAATGTTGACCTCGGTGATGAGGTCTTTCATGTTGCGGTTTTCCACAGATTTCTCGATGCTGGCCGCCACGGTGTTCTCATAGCCCGAGTAAGTGTGGGCAACATACCATTTCAGTTCGTCAGCCATGTTCCGTTCCCTCAGAAGAGGTTGAGCAGGGCTTCGACCACCATTTTAACCACCCAGTCGAACACCCAGATGAGCACGCCCACCAGCAGTACGCACACGATGACGATGCCCACGTTCTTAGCGGTGTCCTTGGCGGAGGGCCAGGTGACCTTCTTCAGCTCGCCTTTGAGGTCTTTGAACCAGCGCACGACACGGTTGGGCTTTTTGTCCTTCTTCTTGGCGGGAGCCTTGGCCTTCTTCTCAGCCTTGGCATCCTGGGCCTGAGCCGCGGCCCGGTTTTCCTGTTCAGACATGTTGTCACACCCTTCTTTCATTGAGCTGTCCACGTCCATCACTTGGTTTCATTGTGCACGGTGTGCTTCCGGCAGAAGGGGCAGTACTTGTTGAGCTCCAGACGCTCGGTGGTATTGCGCTTGTTCTTGGTGGTGTTGTAGTTGCGCTGCTTGCACTCAGAGCACCGCAGCGTGATCTTCACACGGTTACCGGCTTTCGCCATATCGGCACCTCCTTCAAAAATTCGCCGTCCAAACAAAAAACGCCGGAACGGCCAGGCCGATTCCGACGCTTCAAATGGGCGCATAGACCCCTGAAAAGCTACGGGAGATCGGCATTGTTTTGCCTCCCTGCGACCCCATTGGCGGGGGAGAGGGTTTTTGTGCCCATCCCGTAAAAATGTGCACAAAAAGAAAGCCCTGTTCACAGGTACTGCCAGTCTAACATAAGGTCAAGAGCTTGTCAAGCACTATTTTATCTTTTATAATAGTAGAGGAGCGCACGGCGGGAAAATTGGCCTGTCGTACCGGATGGGGTCCGCAATGGGGCGGCAGGGAAACCGCAATGAACGCAATGAAAGGGAAGGGATCGGTATGAGAGTGATGGCCATTGACTATGGCGACGCCCGGACAGGCGTCGCCATTTCGGACGCCACCGGCATGCTGGCCGGATTCACCACGGTGATCCACGGCAGAGACAGCCAGCGGGTGCTGGAAGAGATAGAGGAACTGATTGCTGCCCATGGGGTGGACGAGCTGGTCATGGGCTTTCCCCGGAACATGGACGGCACCGAGGGGCCCCGGGCGCAGTTATACCGGGACTTTGCGGCCCGGCTGAAGGAGCGGTGCGGAATGCCGGTGAGCCTGTGGGACGAGCGGCGCACCACCATCGAGGCCCACCAAATCCTCCATGCCAGCGGAAAGAGAATGAAAAACCACAAAAAAAACGTGGACGCGGTAGCAGCCACACTGATTTTGGAGGGCTATCTGGCCCGAAAACGGTTGGCGAGAAGCTGATACATTCCGGTGCGTCCACGGCCGGGTCCCGCACTGCGGGGCGGCGCAGATGCGCCGTACAAGCGTTTTGTACAGCAAAACCTTGGCGCAAGGGCGGATTCATTTCGCCCGCGCAGGTCAAAATGAGGGGTCCCCGCAAAATCCACGATTTTGTGGGGAGGACGCGGTGGCGGCCACGCTGATTTTGGAAAGTTATCTGGTCAAAAAGCGGCTGGGAAGAGGCTGAGGGTTACTTTCTGCGGGCAGGCGGATAGGGAGCCGGCTCATCGGTGCGGCCGACCAGATAGTCTACGCTGGTTTTGTAATAGTCTGCCAACTTGCAAACGACGGACAGGGGGACCTCCCGCTCCCCGCGCTCATATTTGGAATACAGAGACTGGTCGCAGGAAAGGTAAGCAGCAATTGCCTTTTGCGGTAAGTCACGGTCTTCCCGCATATCCCGGAGACGTAATGGCATGTTTATCACTGGCTTTCCTGAGGATTTGCGGTGGAAGGATTCAACTGACACGCTCTGGGATAGGGTTTGGCTCATCTGCCAGCCCAGCCAGATAGTCCATGCTGGTCTCTAGAGCCACAGCCAGCTGCCTGCACTGCTCGAAAGACAGGTTCCGTTTGCCGCTCTCGATTTTGGAATAGTCACTCTTGTCGATACCTGTGAGCATCTAGATTTTTACCTAGGAGTAACCCCGGGCTGTTTAAGCCGTATTTCCCTCATCCCAGCAAGTCCTCCACAGTGACGCCCAATACTTGAGCCAGGATCTTCAATTCGATATCGGTGACAAACCGTTTGCCGCTCTCAATGCGCTGGATTGCGTTCTTATCCACATCCATTCCAGCCAGCTGGAGCATGTCCGCTAGGGCCCGCTGGGACACGTCGGGGCCCATGGCCTTGCGTAGCTGGGCCACTCGCTGGCCGCATAGGTTACACCGTCCATCCGGTGCACGGTTTTTATACATTTGTGGTCATCCTTCCGAATGGCCGGCCCTGGGATAGGGTTTCGGCTCGTCTGTCAGTCCGGCCAGATAGTCCATGCTGGTTTCCAGCGCCACAGCCAGCCGCTTGCACTGCTCGAAGGACAGGTTCCGTTTGCCATTCTCGATTTTGGAATAGTCACTCTGGTCGATACCTGTGAGCATCTGAATCTTCACTTGGGAATAGCCCAGCGATTTTCGGAGCTGCTTTAATCTAGACATGATATCACCCAAAGACAGTATGTCAAATTGACCTATTGAAAATAGGGCGATTTTGACCTATATGCATATCAGGTGATATCAATGAATGATCCTGTTATGAAGCAGCTTTGTGAAAAGGCCATCGGAGAATTGGTGGTCCGGTATTTGGATACGATCAGCGAGGGGGAGATCGCCAGTCTGGCAGAGCGGGAGGCAGTTGACCTAGTCTGCCAGATCTCAGAGATATTGGATGACCTTACACTGGATGATACAGAATGTTTCCAGCGCATAGATTCCATTGTGCCGGCGTTTCACCATGCGAGACTCTCGACACAGCGGCATGGGGAGTGTGAATAGGGGAGAAAAGGACCTCCACCAAGCGGGTGGAGGTCCTTTTTGGTTGTTGTGCTCTCATACATTCTTGCTCTGCACCAGGCGCTGTCCGAGGGCCGCAGGGATCGACGTTTTAGACGGCATCAGCGGTAGCGGCGCAGGTAGTAGGGAGTATCCTGCTTACGGAAGCGCCGGACAGGATGCGGCGCACTACTGTGATCCTGGGTTCCCGTAAAAACAGGGGTCCGAAGGAAAGGGCACTATGGACAAAAGCGCACCCTTGGCGCTTGCAGTCCATCCGCGGCCGTCCCCCGGCGCATCTTTGCCCACTTTCTGTGCGCACAGAAAGTGGGCCGCTGCCCTTGCATCACTGCGCCAGCTTCATGTTCTGATAGCGGTGCTCTAAGTACGCATCATCGTAGTGCTCGTCCAGGAACTGCTCTACCACGTTGGTGGGCGTACGATCACCTTCCTGCCGCTGGCCATACCGAACCAGGGCGGCAGCGGACAGTACAATGTCCACCACCATGAAGACAGTGACAATAGAGGCGAATACTCGGTGTTTGCGGCCGATGAACCGTTCCACCAGGCGGCTCAGGCGGGGGTAGACCACTTTAACCCAAGCTACTGCCGCGATACCCCAGAACAGACAGTACAGCAGGTTGACCCGCCCGTTAAGATTAAAGGGAATATGGCTGTAATCCCAGAAGATGACGCCGAATACCTTTTCTCCCACCCAACTGCACAGATATTCGTAAGCGCCGCCCAGCAGAGCGCCGGAGAAAAAGATATAGCGGTCATTTTTCCCTGCCAGCCGGTGGAGCAACACTGTCATGAGCACTGCGCCAAGGCCCCACACCACGCTGAACTGGCCGTAAAGCAGGCTGCTGCGGCTCATCCACTCTCCGGCAGACAATCCTACGAACACGATTTCCACCACTGCCCCAATTAGGGAGGCTAACAGGAAAATCCAAAACAGCTTGAGCAGCTTATAGCGGGTGGTCTGGAACTCAGTCTTGACGCTTTGGTAGGCTTTTTGGGCCAACATGGGCAGTTCCTCCTGTTTCAGTCCCTGCCCCACGGGAAACGGGGAAAGGATCGATTTGCGGCTATTATACCATGATAGGCTGGGGGGATGTCAACCGCTGCTTCACCGGGGAAATTTCCGCCATTGCCACCGCTAGGGCAATGTGATATAATAATTTATTCTATAAAATCACGAAGGAGATTTTACTTATGCGCTCTGACAACGTGAAAAAGGGGGTCCCCACCGCGCCCAACCGTTCCCTGTTCTATGCTCTTGGTTACACCAAGGAGGAGCTGGAGCGGCCCCTCATTGGCGTGGTGTGCTCCTATAACGAGATCGTCCCCGGCCACATGAACCTGGATAAGATCGCCGAGGCGGTGAAGGCCGGTGTCCGAGCCGCCGG
>ERZ836441.1787-NODE-1787-length-19313-cov-3.336276_pt1 | contig 19313 bp, 18 predicted proteins | sample MGYA00519686_ERZ836441 | MGnify/ENA primary metagenome ERZ836441 (study PRJEB31850, sample SAMEA3708800) | human gut metagenome | biome: human gut; feature: human-associated habitat; material: faeces | place: China | collected 2014 ... | reverse complement strand
GCAACGCCGGAGCATCCGGTCAATACGAAGGAACGCATCATGCCTCCGATTTACAGCAAGGAATGGAACAGGATCACCATACAGGTACGCGGGGATCACCGCCAGGGCCGCACGTCGCCCTGCGAACATGCCTGTCCCCTCGGCAACGGCATCCAGCAGATGCACACGCTGATCGCCGCCGGAGAAACCGGCAAGGCCCTCGCCCGGCTGCACGCCCGCAACCCCTTCCCCGGCATCACCGGGCGCGTGTGCCCGCATCCGTGCGAAACCAAATGCAACCGGGCCGAATACGACGAGCCCGTCGCCATCCATGCGCTGGAGCGGTTTGCCGCCGACACCGGGCATGAAACCCGCTTCATTCCCCTGCCCGCCTCGGGCAAGCGTGTCGCCGTGGTCGGTTCCGGTCCCGCCGGGCTCACCGCCGCCCGCTTCGCCGCCCTGCTCGGGCACGCCGTCACCGTTTACGAGAGCGCGCCGGTCATGGGCGGGGTGCCGCGCCATGCCGTGCCCGACTTCCGGCTGCCCAAGGATGTGGTGGACCGCGAAACCGGGGCCATAGTAGCCTCCGGCGTGCAGGTCCGCACCAACGTCACCGTGGGCCGCGACATCACCCTGCAAAGCCTGCTCGACACCTACGACGCGACCATCCTCGCCGTCGGCCTGTGGAAGGAACGCCGCCTCGACATCCCCGGCAAGGAACACCTCGTTCCCGCCGTGGGCTGGCTCAAGCGCTCCACGCTCGAACGCCAGTCCCTCGCCGGGAAAACCGTGGTCATCCTCGGCGGCGGCGGGGTCGCCTTTGACTGCGCCTTCACCGCCCGCCGCCTCAACGCCGATGCCGTACATATCGTCTGCCTCGAACCTACCGACGCCATGCGCGCACCCGCCGAGGAGGTGCAACAAGCCCTCGACGAAGGCATCGTCATCCACAACAGCCACCTCAGCCACGCCGTCGCCCCGGAAGGCGGACGCCTCCGCTTCGAGGCCCGGCCCGTAACCTCGTTCTCCTTTGACGAAACCGGCGCACTGCATACGGAATTCGCTCCCGGAGATCCCCTGTGCATGAACGCGGATCTGGTCATCTGCGCGAGTGGCCTGCAAACCGACGAGACCCCGCTCGAAGGCGTGGACATGGCCCGCACCCCGCGCGGCTTCGTAGCCGTCGATCCCGTCTCCTTCCGCACGTCGGTTCCCGGCCTCTACGCGGCGGGAGACATCGCCAACGGCCCTTCGCTCATCGCCCGGGCCATCGGGCACGGCAGGCAGGCCGCCATTGCCGTACATAAGGCCCTTTCCGGCATGGACCCCGCCGAGAACCTCGACATCTGGATCGATGAAACCGGGCGGGTCCGCGAAGATCACGTCCCCGCCCTGCCCGCGCCGCATGTCGTGGCCTTCAAGGAAATCATGCACGCCGACTACCACGGGCACGCCGCCCGGCAGATCCTGCCTCCTGCCGCCAGCGACGGCCCGGAACTGGCGTTTGCCGAACTCTCCGGCGGGCTCGCGGCCGAAGCCGCCGTTGCCGAGGCCGGACGCTGTATGCATTGCGGCCACTGCATGGAATGCGGTTCATGCGTGGAAAGCTGCCCCGGACACATCCTCGAAATGACCGACGATGGCCCGGCGGTAGCCTACCCGTCCCAGTGCTGGCACTGCGGCTGCTGCCGCATCGCCTGCCCCACCGGGTCCATCGCCTACCGTTTCCCGATGACCATGATGCTGTAACAAGGCGAAAAACTTCCTTTAACCCGTATCGCTATTTTACCTCCCTGCATTATCACAATAAAAAAGAATACAAAAAAATCCCCAGACGCCCCACAGCCGTTTTGCCGCAAGGCGAAACGGCCCCGGGGGTGCAGGGAGCAGTGCTCCCTGCCGGGGGAGTCCGAGGGGCGGGAAGCCCCTCGGAAAAACATTCGCCAACCTCCGTATCCAAGGAGCTTCCCATGTCCCTCACCGCCGCCGATATTACAGATCTGCGCACCGCCCTCAAACTGCTGGACCAGCACGGCGAACTCGCCCAAACAGACGTCGAAGCCGATCCCGTGGCGGAACTCTGCGGCGCATACCGGCATATCGGCGCGGGCGGCACGGTGGCCCGCCCCACCCGCATCGGCCCGGCCATGCTTTTCAATAAGGTGAAGGGACATCCCGGCGCACGGGTCGCCATCGGCGTGCTCTCCAGCCGCAAACGCGCCGCCCTGCTGCTCGGCACGGAGCCGGAGCGCCTCGGCTGGCACCTCATGGATGCCCTTCAACACCTCATCCAGCCTACCGCCATCAAGGGAATTGCCCCTTGTCAGGAAGCCGTGCACCGCGCCGACGAGCCGGGGTTTGATCTGCGCCGCCTCGTCCCCGCGCCCACCAATACCCCCGAGGACGCCGGGCCGTATGTCACGATGGGCCTCCTGTACGGGAAAGATCCGGAAAACGGCGACGAGGACGTGACCATCCATCGCATGTGCCTACAAGCCCCGGATACCCTGTCCGTCTGGTTCTCGCCGGGCCGCCACATCGACGTGTTCCGCGCCAAGGCCGAGGCCGCGGGCAAGTCTCTGCCCGTGTCCGTCAGCATCGGGCTTGATCCCGCCATCTATCTCGGCGCGTGCTTCGAGCCGCCCATGACCCCCATCGGCTTCAACGAACTGGCCATCGCCGGAGCATTGCGCGGACGGGCCGTGGAACAGTGCGCCTGTTTGACTGTGGATGCCAAGGCTCTGGCGTGGGCGGAGTACGTCATCGAGGGCGAAATCCTGCCCAATGTGCGCATCGCCGAGGACGCCCAGTCCGGCAACGGCAAAGCCATGCCCGAATTCCCCGGCTATTGCGGCCCCTCCGATCCGCAAACCCCCGTCATGCGCGTGACCGCCGTAACCCACCGGCTGCATCCGATCATGCAGACGACCATCGGCCCGAGCGAAGAGCATGTGAATCTCGCGGGCATCCCCACCGAAGCCAGCATCCTCGGCCTTGTGGAGCGGGCCATGCCGGGCCGCGTGCGCAACGTCTACGCCGCAAGCTGCGGCGGCGGGAAATTCATGGCCGTGCTCCAGTTCCGCAAGGCCACCATCGCCGACGAAGGCCGCCAGCGTCAGGCCGCCCTGCTCGCGTTCTCGGCCTTCCCCGAACTCAAGCATGTCTTCCTCGTGGACGACGACGTGGACCCCTTCGACATGAGCGACGTGCTCTGGGCCATGACCACCCGCTATCAGGGCAATCTCGACACCGTGTTTCTGCCCGGCGTACGCGGGCATGTCCTCGATCCCACGCAGTCGCCGCTCTATGATGCCCGCATCCCCGCACGCGGGGTCGGCTGCAAGGCCATCTTCGACTGCACCGTGCCTTTTGACCAGAAAGAACGCTTCCAAAGAGCTCCTTTTATGGAAGTCGACCCCGGAAAATTCCTCATCTGAGCCTCAAGGATGCGTCCTCGGCACGAGCCGGCCGCCTCCGCCGGAACCGCTCCGGGGCGCATCCTTGGATTACCGGGTATACCAACGCTTCCGCCAAAAGGATAACACCATGAAAAAACGTCTTGTCGTAGGATTGAGCGGAGCCAGCGGCGCGATCCTGTGCGTCTCGCTGCTTGAGGCCATGCGGAGAGAAAAGGATTGGGAAGTCCACCTCGTCACCAGTGAGGCGGGTGAGCGCGTCCTGCGCGAAGAAACCGGCATGAGCGGAACGGATCTGGCGGGGCTGGCCTTCCGCACGCACGACATCGGCAACATCGGCGCGGCCATCGCCAGCGGCACCTTTGAAACGGAAGGCATGGCGGTCGTGCCGTGCAGCATGAAAACGCTGGCGGGCATTTGCCACGGGTATGCGGAAAACCTGCTCCTCCGCGCCGCCGACGTCACCCTCAAGGAACGCCGCAAACTGGTGCTCGTGGCCCGCGAAACCCCGCTCGGGCTCGTCCACCTGCGCAACATGACCGCGCTCGCGGAAATGGGCGTGACCATCCTCCCGCCGATGCTGACCTATTATCAGCACCCCCAATCCATAGAGGATATGACCACCCACATCGTGGGCAAGATCATGCGCGAATTCCGGCTGGAAGCCCCCGGCTTCAGGAAGTGGGAAGGATCATGATCGGCGACGCGACACTGACCCGGCTGGTGCGCGGCAAGGAAATCGTCCTGAACGCCCGGCGGCAGGGCGGCGACTGCCTCGTCAGCGTGACCGGAGGCGACGCCCCGCACATCGGCGCGGCGGCATTGTGCGCTGACGGCGAAATCCGCCGTCTTGACCGCAACGGGCACCGCGAGGGCGAACTCGCCGCCGAGCTTGCCGAACGTGCGGCGTCCAAACTCGGCTGCTGCGTCTGCGCCGTGTGCGGCATCCATTTCGACGGCATCAGCCGCGCGGAAATCGCTTCCGTGGTCGCGGCGGTCAGGGATATGGCCGACACATGGCTCGGCTCGGCCTCCCATCACTGAAGGAAGGCCAAACCCTTGTTTATTTGATAAAACGGGATGCTCTCCCTAAAGGAACAATTCCGGCTCGCGGCGCTCCGTACATCGGGCTGCCAATCCCGCCATTTGAGCGGCGAACACGGGCGCGACTTCGGGACGCGGCCCGCGCACCGCGACCGGGCAGATACGCACGCAGCCGAAGCAGAACAGGCAGCGTTCCGGCTCGGTCACGGCATATGTCTCGGAATCAATGATCCGAACCGGGCACGTCCGGGCGCACAGGCCGCAGCGGATACAGGTTTCGGCGTCCAGCAACTCGGGCGCGAACGGCGTCGGTTTGTACTCCTTGTACGGGACAGCCCCCGGCACGCTCAGAGGCGGCATGGAACCGGCAAGGCCATCCGCCTTGGCCCGCAGAGCACTGCCGAAACGCTTCATGACCGCGAGATCGGAAGCGTCGGGGCGCCCACGGCCCATATCGGGATTGAGGCAGTGCTGCGCCACGAACGCGGCGGCACCGAGCGTCACGCACCCCGCCGCCTCGCCGAGCGTTTTGAGTTCCAGAACCGCATCGTCGTAATGCCGGTTGCCGTACACCGCGACCGGCACGAACGGCGTGCCCTCGCCGTGCAACGGCAGCCCCTCATGGAACAACGACGGAATGCGTCCGTAATAAACCGGCATCCCGGCGATCACCAGCTCGTCCGGCCCGGTTTTCAGGATTGCGGCGCGGCTTTTGGGATCGCCCCAGTCCGTTTCGGAAAGCTCGGAGCAGCCGAAGCCTTCGGCCACCGCCCGCAACGTCCGCTTCGTCGTTCCGGTCGGGCTAAAGTACGCAATGTGCACCCGTTTGATTTCCATGGCCATACTCCTCTGGGCATCCCTCCGGGAAACCGTGCGGGGACGCTCCCTTTTCCCGTTGCAAAAGCATTTTATTTGAACAGGCTATGAACATCACTTTGATCTTTCCTCACCATTCTGCACCATTTTGGTGCAAGTGGAAAGGGCCGGGGAGCCAAGCGTTGGGACGATGCCCGGCGCGTAACCCCTTTCTGCAGCAGGGGAATGTGCCATACCTGAACAGAACCCATTACCATATGGTAATGCCCAGCAGATACTGGAAACGCATGAACGGGCCTATGCTTTTCGGGAGCGGGCAATCCGAGTGTTCGGACGCCTGATGCTCGGCAACCTTTCCCATATCAGCCGGCATCAAACAATTGTAGGAAAAATGCATCCATCTTTTTGATATTTGCCCGAAGACAAAAAGATAAACCTTATGCAACCTACGCTTCAACATGAAACAACTTCCGCATGCAGCATGAGGTGCGCTTCCATGAGAGATGCAATTGTTATCGGTGGTGGTATTGCTGGGATGTCAGCAGCTTGGCGTCTTCGCCACAGCGATGTGCTCGTTCTTGAGGGCAGTAACCGTATCGGCGGACGGCTGCGTTCCGAACGGCGCGGAGCCTACTGGCTCAACTGGGGCGGGCACGTCTTCGGAGGAGAAGGTTCTTTCGCCGACAAATTGTTGAAGGAAGTCGGCGTCGACGCGCTGAACCTGCAAGGCTCCTTTGCCGCCCTGGCCTACAAAGGCAAAGTGCTCAACGACGGCAACGTCAACTTCTACCCGTTCCGCCTGCCGATCTCATGGTCGGCGCGTTGGGAAATCGTCAAAGCCGGGATCAAGGTCATGCGCGCCGTCAATGCCTACGGCAAGGTCAACAAGCCCCGCAAAGGCGAAGACTACAGAGTCCGCCAGCAGCGCATCTATGACTTCATGGCGGACAAGACATTCTCCGAGTTCACCGGTCCGCTGTCCGAAGAAGCCGACGCCTTTTTCCGCCCCACCGTCTCGCGTTCGTCGGGCGATCCCGAGGAAATTTCGGCCGGGGCCGGCGTAGGCTACTTTCTGCTGGTGTGGGACAAGAGCTCCGGTCTCGCCCGCAACATTGTGGGCGGTGCGGCGACGCTGCCGCAGGCCATCGCGCACACGCTCGGGGACAAGGTGAAGCTCGGAGCCGAGGTGCTTGAGGTCATACAGCACCGCGACCATGTGGAAGTGACCTATAAGAGCGACGGCAAGGAAGTGACCGAACAGGCCCGGTATGCCGTGATCACCACGCCCGCGGCAATCACCCACCGCATCACCAAAAACCTCGATCCCCTCGTCCACGACGCCCTTGGCAAGATCCAGTATGGGCATTACGTCTCGGGGGCCTTCCTGACCAACGAAACCGGCCGCCGCCCTTGGGACAGCGTGTACGCCTATTGCACCCCGCAGCGTTCCTTCAACATCGCCTTCAACATGTCCAACCTCGTACGGACGATGGAAAGCGAACGCCAGCCCGGCTCTTCCTTCATGGTCTTTTCCCCCGCCAAGCTGGCACGCGACCTCATCAATCTGCCGGATGAAAAGGTTCTCGAAATCTACCGCAAGGACTTGGAAGAGGTGTTCCCCGGCTTTGGCTCTCTCGTCGTGGAGCAGAGCGTCCAAAAATTCCATCTGGGGCTCGCCTACTGCTTCCCCGGGCGCAACAAGCTCCAGCCGCTCCTGATGCGCACGCCGCGGCGCATCTACCTCGCCGGAGACTACCTCGGCTCGTGGTACACGGAAACGGCGATCCAGACGGGGCTCCTCGCCGGGGAGGACATCAACAGCAAACTCTACACCGACACCCTGCTGCCCTCCAACGGCTTCTCCTACTGAACCTCTCCACAGGGTATCCTTTTGCGAAGCCGCCCCGGGACGTTTCCGGGGCGGCTTCGCCGCTTCACGGCTCAGGCAGTGGCTGGCTCGTCGTCGCCGAGGAGGACGCTGGTGAGCCGGAACAGCTTGAGTTCGAGGTGAAGCGTAAACCGATCCAGACCGGAATTGAGATCCGTACCCGTGATATCCGCGATCCGTTTCAGCCGATAATAGAGCGTCGACCGATGGATGCACAGTTCCTCGGAAGTCTTGGCTATGCTTCCGGCATTGTCGAGAAAGAGCTCCAGCGTGTCGAACAGCGCGGGATCCTCCTCCCGGAGCGCAGCGATGTTGGGGGTCAGCGGGAGCTGGGCGTCCTCGTGATTTCGGGTCAGCAGCGTCAGGTTGCCGTAGACCCCAAGGCCTTCCCACGTCGAGCAGGGGCCTAGGTTCGGGATGGCCCGGAGCACCTGAAGCACGGACGAGGCCTGTGCGTAGGAATCGTACAGGTGCAGCACGTCCACCTCAGGGCCGATGCCGATCCGCAAGTCCGCATTGAGCCCCGAACAGGCTATGCACATAAGGGTGCCGGGGTCGGAAAGGCTGGAATCGGCCGGGACGACGATCACAAGCTCGGGAGAAAAGTCGCTGAACAAGGGGGCCGCCTCGCCGTGCGCGGCGGTGAATTCCCTGAATTGCTTACGCAGGAAGGTCAGCTCGCTGTGCTGGCCGCCCGTCCCTTTGCGGGTTGCCGCGCTAAACGCCCGGTATTTCCGGTCCGTCCGTATCCTCCCCTGCCGCGACAGGATGGCGGCGGCCCTTGATGCCCAGCGCGTATCCACGGAAAGCAGGTTCCGGACGATCAGCTCATGCTTGCTGAAGGCCTGCTCGCCCTCAAGCTGCATGCTGAACATGGGCACGGCCAGCTCTCCGGCGCAGGCCACGGCGGCCTTGTCCTCCGCCGGGCTGACCTTGCCGACGAGCCACAAGTAGCCCAGCGTCCGCTCCTGCCAGCGGATAGGGTAACAGGAGCGCTCCTTGAAGCCCAGCTCCCGGCATTCGGGGATGCGGACAATCTTATCCCGAGTCGCCACTATGCCGAAGGAGAACAGGTACCGGCAAGAATCCTCCTCCAGCGTCCTTGCCAGAATGGCCCTGACCCGCGCATCGTCCGCATCGTCAAAATGTTTCGAGACCGCGACAAGGTTAATGCCGACGTCGTCAATGGCCACTGAGCGCTGGAGAGTCCGCGCAAGGGTGTCAACCTGTTCCTGTATGAAATTCTGGATCATACCGCGCCTCCTGAACACAGCTTTGCTGTTGGAACGCATCCTCCCTTCAAGGAATCCTTTTTTCTGTATCAAAGTCGTGAGGTTGTGCAAGGCTCCGTCGTTTGTCTCATACGCTTGTGCCCGCCGTACCTTGTAAAGTCACACCCTGTTAGAGGGAACAAAAATCCTACATGCATCTAATCCATTATAATGAAAAAACAAAAAAAACCGATCTTCAGCATTTGTGCGAAAAGGGCATAGTGGCGCGGAAAAGCCTTTTCTCCGTATGCAAAAAGCGGATGCGATGCGCCTTTCCGCCCACATTCCATCGAGTTTCCACGGAAACGCATTCATTTCACAAAGGAAACGCAGCCCCTGCCTTTTCCTACAAATGCAGGAAAAGAGGACTGCATATTTTGATATTTGTCCGATGACAGGAAGCGTCCGGCGGCGCATTACTATCAACAGTTCCTTCCCTGACATGGGAGTACCCGCCTACCGCGCCCGGAAGCGCGCCGCATATGAGGAGAGAAGCATGCGCCAGACCGTTTCAGCCACAGGAGCCCCGGCAGCCGTCGGAAGTTATTCGCAGGCCGTCAAAGCGGGCAATCTGCTTTTCCTTTCGGGGCAACTCTGCGCCAACCCGGAAACGGGCCGCTTCGAGCGAGAGAGCGTCGCCGCCCAGACGCGCCGGATCATGGAAAACATCAAGGCCATCATTGAGGAAGCCGGGGGCACGCTGGACGCTGTCGTTCACTGCCGGGCCTTCCTTTCCGACATGAAGCACTTCCCGGAATTCGAATCTGTCTACAGATCGTATTTTTCCGCTCCCTATCCGGCCCGGATGACCGTCGCCAGCGCCGGCATATACGACGGCCTTGACGTGGAAATGGATGCCATTGCCTATTTGCCCTGATGACCTTCAGAAGAGACGCTGCCAAAGGAGCCTTCCATGAGTAAAGCCGCCCTCGACAAAAAGATCCTTCTCCCAACCATAGCCATCGTTCTCCTGACTTCGGCCCCCCTCATCTTCTACGCCTCGTCGTTGCAGGGGATGATCCAGTCCATCTACGACTTCACGGCAAAGAGCTTCGGATGGGGGTATATCCTGCTGTATCTGCTGGGCGGTTTCTTTGTCTTTTTCATCGCGTTTTCCCCCTACGGCAAGATCAAGCTCGGCGGGCATGACCAAAAGCCCGTTTTCAACAATTTCCATTGGGGAAGCATGATCATCGCCGCCGGGCATGGCATCGGCATGGTGAACTGGTCCATGGTGGAACCGCTCATCACCAACAACGCCGCGCCCCTTGGGCACGGGGCCAACGCCGCCTACAGCTACGAAGTGGCGACCGCCTACACCTTCTTTCACTGGGGCCCCTATTACTGGGTGCTGTACCTCATCCCGTGCATTCCCATCTTCTATTTCATGGGCGTGCGTCAGGTGAAAAAACAGCGCGTAAGCGAATGCCTCACCCCTCTTTTCGGCAGGAAGCTCATCGACGGCTGGTTCGGCGTCTGCCTCGACGTATTCATCATCATGGGCCTCGCCGGGGGCATCGGATCGACGCTCGCCACCGCTGTGCAGCTCGTATCGGGACTGTATGCAGACTACTTTGGCCTTCCCGACACTCAGGCGCTTCATCTCGGCGTGCTCGGGATGTTTACGGTGATCACGCTCGGCAGCATCCGCAAGCCGCTCAGCAAGGGCATGCGCCTGCTCAGCGACATGAACTCCATCCTAGATCGGAAGAGCTCGCCATCGTGCTCATCGGAGGGGCCACCGGATACTTCTTCAGTCTCGGCACCAACACGCTCGGCATGGTCCTCGACATGTTCCCACGCGTTTCCGGGTGGACCGATCCCTTCAACGCCAGCGGGTTCCCCGCCAAATGGACCGTATTTTACGGCGCATGGTTCCTCGCCTACGGCCCCATGATGGCCATCTTCTTCACCGGCATCTCCATGGGCCGGACGCTCCGGGAAACCGTACTCGGCGTGTACTTCTTCGGCTGTTTGTCCTCTTTCCTGTTCAGCGTCATCTTCGGCGGCTTTTCGCTCTACCTCCAATACACCGGACAATTCGACGTCTACGCCTTCTACCTCGCCAACGGCCTGCCCAATACCGTCAGCAAGGTCGTAAGCCTCACCCCGCTCCACCAGATCATGTCCCCGGCCTTCCTCATCTGCTGTACGATCTTCCTTACGACCACCATCGACGCGGCGACCCGAGTCATGGCCTCCATGTCTTCCAAGGAAATCCTCAGCGATCAGGAACCCAGCGTCACTTCAAAGTACATCTGGTGCATTTCTCTTTCCATACTCGTCTTGGGCGTCCTGCTTGTAGGCGGACTGGAAATCATCCAAGCGCTGGTCGTTTTGGCCGCCATCCCCCTCCTCGGCATTTGCGTTATCATGAACATCTCCATGTTCAAGGCCGTACGAGAAGATTTTCCAAACATATGGGCCGCAAACCTGCTCTATATAGATAAAGGCAAATCAGGAGGCAAAGCGTAGCATCCTTTTCCCCATACTGAGATAGCCTCTTGCTTTGGAAAAAACGAAACGAAGGCCTATCGGCTGCTCCGATAGGCCTTCGTTTGTTGGCGATTACTGTCGCCCGACCACACCCCATTGCCCGCAAATCAAAAGACGCTGTAAATATATACAGTGCCCTATTCCGGAACGCCTTCCGGGCGAAGTGGGAGCTTTCCCGCGCACATGAGAGAGGCCCGCAGCAAGGCCGGGGTGCTCCCCCTCCCGGGTCATGCCGGAAGGGACTCTCGCCACAACCCTTCCTCCGCATCCAAATACAATGGCAAAGGGCAGGAGGCCGTTTTTTTGCCTTCACCAAGATCCTTGGCGCGCTGTTATTGTAATCCAATCATCTTATTATGGGATACTTCCCCATTACAAGAGGCTCTTCACAGCCCGGATAATACAGACGCTCCCGGCGAAGGCGATCATGACGAGCAGGATGCCCTGGAAAACGCTCTCCCGGACGAAACGGGCGACGGGCAGGGAGACGACGAGCCCCACCAACGCGCCGGGCATCCCCCAAAGTGCGGCCTTGACCACGACGGGAGTATACAGTCCGGCGGCGGCTTGAACAATGCAGGTGCAGATGCTGATGCCAAGAAAATACAGGCTGAGCGTCCCGCGAGTAGTGTCCTTGTCCCAGCCAACGTAGAGCGCATAGATCGCCACTGGCGGCCCGCTGAAGCTGATCGCCGCGTTGGCGAACCCCGATGCGAACCCCGATACGGCGCAGCCCCGCATGCTCTCGGGGTGCGCCGTATCGGCTCGGTGCAAGAGTTGCCACGCCACATATACGATCAAGGCAGCCCCAAGCCCGCCCTGTAGCCAGATTCCCGGAACCACCCGAAGCACGCACACGCCGATGATGAGCCCCGGGATGCATCCGAGCAGCATGGGAATGATCGGCGCCACCCGCGAATGGGCGCGGTACATCCATGCCACATAGACCGCAAGGGTCACCGCTACGAGGCAGGTAGCCGGAACGGCCTCGCTCATCTCCAGCACACAGGCCACAATGGGCAAGGCGACCATCGCTGCCCCCATCCCGCTGACACCGTTGATGAAACCGCCGAGGAACCATGCCAAAAACACGAGGGGGTAGCTGGATTCGAACATAGAGGCCCCGCGCGGCCTGTCCGGACCTCCGGAACACGCCGGATAAAAAGCGATTGTGAGAGAATACCCTTTCTTGCTCTAACAGGAGAACCCAAGGCTGTACAGAGGGCAAATGCCCTCTGAAAACGGCATGGGACCCCTTGCGAAAACGTTTTCGCTCTTATGTTGAAACGTTGCGGATTATCTTAAAAAGAGTACGCCACCGATGCTGCTGAAGGCGGCACCTTCCCTCGCGGAACCCCCCGTTTTCCACAACGAAAAAGACGAGGGGAAAGCCTCGTCTTTTTCGTGTTGCCCAAGCTCATCCTCCGCCGTCCGCAAAACCGAACGGAAGCGGAACAGGGGATCATTCGTGCTTGTTGAAAAGGAATTCGGAATGCGGGTTACAGTCCTCATCGTCCTCATCGCCCTCGTAAGGGCAGATGCCCTTGGGGAGGATCTGATGGACGATCATGGCGGTGACGCCGCCGGAAACAATGGCGGAATCAAAGAATATCTTGAGGAAACGCGGCAGGCGTTCAAAAACTTCCGGGGTAGTCATGGACATGAGGCCCACCCCGATGGACACGGCAATGATGATGGATTCACGTCGGTTCACTTCATGCTGCAACAGGATGCGGATACCCGAACAGGCGATGGTCCCAAAAAGGACGACCAGCGCGCCCCCGAGCACGGGGCGGGGCAGAAGCTGGAAAAACACCACTATAATGGGAAACAGAGCGAACAGGATAAACAGCACGCCGCAGAATTTGCCCACCTTGCGGCTGGCGACGCCGCTGAGCTGGATGACGCCGTTGTTCTGGGAGAACGTCGCCACGGGGAAGCAACCGAATATAGCCCCGAGGGAGGTCATCATGCCGTCGCAAAGGATGCCGCCCGCCAAACGGCTACGGTAGACGCGACCACGCACGGGCTGTTCAGAGACGACGCTGGTGGCCGTCAAGTCGCCGATGGCCTCAATGACCACAACAAGAAAAAGAAAACTCAAGACAAGGAATGAATGCAAGTCAAAGCCGAAGAAGCCGAACTTGAACGGCACGGGCATGATGAACCAGGTATGCTGTTCGGAAAGGATGTTCCAATTGACCTTGCCCATTACTATTGCCACTGCGAAGCCGACAAGGATGCCCACGATGAGCGAGCTCATGCGCAACAGCGGGTTCTTGCTGCGGTTGACGCAAACGATAGCGAGAATGACCAGCGTGCCAAGGAACAAGTTGGAGATGTCCCCAAATGTTCCATCGGCCTTGGCCGCGAACCCCCCTGCGAGATCGATCGCTCCCACGCGCACGAGGGAGACGCCGATCATCATAACGGTGATGCCAGCCACGGTGGGCGTGATGATCTTGCGCAGGAACGGCATGATACGGCTGCCCGCCATGACCACAAACCCGCCGATGAAACACACGCCGAAGAGAGTTGATAGCGCCTGCTCCCACGACATGCCCTGCTCTTTCATGAGGAGGGCCCCCACGGCAATGAGCGTGCCGGGAAACGCGAAGCTCGTCGCCTGGATGCTCAACATGCCGGAACCGATACCGAAGGGCCGGGACACCTGAAACCAGATCCCGATGCCCGCGAACAGCAGGGACATGCTGACAAGGTAGGCGATGGCTTCCGGGGGGACGCCCAACGCGCCCGCGACAATGGCGGGCGGTGCCATGACGCTGAGCACCATGGCCAAAATGTGCTGGAGGGCGGCCAGCAAGGACGAGCCGAAAGGCGGATGGGACTCGAGGCCGTAAATCAGTTCGCTTTCTTTTTCAGGATTGGGCGTAGCGGGCTGCGAGGCCGGGGCGCTGGACATAGGCATCCTCCAGAGGCTTGGGGATGGGAGATCTTCGCCGGGAAAACCAGCGGCGGCCAACCAAGGCCGCGTGCGATCTCTTCCGGGGTTGTTCCATTTCTTACGGAAATCAGGTTTCCGTGTACAGTATAATGAGGCCCCGCATCACCACGTATGGCAGATGAGGCAGTAATTCTGATCTTCGGCGTGTTCCTTGTGGCAGACCCAACAAGGAACCTCCGTTCCCCAGTGCGGAGAAATATGAGGATTTTTCTTTCCACGGGAGGCTGTCCGTTTGGCGACCTCCGGTGCATCATGGCATTTGGCACAGGATACCGCCCCGGCCTGTTTTGGATTTTTCTGCCCGGTGTGGCAGTCCGCACATGCGAGATCCACATGGGCATCCCGAAGCGCCTTCTGTGGCGCGGCTCCGGAAGGGGCGGCAAGACACAGGACCGCCAGACATATCGCCAGTGTCCAAGCGTACTTCATGGTGGTTCAAACATCCTTAAAGTAATACGTTAAAAACAGTTGCCGTAACCGGACCATCAAATGCGCTGGCCATAGGGCAATGGCATTCAAGCACACAATCCCACCATCAAGACCGGATATGGGCCGTTGGGGAATTGAAAACACGGGATGCTGCTTTGAGCCCATGAGAGACATACTCCCAACAACTCAAAAGCATATCTATATATTATTTCACAACAATCATTTTCAGAGCAAAAACGCGGCATGGCCCATTATAGAAAATCCACCATTGGTTCCCCATCTTAAAAAGAACCTTTTTCCACGCGGAACCGGACCCTTCCGTTTTCTTCCGATCCCAATGGGCGGCAATATCACTTGCTGATTCCTTATCCTGTTGCACCTCCCTAGTAAAGATTCTCACAAGGGATTTTCTGATAAGGACATTCCCGAAGCGACTCTTTTCCTTTTTTTCGCCTGTCTCGTCAGCATGTTCCATTTCCTATGCCGCATACGATAATACAAACTTTTCCGTGCATGGGTCAAAACGGTTTACGCGTGGGCTTCAACGGGCATTCCCATATATTCACGTCGCCGCTCCAGAGACAGAAGCCTCAGATGGCACGCTTCTTCGATTATCTGTTGTTCTTCCTTATTCAATTTTTGATAAAAAAAGCGGAAGGTTTCCCTTCCGCTTTTGCTATGAGGACCGATGAACCCCGCGTATCAGCCTTTCATGCTGCGCTTGGATGCCTTAAGAGGGTTGACCTTCTTTTTGGATTCACCTGTAATTTTGGGGATGCGATGCCGGTTCTGCTCAAGCAGGCTGTCCGCATCAAGGCTCAATGCATTCAATCGGGCAGCCACATCTTTACGGTTTCCGGCGTAGCGGTTCGGATCGGCAAGGGGCCGATCCACATACGCCGGCGAGGTCAGGTACAGTCCTTTTTCGTCAATGGCGAGGCAAGCGCATCCTTCTTTTTCCTGCACCGTCTGAATGATCATGTCCGAAGTCGTTCCGAAGCGATTGTTCATAACTTCCTCTCTGGTTGTATTGCGAATCGACCGATTGCCGATCTTCATTGTTGATAATAAAAATCTTAATCAACTATAAACAGCTATTCAAAAATGTAAATGAGATTACCCGGTTTTGCCGCTGTAGCAGCAATATCGGGGGAACAGTGGAGGTTCCGCTTTTCAAGTTCATGTCGGGAGCTTCGCTCTGGAAGGGGTGCCTTGGAGAGCCCATTAAACCGTCTCGGAAAGTCGTTAGAGACTCCCACGACGCCGGAAAAAGGAGGATTCACCTCGGCAACGTCAGTCATCCGTGCTGACGGTAACGTCCTCAGCGTCGGCCACACGTAAAGCCAGCGTGGTTCCCATTACACGGAGAGACAGGAGATCCCCCATCGGAGAACGGCCCATGACGGTAATCCCGACACCGGGAAGCAACCCCATATCCCGGAGGCGCTGGGCACGTTCGCCCGCAGCGGCGATGGCAACGACAAAACCACTCTGCCCGTTTCTCAGGTGATGCAGCCTGCGGATCATTCCGTTCTCGCCTGCCCGTCAGCCGCCGCTTTCGGTTCCGACGCGGAAGTATCCAACAAGTCCCCAAGGTTGCGCAACAACCGCGGGATTTCCCGCCGTGCTTGACGCCAGTACCAGCTGATCCCCCTCGGCAGGGCCAACGACGCCACGACCACGGCAAGGAGAAGCACGGCCAACGCCTCAATAAAGGCGACGAGAGCCCGGACAAGCAACGCCAATCCAAGCAAGGACACGGCAACCAGCGTTAGTACCCGCGCGCACCGTTTATACGAAAAAGTCAACTCGGCCTCCTGAAGAGCCAGAATCCCCGTGAGATGAACGTATGTGCAAGCCATCGCAGCAGCGTTTTCTTTTGGCGGAGCTTATTGATTTTGAAATTTATTGTCAAATATAAAACTCACTTTTTACGGAACCGCTGCCGCATTCAGCCTTGCGGCCTGATGCGCCATGCACATCCGAACTGCCACGCTCGCGTGGTGCATCTTGTCCACCTACCCACAGGTTTCGGCATATAAACGACCGATGCCAGTATTGTCGAAATCCACCCGGCCCAAAACGCCGCCCAGCAATAGCAACGGGAAAATGGAGGGGCACAAAAACATGCGGCGGTATTGATATACACTGTCACGGAACCGTCCCCTTTTGAACTTCTTCGACCTCACGGCGGCCCGTTCCCCCTTTCCCTCGCCCCATGCATAGCCGGGCACCGTACCGCCCACCCAAAACGAAGCGGCATGAACGCCTGTCATGCCGCTTCGTTATCCAAATCCGAAAAGGAAGAACAGAAAAGGCCTCTGCTTCCTGATATTACCGCTTATCAAGCGCCCGTGCGCGGTCGAAGTCTCCCTGATACGTGAAGCCCGCGCACAGGAGCATGAGCGCGCCAAGCACAAAGACGAACTGCACATACACAATGGCGATATTCAGGCCGAATGCATCGGACAGGGCACCCACCAGCATGGGGCCAAAGAAGCCGAGCCCCTGGAGGAACGTCACATAGGTCCCGTAGGCCGACGCCTTGTAGCGGGCGGGAACAAGCTCCTGCGTAGCGATATGGATGCCGGTAACCGGGATGAGGAAGAGCATGACCCCAAGCGCGATGAGGGGGAAGCTCTTCAGCATAAACCCGAAGCCGAAACAGGCCGCCAACAGGACGAAACAGGGGACGCCGAGCCACGCACGGGTTTTGCGGCTCCACCGGCCGAGATGGTCGGAAATGATCCCGGACAAGGGCGTGATCACAATGCCGGTGAACAGGTATACCGGGCTCATGTACGCCCCCACTTCCGCGCTGGTCCAGCCCATTTCGCGGACGAGGAACATGGGAATCCACGCCACCATGCTGGAATAGACCATGTTGCCGAGGCCGACGCCGATACCGAGCATGACGAGCGTCTTGTTCTTCAAGGTAACGCCAAAGGCTTCCTTCAGGCTCACGTCGTCTTTTTTGGCGTTTTCAGGCTTGGCCGAAGTCTTCGGCAGAGCCATGGAAAGCGCCATGAACAGCAGCGTCACCACGCCCATCACGATGAACGGCGCGCGCCAGCCGATGCTCTGCGCCAGAATGCCCGCTACGGCCGTCCCAGCGGCGAGTCCCACGGACATGGAGGAGTTGTACAGCCCGATCACCGAGCCCCAGCGGGACTTCTTGGTCCAGCTCGTCAGCATGGATACGGACACCGGAGCATAGCTGGCGTTGCCCATGCCGACCATGAACCGGCCAAGCAGAATGAGGAAGAAGTTCGAGACGAGCCCGCACAGCAGACAGCCGACTCCCCACAGGCCGGACATGAGGGTGATGGCTTTTTTCTTGGACGTTTTGTCCGCGATGAAGGAAAGCGGCAACACGAACAGGGTCATACCGCAGAGCACGGCGGAACCGGCCACGCCGATCTGGGAGTCGGTCAACCCGAGGGCTTTCTGCATGGCGGGGAACACGGAAGTCACGCCGAGGCGCGCCGAGAAGTCAAGCAGGAACAGCATGTACAAGACGACAAAGGCGAACATGAAACGGGGGCGGCTGACAGGAACGGCCGGTTCTTCCGCGGGAGCCTCGATCGGGGTCGTCTGGGTGGCTTGGGACATGGGCGGATCCTCTTGTTCGTGCGGGAGCGGAGCCCGCGGTTGAAGGAAGACGGCGCGGGCGGATGAGCACGCCCGCGCGTCAATCAGGCACGGGCGGAATACACGGTTTTCCCGCCTACAATGGTTTCCAGAATACCTATGTTGCGCAGAGCGGCGGGATCGACTTCCAGCGGATTGGCGTCGAGGACCACAAGGTCGGCCAGCTTGCCGGGCTCGATGGAGCCTTTGTCGTTTTCCTGGAAATTCTGCCACGCGGGATTAAAGGTATGGGCGCGCAAGGCTTCGAGCACGGAAATGCGCTGATCCGGACCAAGTACCTGACCGGAGGATGTCAGGCGGTTGACGCTGACCCAAATGGACAGCAACGGATCGGCGAGGACGATGGGGGAGTCGCAGTGCGCGGTGATCACGAGGCCGCGATCCAGCGCGGAGCGCATGGGGTCCATCCGGGCGGCGCGTTCCGGGCCAAGGAACAGATCCCGGTGGCGGTCGCCCCAGTAATAGACATGGGCGGTGAAGAACGAAGGCGTGTAGCCCGCCGCTCCGAGGCGATCGAGCTGTTCCTCGCGGATCGTCTGGGCATGGATCAGGATGTGGCGGCAATCTTTGCGGGGATGTTTGGCCTGCGCGGCTTCAAGCGCATCAAGGGCGTCGTCGGTGGCGGCATCGCCGTTGGTATGGATGAGGAACTGCCCACGCCCATGCGCGGCTTCGACCAGCGCGAACAGATTCTCGCGGCTGTGCGTGGGATAGCCCCGCCATTCGGGGTCGCCCTGATACGGGGTGTGGTAGGGTTTGGTGAGGTAGCCGGTATAGCCCTGCAAAGAGCCGTCCGCGAGCAGCTTGACCCCTCCGATGGTCACATCCTTCCCATCGAACGCCAGCCGCGGATCGTCAGGATCAAGCGACGTAAAGGGATTGACGTGCACCCGGACCGCGAGGCGCCCCTGCTCCTGTACGGTGCGCAAAAGCTCCGCGTCGTCGTAGGAGAACAAGGCCGCGTCCACCGCCGTGGTGATGCCCCGCGCGGCATAATCCCGCGTGGTGGCGGCAAGGTCGTCGATCCGCTGCTCCCGCGTCTGCGTGGGCAGCAGCGGCATGATGGTTTCATAAACCGGGCTTTCCTCAAGCACGCCGTCCGGTTCGCCGTCCGCATCGCGCCGGATGATGCCCCCGGCGGGGTCCGGCGTATGGCGGTCAATCCCGGCCAGCTTCAGGGCCGCGCTGTTCAGGGCGCACAAATGGCCGGAAATGTGCTGTGCAAACACGGGATTGTGCGGAGCCGCCTCATCCAGTTCCCAACGGCTGGGAAACCGCTTTTCCGTCAGCAGCGTATCGTCGAGGCCGCAGGCAAGCACCCATTCGCCCTCGGGCGTTTCCGCCGCACGGGCCCGGAT
>ERZ836441.1769-NODE-1769-length-19507-cov-11.838680_pt1 | contig 19507 bp, 10 predicted proteins | sample MGYA00519686_ERZ836441 | MGnify/ENA primary metagenome ERZ836441 (study PRJEB31850, sample SAMEA3708800) | human gut metagenome | biome: human gut; feature: human-associated habitat; material: faeces | place: China | collected 2014 ... | reverse complement strand
AAGTCAAATTACCCATTGACAGCCCTATTGCCCCTTATTATAAATGGGAAACGGTAAAAGCATTCTACAATCATTTATAAACATACAAATTGAGAAACAGCAACTTTCCTTCAAAGTCCAATCTCCCTATTAACTAAGGCTTTTCTTGCCTACAATTAAGTCTTTTCTTACGGTTACCTACTACAGACTCCGCCAATGGACCGTAGAGCCCATTGCAGCAGACTGTATAGTCCACCCAAGCAGACCTTACAGTCCACTGGCGGAGACTGTAGCAGATGACTGTAAAAAAAGGCTTAACTATATGGAAGAAACAGCTTACACAACCACTCTATTCCGGTTTTATCTTTTTCAGATAATCAGAAGGAGCCATACCGAATTCATCTTTAAAACACTGACGGAAATAGACCGTACTGTTAATTCCCACCTTGAATGCGACCTCTGAAATATTGTATTTCCCTTCTAATAACAGACGTTCCGCATATTGCATCTTTATTTTGCGGATATATTCATTGGTGGAAAGTCCGGTCAATGCCTTCATCTTCCGATATAGGGTAGAATTACTCATACACATGGCGTCCGACAAATAGCCGATGTCTATCTTCTCAGAAGAAAGACGATCTTCAATCAGCTTGTTAATCTTCTCAAGGAACTCATTATCCAATTTATTCATAGACTCGGTTACTGCCGCACGTTTGTCAATGAGTATGGAATTCGTATTAAAACGCTCTGCCAACAACTTGCGGGATTCAAGCAAATTATGGATACGGCTATGCAACAAAGTAGCACTGAAAGGCTTTGTCAGATAAGAGTCAGCACCCACTTGATACCCCTCTTCCTTATCTTGCAAAGAGTCCTTTGCCGTCAGCAAAATAATGGGAATATGGCTGGTACGCAAGTCTTCTTTCAATTTCCGGCACATCACGATACCGTTCATCACCGGCATCATGATATCACTGACTATAATATCAGGAATGCAGCCCAATGCTTGTTCCAAACCTTGTTCACCATTGGCGGCAGTCCTCACTTCAAAATCGTCCGAGAAAGATTCTACAATATAATCACAGATGTCCCTATTATCTTCCACTATCAGCAGAATACGCTTACCACTATGCACAGGTTCTATATTTTCTTCTTTTTCGTCCTTTTCATCGGAAGTTTTCTCCGTCGAGTCAGCATGCAGCACATGGGGATACGTGTTATCCGTCAGCAGACTGACATAAAAAGTACTTCCCACATTCAAAGAACTTTCAACCCTGATCTCCCCCTCATGCAAAACTACCAGGTTCTTTACCAGAGCCAGACCAATACCTGTTCCTGAAGCCTGATGTTCGCTTCCCTCTTGATAATAACGGTCAAAAATATGAGGCAATGCATCGGGAGCAATACCGAAACCGGTGTCACTCACACTGATTTCCGTATGGTGTATATTATTCCGGACCACCTGATGTAATCCTAAAGTTATAGTTCCTTTCTCTGTATATTTTATAGCATTGGAGATCAAATTATCCAGTATAATCGTTACTACCTCCTTATCAAAAAACAAAGACATATCTTCCTGCTCAATCTCAAGACAGAAATCAATCTCAGGTTTCCGGTTCAATTCCTTATACTTCAGTCCGATCTCGTGTACAAGGGCTGCCAGATTGTCACGACTTACACATAATTTCTTGTTTTGGGTTTCCGTTTTTCTGAACTCCAGTATCTGATTAATCAGGTTCAACAACCGGATGGCGCTTTGATGGATAACCGATATTTTCTGTGAATCTTTCCCTGATAAAGAATTACTTTTCTGCATATCTTCCAACGGTCCCAGAATCAACGTCAAAGGGGTACGCAACTCATGTGTGATATTGGTATAGAAACGTAAACGCTCATTATTCAGCTCCTGTTCATGCTCATGATTTTTCTTCTCCAACTCATAGAGAGACTCCATATCCAGTTTCTTTTTATAGGCATGAAGAATAAAATACAGGACAGAAACACCCGAAAGAATATAAAATAACTTGGCCCACCACGTAAGCCATACAGGCGGATCAATACGGATATCCAGAGAAGCTATCTCATCCGCCCATTCCTGATTCCGTATTCTTGTCTTTACCTGAAAACAATAATTTCCCGGAGGTATATTACGGAAAGTCACATTATTAGGATCGGTTACTGTATACCATGAATTTTCCAACCCTTTCAACATATAAGCATATTCCACTTGATCGGCCAAGGCATAATTCTGTATATTGAAGGTGACGCTGAAGTTATTTTGCATATAGCTTAAACGTACTTCCGACTGGCCTTCAAGCGCCATCACCTTTTCATTACTGTCCGTATCACGCAACGGACCGAATATACGCATCTCCGTAATAATTGCAGCAGGTGACTCTCGTTTTTCCAATACCTGATCTGGATTAAAACGGCATAAGCCATTGATTGAGCCAAAATAAAGTGTTCCATCCTTAGCTTCCGCCACACTTCCACTCATAAAATTGCCCATAGGCACATTATCCCAATGATCGTAATTATAGAAAACCTCCTTGTCTTTCAACAAGCAGCTGATACCTTTATTGGTGCTCACCCATATATTTCCATGATTATCTTCCGTAATGGCACGTATATGGACATTGGACAGACCCTCCTCACTGCGATATACTTTATAGTCCCAACTCTGAGAGGATGGAAAACAAACCAGACCTTCTCCCGTTCCTATCCACATTCTGTTCTGACTATCCATATAAACAGTATTGATAGTATTAGAGGGAAAAAGAGAAGTCACGTTAAAAAGTTTAACGCACTGAAAATGTTCATCAAAAACCCCTAATCCTCCTCCGAAAGTACCAATCCATAAACGATTAAGATTATCTTTCGAGATACATCTCACCAGATTATTCTCTACTGTATAATGATCTGCAATGCCTTTATCATGCAAGCGTACCTTATAGATGCCATTACTAGTTCCTATCCATACATATTCTGCATCTTCATACAGTGCACGCACATCTTCCCCTGTTTTATCTTTAGGAAAAATCTGGTGAAAACTTTTCTTTTTCACATCATAAAAATCCACTCCTCCCATAAACGATCCAAACCAAAGGTTTCCTTCCGAATCACAAAGTGCAGCCTGTATGGAATTATCAGTCAAATCACCGGTTTCTTCTTTATAAACCGCCACCCGCTTGCCTTTATCAAATACATTGATGCCTCCCCCATCGGTTCCGATCCATAACTTTCCATCCCTTGCTACGCATACACTACTTGCTGTCTTATTATTCAGGCTACTACCCGAATGCTGGATAGGAGAATAACTATAAACATTAAAATAGGAAGATTCATGGCTAAGAAAATTAATTCCACCTCCCCACATACCAGCCCATACATTTTTAAAGGAGTCCTGAAACAAACAACGTACAGTAGAATTAGAGAGACTGTATTCATCATCCCCTTCCTTTATATATTGAAAACGCACTTGGTCAGGAGAAAGAAACATACGTTGCGTTAAATCCAAAATGGCTATTCCTCCAAATTCCATGGCAATCCAAAGTTTATTCCCATCAAATTGTCTGATATCAAATACGGTATGAGGAACCCCGTCCTCACTATGATGAAAATGGATAAAATTTTCGGCTTCCGGATTGAACAGTGCCAGCCCCCGGTCTGTTCCCAGCCAAATATTACCGCTTAAGTCCTTATAAATGCAAGTTACCCCATTACCTGGCAAACTGACCGGATCTTCAGGGTCATGCATAAAGTTCTTTACTTTTTTATCTTTAAGAGACAACACACTGAATCCATGATGCACATGCCCCATATACAACTTTCCATCTCCTCCATCAACAACCGACCAAATATTATCGCTAGCCAATCCCGGAACTGTTTGAGTATTGTAATGAATGAATTTTCCAGCCTTTTTATCGAAATAATCTACTCCCCGCCAATATGTCGTAATCCAAAGATTACCATCTGTAGCTGCCACAATCTTAGTAACATCATCCGTTATCAGACTTTCGGGGTTCTCGCCATCATGCCTATAGCAAAGAAAAGTGTTATTTACATAGTCATACGCATTCAGACCGGCCCTTTGCGTGCCTATCCAAAGGATAGAATCCTGAGGATCATCCAACAAACAATTCAGTTCATTGCCTGTTATACCCTGCCTTGTCAAATCTTCATTCTTCAAATAAGTAATGAAACGGGTACCATCGAATTTGTTCAACCCTTCCTCCGTGGCAAACCACAGAAAGCCCTGTTTGTCTTGAGCAATGCTCACCACATAATTATTGGATAATCCCTTCTCTATACCAAGCTGCTTAACAGAATAAGGTTGTGCCAATGAAACAACCGACAGCAGCAAGAGCCAAAGTACGAATATCTTTCTCATAGCATCAGTGTACACATTGTTAAATAATATGGTTCAAAAATACAAATAAAGTCTGTATTTTAGATACATAAATCATGCATTGCAAGATTTACCTCCCTTTTCTGCAAGATTTATATCAGGATTTTAATTCTTCTTCACGTACATTTGCACCACTAACGAATTTAATTCGTCCTCTATTAGAGTAGATGTTTAATCTTCAAATACTAATAAAATATGAAAAAGAAACATTTGTATGGTGCCATGTTATGGGCTTTTCTTGTAACTGCAAACCTATGTACGGGATGTAGTGATGATAACGACTACCCCGATGTAGACGGGCAAAATCCAACAATGACATTAGCAACAGACCACATCGAGTCCGGAGCGGGACATCGATTTACTATTGAAGGGACATTAGAAGACAAAGACGGTATTGCTTCTATCAGCCTACAATGTGCCGACCTGCATTTGAACAAGACAATTGATTTAATCGAAATCTATGGTGCTCCGCAAGAGAGTTATGATTTAAGTTATTACTTTGACATAAACCGAAATGAAATCGGCGAACGTTTCACAGTCAAAGTTACTGTAACCGATGTAGGAGGACGCAGTATATCTCAAGATGTATTAATCACAATGGACGGAGATTTTGCAGCTCCGGTATTTTCTGCTGCCCCGGATGCCACTGTTACAGTATTAATGAAAAATGAAACGAAATTCAATCTTCGATTCACGGCTACAGATGATCGTGCATTGGATTATGTCACAATTAATATTCCAGGTATAGACGGGTTTGACAACCGCCGTGTAGATGCTGATGGAAAAAGTTCATTGAACTTTGCCGAAATAATAGTATTCCCCAATGAACCGAAAAGTTATAATGTGACAATTACCGCTTTTGACAAGAAAGAAAACTCAACCACTACCACCAGTGTATTGAATATCTCAGAAATGCCGGATTTTCCCAAAATGTATCTGGCAGATGTGGCAACTGCCGAAGAACTGAATAGTGATATATTCGGGGTACCGATGGTAATTGAACATACAGGTGAATATCAGTATAAAGCAAATTATTACTGTCAAAAAGCCGGAACTAAAATATTCTTCTTACCACAAAAGAGTGACTTCACTCCTATTTGTTTCGGGCTTGATCCAGAGGATAACACCAAACTGACAGACGATCCCGAAACAGCAATGCCAATCGTACTTGACCAAGCCAATGTTTATTATGAAATTAATATTGATGTGAAGAACAGTACATACAATCTGAAAACTTACTCAATTGCCGATGCTGTAGACCCCATACCTCACACATACGGTTCTATCAGCCTTGACACATGGGGTGACGGTGGTTCGTGGTTACAGGAATTCTATTTCGGATATATGACCAGTAGCCCAACTGAAGTCCTGCGTTTCACTCAAGATAAGACCAATCCTCACCTGTTCTATTTGGATACCCCCCTATTCCTGGAGGCAGGTACTAAAATGAATTTCGTTATTCATAACTGGCACTCCGACGGATGGTGGAATTATTGCACGTGGCGTGTAGACAACTCAGACGAACCGGAGATCTTCGGATATTATGGTAAAGAAGCCAAATATACCAATCCGGCATGGACCAAACCCGATCATGTAGGTGACAATTGGGCAAAACCAACAGTGAACGTCACAGGGAATTATAAACTTATATTCGACGCTCATTTGGAAAGAGCTAAACTCATTCCGGCCAATTAACAAGTAACATTAGATTTAAGATATGAAAAAGCAAATATTATTATTGTGTCTTGCGCTGACAAGTCTATGTAGCTATGCGCAGACCATCACTGTAAAAGGTGTAGTAACCTCGGCTTCAGATAAAGAACCGATGATTGGTGCAACAGTGCAAGTTAAAGGTACAGGTACAGGTACTATTACAAGTATTGATGGTGATTATTCACTAAACGATGTTGCCAAGGATGCCGTACTTGTGTTCTCCAGCATAGGATATGAGACTCAAGAAATAAAGGTAAACGGACAAACCGTTATCAATGTAGTGCTGAAAGATGCCAGTGAATTACTGGACGAAGTAGTGGTTATTGGTTATGGAGCCGTGAAAAAAAGTGACCTGACCAGTTCTATATCTACCGTAAAAGGAAAAGAAATTACCGAAACTGTAACCGGTAATGCAATGGACGCCTTGCAAGGTAAAATCAACGGTGTTCAAGTAACCAGTGGTGGTGGTCCGGGCGCACAACCAAAAGTTCTAATCCGTGGTGTAACAACAGTAAACGGAACCGATCCTTTGTATGTAGTAGATGGCATGCCGGTAGGTACAAACATCAACTTCCTAAACAGTAATGACATTGAATCTATGGAAGTTTTAAAAGACGCTTCGGCTGCTGCCATTTACGGAACACGTGCTTCTAACGGTGTCATTCTAATCACAACCAAAAAAGGAATGGCAGGAAAAACAAATATCAGTTTTAATGCATCTGCAGGTTTCCAAACATTGTCAAAACCCAAAATGGCTAATGCCGCCGAATATAAAGAAGTATTCAATACCCGATACACAAATGACGGAGGAACTTCTATTTGGAATGATACAGGCGCTACTACCAATCCCGGAGGAACAGACTGGTGGGACGAAGTAATCAACAAAACTGCTTTAGTGCAAAATTACTCACTCAATATCTCCGGTGGTTCAGACAAACTGGTTTATAACCTGAGTATGGGTTACTACCGTAACAATTCACAATATGACTATGGTTATTGGGACAAAATCAACGCACGCCTTAATACAGAATATACATTTAATAAATATGTAAAAATGGGTTTCGACATTGCCCCACGTGTAGAATCATGGGATGATACCCCCGATCTTTTTTCAGCTGCCATGTCTATGGACCCCACAACTCCTATATTCAAGCCGGAAGATCAATGGGTGGATAACGAATTCAATAACTATCAGCGTTCTTACAACAACCAGGAGTGGAACCCTGCCGGTTCATTGGCTCGCCAAAATTCCCACTCCCGTGAAATGGGTACAATTGTAAATACTTATTTACAGATAAACCCTATTCAAAAACTGACCCTGCGCACGCAGTTCGGCGCTAATGCACACTTCCGCCGTACAGACAAATTCACTCCTGAATTCTATATTGATGCTTTGGAACAATCTACATTAAGTAATGTTTCCCGTGAAATGCAGGAATGGCTTGATTGGAACTGGACTAATACTGCTACTTACATCACGACTTTTGCAGAAAAGCATAATATTAATGTAATGGGTGGCTTTACAGCTGAACGCTTTGCTGAATTCCAATCAAAAGCCTCACGTGACGATGTTCCTAATAATATGGATCAAATGCAGGAAGTAAATGCCGGTACACAAAACCAAAAGTCAGAAGGTAAAACTGCTTACAGCACATTAGTATCTTATTTAGGACGCGTGATGTATAACTATGACAATCGTTACTATCTAACAGCTTCTATTCGTGCAGACGGTTCTTCTCGTTTCCCCAAAGGAAACAAATATGCCATCTTCCCTTCTGTTTCTGCTTCATGGCGTATCATCAGTGAAAGTTTCATGCAAGACCAGAAGATTTTCAGTAACTTGAAATTACGCGGAGGTTGGGGACGTGTAGGTAATCAAAACATAGATAATGATGCTACGCTGACTTTGTTAGGACAATCTGATTATGTATTCGGTACAGCTCCAGGACGTGTTTCAGGTACTATGGTATCAGGCGTTGGCAATAATTTGCTAAAATGGGAAACAGTAGAAGACTGGAACGTAGGTGTGGATATGTCCTTCCTTGACTCCCGTCTAGACATGACCTTTGAGTATTTCCAAAAGAAATCTTCTGATATGCTCTATCAGAAACAAAATATCTTCGCCATCGGATACCCCGACTGGAACAGTACAGTATGGATGAATATAGGTAGTATGAAAGCTAGCGGTTGGGAATTAAGTCTGAACTGGCACGACAAAGTAGCAGACTTCCGATATAATGTGGGATTGAACCTTTCCGCAGTGAAAAATAAAGCTGTTAAATTCTCCGGTGACGGTCCTATCCAAACTGGAGGTTTCAACAGCGACCAAATTATCCGTAATGAAGACGGTGGCTTGATTTCACGCTTCTACGGCTACGTAGCCGATGGCATTTTCCAAAATTGGGATGAAGTTTATGCCCACACCAACGAAAATGGCAAGCTGGTACAATCCAATGCCCAACCCGGTGACATTCGCTTTAAGGATTTGAATCATGACGGAGTTCTAGATGAAAATGATAAAACATGGATCGGTAACCCATATCCCGATTTGATGGTAGGTTTGAACTTGGGTTTCAGCTATAAAAACATCGATTTCACAGCCAACTTCTATGGTACATTCGGTAATGATATTTTCAATAAGACCAAAGGTTTATACTCCGGCGTAAGTGGGCAAAACGTTTGGGCAGGTACATTGCAGAAAGCATGGCATGGCGAAGGAACCAGCAACGATATTCCTCGCCTGTCCTACAATGATTTGAATCAGAATTACACACGCGTTTCAAGTTTCTTTGTAGAAGACGGCTCTTATATGCGTTGCAAACTACTACAAGTGGGTTACACACTCCCCAAGAAGTGGTTGAACGGAACCGAATTGCGTCTCTCATTGTCGGCTCAAAATCCTTTCACTATCACCAGCTACTCAGGTATGGATCCTGAACGTCCACAGATTGGTAAAGATGGCAGTGTAATTGAAACCGGTATTGACGGCATCGCTTATCCTAACCCACGTACTTTCTTATTTGGAATTGATTTAAAATTTTAACCCTCAAGGTATAAACCATGAAAAAGATATTAACAATATTAACAATGATTGCCTCGCTGACATTCACTTCTTGTGAGGATTTCCTAACAGAGGAAGTGCGCGGGCAACAAAATTTGGATACTTATTTCCAAAGTGCAGAAGAAGCCGAAGCATTTATTACTGGTTGTTACCAGGCCATTACTTTTGGCGGATGGTGGAATATCAACACAGTATGGTTGCTTTCCGAGATGTGTAGTGATGACGGTTGGATGGGCAATACCAGCCAAAGTCAAAGTGACTATATTTCTTTGGCCCACTATCAAGGTACCGGACAAAGCAATGGTGCCATCTCCAACTTTTGGCAGTATCGATACAAAGGCATTCTACGTTGCAATATCGCAGTGGAACGCATTTCACAAGCTGATTTCTCAGATGAAGAAATGAAGAACCGGCTTGTAGCCGAAGCACGTTTTCTCCGTGGATACTTCTATTTTGAACTTGTGAAGAATTTTGGTGGTGTACCTCTCATTACAGGCTTCCTGTTGCCCGAAGAAATACAAGGTATTACCCGCGCTTCGGCCGAAGATGTATATAAGTTCATTGAAGATGATTTAAAAGCCGCTGCTGATGTGTTGCCACAACGTAGTCAATATGCTGCTACAGATATGGGACGCGCTACCCGTGGAGCTGCATTAGGCCTATTGGGAAAGGTTTACCTCTACCAAAGCAAATGGCAAGAGGCACATGATGTATTGAAAACAGTCATCGACGAAGGTGAATATAAATTACTCGACAACTTCGGTGATGTATGGGATGTTGACCATAACAATAGCGAAGAAAGTCTGTTTGAAGTACAATATATGTATGATGGAACTTATGCATTGGGTGGTTCTTTGACTGTTATTACCGGTGCCCGTAGTGGTCCCGGCGACGGATGGTCTTGGGGACAGCCAACCGCTAACCTTGAACAAGCCTACATCGATGCAGGAGATACAGAACGTTTACGTTGGACTATCATTAAAACCGGTTGTACAGAAATTGCCGGAGAGAATAACTTCGACAAGTTCGTTGAAAACAACACAAAAATCGCCAATTATAAAGATTATATCGAAAAGTACGGTTGGGATCCCGAATGTTATATTATAGATCCGTCACAACATAAATCAGCACGTATTGTCCGGAAGTATTTTGTACCTATTGAAAAACGTCCGGAAGTATACAATATCGACAAAATTCCATTAGATCATCGTATCTTACGCTATGCAGATGTATTGTTGATGTATGCTGAAGCCTGCAACGAATTGGGCGAAGATGGTACAGCACGTACCTACCTTAATGAGGTACGGAATCGTGTAAAATTACCTGCTGTCACATCCAGTGGGAACGAGCTTCGCAAAGCTATCCGGCTAGAACGTCGTTTGGAACTGGCATGGGAACAAAACAGAATCTATGATATCCGCCGTTGGACAGATGACAATGGCAAGAAAATGATTTGTAACCTGATGGGAGCAAACGGTACATTTGTAAAATACAATACAGATCCCGCTACCCGCGACATTTACGAATGGGAAAATCAAGGTGAGGCAAGTGATAAAGGAATCAGCTTCAACGAAAACCGGGATATGGTATTCCCGATACCTTTATATGAGATTACAATGTCTAATGGTTCTATCACCCAAAATCCGGGCTGGAATTAATCATTTTCCCAAAAGAACAGATTGTTACAGGAATTAAACATTCAATAGGTCTTTATATTCTGTCGCGGATAGTTTGCTAGGATTATCCGCGACTATTTTTTAATCCATCTAAAACAATGAAACTAAAATATATTTTTACTCTTCCACTGTTCTTTTCTACTGTAGCCTGCAGTGACGATTCTCCCCAAACACCGGATACATCGGGGCAACCGGACAGCAGCATAAACGTAGAAAAAACAGTAACCATAGATGCCGGACAATCTTTTCAGACTCTGACAGGATTTGGCGCATCAGATTGTTGGGCACCTGCCTTCGTAGGAAAAAGCTGGATAACGAATCGTGACAAAATCAGTGAACTGCTATTCTCTTCTGAAATACAATCAGGACAACCTAAAGGTATAGGACTCTCCATGTGGCGTGTGAATCTAGGTGGTGGCAGTGCAGAACAAGGTGAAGCAAGTGGAATAGAAGACAAATCACGCAGAGCAGAATCTTATCTGACTGATGACTTAACATTAGACTGGACACGCTGTAAAGGGCAGCGCTACTTCTTGCAGCGCGCCAAAGAGTTTGGTTGTCAGAGTATAGTACTTTTCAGCAATACCCCTCCTGTACAATATACTTCCAACGGAAAAGGATTCTCCAATAGCGGAGGAGTTTCTAATTTGAAGGATGAATGTTATACGGACTTTGCCAGATACATATCAGATGTAGCAAAATACTATGTAAACGAAGGATATCCAGTGACACATATCTCACCAGTTAACGAACCCCAATATAATTGGGACAGCGGCCAGGAAGGCAGCGGATGGACTAATGATGAAGTAGCCAGACTTATACGTGAATTGGATACCGCCATCACTTCTGCCGGTCTTTCTATTGATATTCTTCCAGGGGAATCTGGAGATTATGAATATCTCTACAAATTTAAGAATGATGCCGCCCATAGTAACGTACTTTCAGCATTTTTCACACCTGGAACTTCCACCTATATAGGCAACCTGACTCATGTAAAGAAACTTATCTGCGGCCACAGCTACTGGACAGATGGCACATGGGATGGTATGCGTAATGTCCGGAAACAACTGGCCCAAGCAGCCCAACAATATGATGTAGAAATATGGCAAAGTGAGTGGAGTATGTTAGGCGACGGATACAGCTCTTCCGAGTTTATAGGCTATGACCAAGCAACCGAAATGGACATTGCACTTTATATGTCAAAAGTAATACACAATGACCTAACTATAGCAGGAGTTTCCTCCTGGAGTTACTGGACCTCAATGGATATCCCCCGCTGGGGACACAAAAACCGCTTCTTACTGATTTCACTGGAACCCTCCGATGGAGTTTATGGGGATATAGAGAAAGAAGGCACTTATAAAGCTACTCCCACACTTTGGGTATTAGGTAACTACAGCCTATTCATCCGACCGGGTTATCGCCGTATCATGCTTAACATGAATGAATCATCCAGTTTCTTCGGGTCAGCATGGATTTCACCGAAAAAAGATAAAATTGTTGCTGTTTATACCAATCTATCAGAAAAAGGAGTCCGGCTAAACGAAATTCATAAAGAATGGGTAAGTGAAATAAGCTCCATCACTACTTATACAACAACAAATAACAAAAATTTGCAAGAGGTACACGTCACGGCAGACCAACAAGTAATTGTGCCTTCGGAAAGTGTTACAACTGTCATTTATAATCTGAAATAATCCCTCAACTTTATGAAATACAAAGCATTATTATTCTCTTTATTTGCAACAGCAAACCTGTTTGCTCAACATCCTGCCATTCACTTTGAAATAGAAACAGACCAACCCTGTCAAACCATGGACTATTTCGGAGCATCAGACTGTTGGAGCATGCAATTTATCGGCTTATGGCCGCAAGAAAAACAAAACCAAGTAGCCGACTGGCTGTTCAGTACGGAAAACCATAAAAACGGACAACCTAAAGGAATCGGCTTGTCTTTATGGCGTTTCAATGTAGGAGCCGGAAGTGCGGAACAAGGAGAAGCCAGCCAGATAGCCTCTCCCTGGATGCGCACCGAATGTTTCCTTCAGGCAGATGGTAACTATAATTGGAATAAACAACAAGGGCAGCGCAACTTCCTGCGTCTGGCAAAAGAACGGGGTGTAAACAAATTTTTGGCATTTCTTAATTCACCTCCCGTATATTTCACACAAAACGGTCTTGCCACCAACACAGGCCGTGGAGGAACCTTAAACTTAAAGGAAGAGCATTATAAGAATTTTGCCCGTTTTCTTGCCAATGTCATAAAAGGGGTGGAGAAACACGATGGAATCAAGTTCAATTACCTCTGTCCATTCAATGAACCCGATGGGCATTGGAACTGGATTGGCCCCAAACAAGAAGGTACACCGGCTACCAACCGCGAAATAGCCCGTGCCATACGCCTCATCAGTAAAGAGTTCGTAAATAACCAAATTGACACACAGATTCTAGTCAATGAGTCCTCTGACTATCGTTGTATGTTCGATACTCACATGACTAATTGGGAACGGGGGTATCAAATCCAGTCTTTCTTTAATCCGGACAGTACAGCCACCTATCTGGGTGATACTCCCAATGTTCCCCGGCTGATGGTAGGGCATAGTTATTGGACTAATACTCCTCTGAATAATTTACACGATATCCGTTGTCAATTAAAAGATACTTTAGACAAGTATAAGGTGGATTTCTGGCAGACAGAAACCTGTATCATGGGCAATGACGAAGAAATCGGCGGAGGCGGAGGATATGACTTCACCATGAAGACAGCATTATATGTAGCACGGATCATTCATCATGACATTGTATATGCAGGTGCTCGCAGTTGGCAATGGTGGCGATCTATCGGTGGAGATTATAAGGACGGATTAATCCGTGAGTATAGTGATCCGACTTTTCTGAATGGTGAGGTGAAAGACTCCAAATTAATGTGGGCTTTGGGAAACTACAGTAGATTTATACGCCCGGGAGCTGTTCGGAAAGCAATTATAGCCAAAGACAACCAAGGGAAAATCATTCCTGAAGGCGATACAGATGTAACCGGACTAATGTGTTCAGCATACCAAAATACAGACGGAAAGGAGGTTTTCGTTATGATTAATTATGCAGCGGAAGATAAAGAGTTTACTTTCTATCAGCGTAACGGAATTATAAAAAACTGGAAAATCTATCGTACTTCGGATAAAGATGGAGAGAATCTTCTACCGGTGGGAAGCATCAAAAACCATGAAAAAGTTGTGATTCCGGCACGTTCCATTATTACGTTGGTCACTCAATAATACTCCAATATATAAAGAAATAAGGTTGGCTCTTTGTGAAGAGTTCAGCCTTATTCTCTTCTTAAAATACATTTCGGTTCTCAATCCTTCCTTTTTATACTGCTTTCCCTCACCTGCAAACAAGTAGGAATAATGATTTGCCTGATTTTTTTATCTCCCTTAATCTTATCAATCAACATCTGACATGCGGCTTCCCCCATCTTATAAGTCTGATGCGAGACGGCCGAAAGGCGAGGCACTACATAATTGGCATGTTGCTCATCTGTATACCCAATAAGCGCTATATCCTGAGGAATACGAAGATTATGATTTCTAATCACTTCCATAGCGGCAAATGCCAATGTATCATTCATGGCAAGAATTGCATCGGGAGGCTCCGGAAGCGATAATAAAATTTCTGTAGCTATTTTCCCTTCTTCAAAATCAATTTTCCGACACACAACCAAATCTTTCTCAATAGGTATCTTATTTTCCCTTAACGCTTCAAGGTAACCATGTTTTCTCTTTCTTACTATATCCAGATGGTTTGCACCACCGATAAAAGCAATCCGTTTGCTTCCATGATCCAACAAGTGCTGTGTCGCCATCTGAGCAGAATATACTCCATCAGCCACTACCGTAGAAAAACGGTCAGGCATGCAAACACGATCAAATAGAACAAGCGGCATATTCATATCATCCAAACTCAACCAATGGGCATAATCTGTTGTTTCTTGAGATAAACAACCTATAATACCTTCCACATGCATATTGACCAAATTCTCAATATTTCTTTTCTCATGGTCGTATGACTCATGGGAAGTCGTGATGATAACAAAATAGCCGTTTGCTATAGCGGTATCTTCTATACCACTTAAAATAGACGCAAAGAAATGAGTAACAATATCAGGTACAATTACTCCAATGGTACGGGGAGTATTTTTCCGGAGACTCATAGCAAAAGGATTGGGGTGATAATTCATCTCTTTTGCCAATTTTTGAGCTTTAATACAAAGTTCCCGACTGATTTCGGGACTATTTTTCAAGGCACGGGATACTGTAGGTATGGATACACCTAATATCTGTGCCAAATCTTTCAATGAAGTACGTCTCGATTCTGCCATATCAATGCTGTAAACGGTGATTCACCTACAAAGAAAGCATATTCTCACCAATATACATACAAAGAGTGCATTTTTTAGTGATAAGATTAGTGGTAAATACTGCGATATGCACCCACTATTCACCACCAACCACTTATCACTAATAAATCGTTCCGCGCATCCGGTCTTCGAATGCAGCTAAAGCAGCCTTGGCGCCTTCCCCCATTGCTATAACTATCTGTTTATAGGAAACATCCGTTACATCTCCGGCAGCATAGATACCTTTTACAGAGGTCCGGCCATTTTTATCAGTCAGAATTTCACCCATGCGGTTCGTTTCCAGCAATTCTTTAAACAAAGTGCTATTGGCAGTCAAACCTATTTGGACAAAAATACCATCCAAGGCAAAGATCTCTTCTTTTTCGGATGAACGGTCTTTCTTTATAAGCCCCACCACTTTATCACCGTTTCCTAACACCTCTACCGTTTGAGTATTAGTAATAATATCCACATTGGGCAGGCTTTTAGCTTTCTCCTGCAAAACAGTATCCGCTTTCAAAGTATCCATGAATTCGAATACAGTCACTTTGGAACAGACTCCCGCCAAATCAATAGCAGCCTCAACCCCGGAGTTTCCACCACCTATGACTGCTACTTCCTTATTTTTATAAAATGGTCCGTCACAATGAGGACAGAAAGCAACTCCATGACCGATGTATTTTTCTTCACCGGGAACATTCAATTTTCTCCAATTCGCCCCGGTAGCAATGATCAGTACGGGAGCCTTGTACGTTTCTCCACCTTTCACAGACAACACTTTCATGCCCTCTGCCACTTCCACTTTCTCTATCCGGCGATTTTCCAAAATATCAATATGATATTCCGCCAAATGTTTTTTCAGATCCTGGGCCAACTGTTTACCGGTAGTCTGAGGCACAGATATCAAGTTCTCAATCCCCATCGTTTCATTGACTTGTCCACCAATACGCTCTGCTATTATTGCTACTTTCAACCCTTTACGAGCCGAGTAGATAGCAGCTGTCGCACCGGCAGGACCAGCACCGGCTACCAGTACATCATATTCTTTTGTCTCAACAGCTTCCAATTCCACCGAACCGTAACGGGCTTCCAGCTTCTCCAACAGATCCCCCATACTGCTACGCCCCACATGAATCTGTTCACCATCAGCAAATACAGTAGGAACGGCCTGTACTTTCATCCGTTCTACTTCTTCTTCATTTATAGATCCATCTACTGCCTCATGGCGTATCTGACCATTCAGAAGTACCATCATATTCAAAGCTTGAACCACATCGGGACAATTGGTACAGGTCAGAGACAAATAGGTGGTCAAACTAATCGGCCCCTGTAACGCCTTGATACGTCTGGTAATAAACTCGTCCGGAAAATTCTTTCCTTTGCCGTCAGCATTCAGAACAGCCATCAATAAAGAAGTAAATTCATGACCACCAGGTACGGCACGAAATGTGATTCCCGTATCCTTTCCTTCTTTTAAAAAGATAAACTTCAGCCCTTCACTATCCTGCAACCGACAGGAAAGTTTATCCGAACAGGAAGCCACTTCTTCCAACAAGTCCACCAACTCGGCACGACTTTCGTGCTGAGGGTGGACAAAGATGTCAAAAGTATAGTGCGCTTCCAATTGGGCAAAAAGACCTTTTAACTGATCTTTTATCGCACTATCTAACATGAGTTCTATACTTTAAATTTTACCTACCAAATCAATACTCGGTTTCAAGGTCTCAGCACCTTTCTTCCATTTAGCAGGACAAACCTTACCATCATGAGTGGCTACAAACTGGGCAGCTTCTACCTTACGAAGAAGTTCATCAGCATTACGCCCGATACTGTTGTCCTGAATTTCAGCTAATTTGATCTTGCCTTCGGGATTCACTACAAAAGTACCACGATAAGCCATACCGTCTTCTTCAATCATCACACCAAATGCACGCGACAAAGCACCTGTAGGATCTGCCAACATCGGATAAGTGATTTTGCGGATACTTTCAGACGCATCATGCCATGCTTTATGAACGAAATGTGAATCGGTGCTTACAGAATATACTTCCACTCCCATTTCTTTGAACTGATTATACTTTTCAGCAATATCTACAAGTTCGGTAGGGCATACAAACGTAAAGTCAGCAGGATAGAAGAAGAAAATAGCCCATTTACCTTCAATATCTTTATTAGTTACGGTTTTAAACTCTCCATTATGGAATGCCTGAACTTTAAATTCAGGAACTTGTGAATTAATAATTGGTTCCATACTCTTTTTATTTTTAAATTAAAACTGATTTTTAAATTGTAATTATTACATTTGCAAAGGTAGCCGACTTCAGCACCTTCCACAATACCTAATTATTAGGATTATATAGAACAAGATTCATCATAAATAGGTATTGGACAAACGATTTTTTAAGTGAATTTTGCATGTAATTAAAAGGATGCTAAATGTTTTAACAACAATAGTTTCCGCCAGGGAACTTAATCGGTAAACACAGTACGTTAGAACTGCGCTATGGCGACAAAACCATCATTGCTCCGGCACTGATTGCTTTCCGGTGATATTCTTAAAAAAAATATAAAAGCCTCCTGACTTCTGTCTGTCCTTTAAAGGTTTTATGTACTTTTGTACCGCTTAAAACAAAAAACAATCAATAAAAATGGACGATTCAATACCACGAACGTGCAATAGTATTAACTGATCCGACAGGGCAATCACTACTCTGAATGCCTCTGAACGGATATAAACGAACGAAAGGAGGCAATAAGATGAGAAAATATCTTTATTGTGAGAATGGCTTTGTAGAAAAGCCACAATGGATGCCAAACTGCTGGGTGAATGTAGAATGCCCCGACCAAAGTGATTTTGAGTTTCTGACTAAAGAATTAAAAGTTCCCGAAGCTTTTTTAGAGGACATCGCCGATATGGATGAACGTCCGAGAACGGATACGGAAGACAACTGGCTACTGACCATTATCCGAATCCCCCTGCAACAACAGGGAAGCATCCCTTATATCACTATCCCCATCGGTATCATTACAAATAATGAAATCATTGTTACCGTGTGTTATCACTCCACTGAAATGATTCCTGATTTTATTGACCACACCCGACGTAAAGGAATCATTGTGCCTAATAAATTTGAATTGATTTTACGGTTAATTTACTCATCTGCCGTATGGTTCTTGAAATATCTGAAACAAATAAACAATGATGTAGCTGCCGCAGAAAAAGAATTGGAAAGGAGCATACGTAATGAGGACCTGCTCAGATTGATGAAACTACAAAAAACATTGGTTTATTTCAATACGTCCATTCGTGGAAATGAGGTGATGGTAGGTAAATTGCAAAGTATCTTCCAGGAAAAAGATTATCAAAACCGCGATTTGGTAGAAGATGTAGTCATTGAATTAAAACAAGCATATAACACGGTTAATATCTACAGTGATATCTTAACCGGAACCATGGACGCATTTGCTTCCATCATATCCAACAATGTGAACACCATCATGAAACGCATGACCAGTATTTCCATCATTCTGATGGTACCCACATTAATAGCTAGTTTCTATGGAATGAATGTAGATGTACATGTAGATGCATTACCACATGCTTTTAGCTTTATTATTTTGGCGTCCATCACATTGTCTGCGTTGGCTTTTGTTATTTTCAGAAAGATAAAGTGGTTCTAAAAAATCCTGTAACAATATCATATGACCTGTCATTCACGACAACAGGTCATATGATAAAATTCTTTTCGCCCCCTAATCTTATAACAAAGATATTCAACTTACTCTTACTTTCTTTCTCCAAATACGTTTTATCCATAAATAGTATCCTGTCAATGGCAAGGTGGCTCCTATCAAAGCTGCTATAAACGTCAGTAAACGGGTAAGCATACCGCCCCAACTACCAACATGTACAGAATAGATCCATCCGCGAATCTTTCCAACCTTCTCAGCATCTTTATATAAAACTACCTCATTAATCTTACCTGTATGAGGATTGAATTTATAACGGTCGGAAGCACGTTGATTACCGAAGGTATTGAAAGAAACATTTGCTACCCCATCTGATAAGGTTATCTGTTTGTATCCGGGATTATTTAGGGCTAATTGTTCATAAACTTGTTGCCAACAAACATAGGACGAAGAATGAGAAGCATTCTTTCTAGGTTGATCACTACCTCTACCACCACGCTGAGCCACCCCACCATGTGTACCTCCCTGTTGTACTTCCACGCCAAACACTTTATAGAAACCTGTCCGATACCATCCAAAAGACC
>ERZ836441.1764-NODE-1764-length-19567-cov-8.091687_pt1 | contig 19567 bp, 11 predicted proteins | sample MGYA00519686_ERZ836441 | MGnify/ENA primary metagenome ERZ836441 (study PRJEB31850, sample SAMEA3708800) | human gut metagenome | biome: human gut; feature: human-associated habitat; material: faeces | place: China | collected 2014 ... | reverse complement strand
ACCCTGCAGGAACGGTACGGCCTCAAGCCCATTGCCACCCCGGAAGCCGACCTGCGGGCCATTCTGGGCGGGTGAGGGTTCGTTTGGTTATCTTGCAACAAACCCGCAACTCAAAATTAGCGATTCTGCCCAAGGAATTTTTCCGGTTTTTATTCACTCCACCAAAAAATGGCGGTAGGACTTGCATTTCATCCCCGCCATGCATATTATAATAGTATGAATTCTTATGAAAGGGGGGACAAGGCTATGAAGTGCAGAATGTTTGCGCTCTCGCTGGCACTGGGTGCCCTGCTTTGTCTCGCCCCGTCGGCCGCCGCGCTGGAAAACCAGCCGGAGGTCCCCGCCCCGGACACTGCTGAGCCCGCCGGGCAGGCCCTGACCGAAGAAGTGACCAAAGAAGTGACTGTGACCGTGGAGGTGCCCATCCTGCCGGAGAAGCCGCCCATCCAGATCAGCTACACCACCCCGGAAGAGATCGGGTTTGCCTGGGAGGAGGATGGCCTGGAGCTGGAAGTGGCCGAGGTACTGCCGGTGGAAGAGATCTCTCTGGCACCGGACCCCGACGCAGACGCCTCCGCCCCGGAAGCCCCGGCTGACTCTGACGACACCAACGGCACCGAAGCTGCCGCCGCATCCGACGCCCCGGCTCAGGCTCCCCACACGGAAGCGCCCGCCGCGGCCCAGCCCGCTGCCCCGGCAGTGCCCACCCTGCCCCAGACCGGCACCACCGGCTGGGCCGCCGCCGTACTGGCTGCCTTTGGCACCGGCCTGCTGGCCGCCGGGCAGTGCCTGACGTGCAAAGCAAAGCGTTCCTGAGTTCTGAGTGTTCCGCATCACTCAGGGCAAATTCCTCCAAACCGCCGTACCCGCGTGCACAACGCCGGGTGCGGCGGTTTCTTGTTATCCTCCGCACAAAAGCAGAAGCGGGAGCCCGTTGTAAGGCTCCCGCTTCTGCTTGTTTAGGATAGGAAAGAGAATGGCTTGATCAGAGGTTGGTGTAGCCCATCAGGTAGCGGTCCACGGCGGCGGCGCAGTCGCGGCCCTCCCGCAGGCCCCACACCACAAGGCTCTGGCCCCGGCGCATGTCGCCGCAGACGAACACCTTGTCCACGTTGGTCTTGAAGTTCTGGTCGGCTACATTGCCGCGGGGGGTGCGGTCCACGCCAAAGGCGTCGGCCACATAGCGCTCGCAGCCGGTAAAGCCTGCGGCGATGAACGCCAGCTGGCAGTCGTAGGTGAATTCTTCACCGGTGGGCACCATCCTGGTGCGGCCGGTCTCCGGGTCGCACTCCGGCTTCAGGGTGCTGATGACCGCGCCGGTCAGGTTGCCGGCATCGTCTTTCAGGAACTCCTTCACGGTGGTCTGGTAGATGCGCGGGTCCTTGTTGAACTTGGCCAGGCACTCGGTCTGGCCGTAGTCCACCTTCAGCACACGGGGCCACTCCGGCCAGGGGTTGGAGGCCGCGCGCTCCTTGGGGGGCTGGGGCATCATTTCCAGAGCCACCAGGTCGGTGCAGCCCTGCCGCAGGGCGGTGCCCTGGCAGTCGTTGCCGGTGTCGCCGCCGCCGATGACCAGCACGTTCTTGCCCTTGGCGTCGATGGCCTTGCCGTCGGCAAATTTGCTGTCCAGCAGGCTCCTGGTCACGCTGGTGAGGTAGTCCACCGCAAAGTGGACGCCGTTGGCGTCCCGGCCGGGCACGTTCAGGTCGCGGGCCTGCTTGGCACCGCAGCACAGCACCACGGCGTCGTAGCTGCTCAGCAGCTCTTCGGCGGCAATGCTGCCGCCCACATCCATGTTAGTGCGGAACTCCACGCCCTCGGCCTGCATGAGCTGGATGCGGCGCTCGATGACCGATTTGTCCAGCTTCATGTTGGGGATGCCGTACATCAGCAGGCCGCCCACCCGGTCGGCGCGCTCGAACACGGTCACGGCATGGCCGCGCTTGTTCAGGTACTCGGCCACCGACAGGCCGGACGGGCCGCTGCCCACCACGGCCACGCTCTTGCCGGTGCGGGCCGGGGGCGGGGCGGCGTGGAGCCAGCCCTTGGCGTAGCCCGTCTCGATGATGGCGTGCTCGTTCTCACGCACGGTCACGCTGCTGCCGGTCACGTCCCCGCAGGTGCAGGCGGCCTCGCACAGGGCGGGGCACACCCGACTGGTGAACTCCGGGAAGCGGTTGGTGGCCAGCAGCCGATGCAGCGCCAGCTCCCACTTGCCGTGATACACCAGATCGTTCCACTCCGGGATCAGGTTGTTCAGCGGGCAGCCGGAGGCCATGCCGCCGATCATCATGCCCGCCTGGCAGAAGGGGACGCCGCAGTCCATGCAGCGTGCCGCCTGGGTCTGCTGCTCCTCGCGGGAGAGCCAGATGTGAAATTCGTCAAAGTTCTCGATGCGCTCCAGCGGCGGTACGTCCGTGCTGGTCTTGCGCGAATAATCCATAAATCCTGTGGTCTTGCCCATGATGTTCCCCTCCTTACTTGTTCTTCTGCACCGTGTAGAATGCTTCGATCTGCGCCTGCTCGCCGTCCAGACCGCGCTCTTCCACCGAGGCGATCACCCGCAGCATGCGGTCGTAGTCGTAAGGCAGAACTTTCTTGAACTTGGGCAAAAACTCGCTGAAGTTGTCCAGGATCTCCTTGCCGCGGGGGGAGCCGGTAAGCTCCACATGCTCCCGGATCAGCTCCTTCAGGGTGGCCACGTCGTACTTGTGCTCCACCGGTTCCAGGCTGACCGTCTCCTTGTTGACCCGCTGGTAGAAGTCCCAGTTCTCATCCAGCACATAGGCGATGCCGCCGGTCATACCGGCCGCAAAGTTCTTGCCGGTGGAGCCCAGCACCACCACGGTGCCGCCGGTCATGTACTCACAGCCGTGGTCGCCCACGCCCTCCACCACGGCGGTGGCACCGCTGTTGCGCACGGCAAAGCGCTCACCGGCCACGCCGGAGATGAAGGCCTTGCCGCTGGTGGCACCGTACAGGGCCACGTTGCCGGTGATGATGTTCTCTTCCGGCTTGAAGGAGATGCCCTGCGGCGGGCGCACAACGATCTTGCCGCCGGACAGGCCCTTGCCCATGTAGTCGTTGCAGTCGCCCACCAGGTCCAGCGTCAGGCCGCCCGGGATGAACGCGCCGAAGCTCTGGCCGCCGGCACCCGCACAGTGGGCGGTGAACACGTCATCCGGCAGGGTGCTGCCGTACTTGCGGGTGATCTCGCTGCCAAAGATGGCACCAAAGGCGCGGTCGGTGTTGGACACGTTCAGGGTCACGCTCTGGGGGGTCTTGCTGCCCAGCTTGAACTTCTTCATGAGCACCTTCATGTCGAGGGTGTTCTCCAGATGGAAGTCGTAGGTGTCAGCGGGCACAAAGTGCACGTTGCTGTTTGCGATGGCGGGGTTGTGCAGGATGCAGTCCAGATCCATCTTGGAAGCACGGCTGCCGGGGGCAGCGTCCTTCACGCGCAGCAGGTCGGTGCGGCCCACCAGCTCGTCCACGGTGCGCACGCCCAGCTTGGCCATGTACTCCCGCAGCTCCTGTGCCACGAAGGTCAGGTAATGGATGATGTATTCCGGTTTGCCGTGGAAGTGCTTGCGCAGCTCCGGGTTCTGGGTGCAGATGCCCATGGGGCAGGTGTCCAGATTGCACACGCGCATCATCACGCAGCCCTCGCACATCAGCAGGCTGGTGCCAAAGCCGAATTCCTCCGCGCCCAGCATGCAGCTGATGGCCACGTCACGGCCCGACAGCAGCTTGGAGTCGCTCTCGATGCGCACCCGGGTGCGCAGGCCGTTCAGGATCAGGGTCTGGTGGGTCTCGGCGATGCCCAGCTCCCAGGGCAGGCCCGCGTTCTGGATGGAGGTGCGGGGCGCGGCTCCGGTGCCGCCGTCGTAGCCGGACACCAGAATGACCTGGGCGCCGCCCTTGGCCACACCGGCCGCAATGGTGCCCACTCCGGCCTCACTGACCAGCTTGACGTTGATGTTGGCGCTGCGGTTGGCGTTCTTCAGGTCGTAGATCAGCTCGGCCAGGTCCTCGATGGAGTAGATGTCATGGTGGGGCGGGGGCGAGATGAGGCCCACGCCGGTGGTGCTGTGGCGGGTCTTGGCGATCCACGGGTACACCTTGGCACCGGGCAGGTTGCCGCCCTCACCGGGCTTTGCGCCCTGTGCCAGCTTGATCTGGATCTCCTCGGCGGACACCAGATACTTGCTGGTGACGCCGAAGCGGGCGGAAGCCACCTGCTTGATCTTGGAATTGCTCTCGCTGTGGTAGCGGTCCTCCGGCTCGCCGCCCTCGCCGGTGTTGCTGCGGCCGCCCAGACGGTTCAGGGCCAGTGCAATGGTCTCGTGGGCTTCGCTGCTCAGGGCACCGTAGCTCATGGCGGCCCCCTTGAAGCGCTTGACGATGGAGGACACCGGCTCCACCTCCTCCAGCGGGATGCCGCCGTCCGGGTCAAAGTTGAAGTCCAGCAGGCTGCGCAGGTGCACCCCGTCCTTGCCCATGTTGTCCACGGTGTTGGTGAACTGCTTGAAGGCACCGTAGTCGTTGGTCCAGCAGGCTTTCTGGAACAGGTGGATGGTCTGGGGGTTGAACAGGTGCTCTTCCTTGCCGCTGCGGAACTTGTGGGCACCGCCGTCGGCCAGCTCCATGTTGATGTCCAGACCCAGCGGGTCAAAGGCGGCGTTGTGGGTGGCCTCCACGTCGGCCTGGATGTCGGCCAGGGTGATGCCGCCCACCCGGCTCACGGTGCCGGTAAAGTATTTGTCGATGACCTCCTGGGAGATGCCCACGGCCTCAAAGATCTGGCTGCTCTGGTAGCTCTGGATGGTGGAGATGCCCATCTTGGAGGCGATCTTCACGATGCCGTTGAGGATGGCGTTGTTGTAGTCCTCCACGGCGGCATAGTAATCCTTGTCCAGCAGGCCCTCGTCGATGAGCTGGCCGATGGTCTCATGGGCCAGATAGGGGTTGACGGCGCAGGCACCGTAGCCCAGCAGGGTGGCAAAGTGATGCACCTCCCGGGGCTCGGCGCTCTCCAGAATGAGGGCCAGCGCGGTGCTCTTCTTGGTGCGGATGAGGTACTGGGACACCGCCGACACGGCCAGCAGGCTGGGGATGGTGACATGGTACTCGTCCACGTCGCGGTCGGACAGGATGATGATGTTGGCACCGTCCTTATAGGCGCGGTCCACTTCCAGGAACACCCGGTCGATGGCCTTTTCCAGGCTGGTGTTCTTGTAGTAGTTGATGGACACCGTGGCCACCTTGAAGCCCGGCACGTTCATGTATTTGATCTTGAGCAGGTCGGTGCTGGTCAGGATGGGGTTGTGCACCTTGAGCACCTTGCAGTTCTCGGGCTTGTCCTCCAGCAGGTTGCCGTGGGCACCGATGTACACGCTGGTGGAGGTGACCACCTTTTCGCGGATGGCGTCGATGGGCGGGTTGGTGACCTGCGCGAACCGCTGCTTGAAGTAGCTGAACAGCGGCGGATGCTGGCTGCTGAGCACGGCCAGCGGGGTATCGGTGCCCATGGCACCGGAAGGCTCCGCGCCGGTGCGGGCCATGGACAGGATGAGGGTGTTCACGTCCTCGTACTTGTAGCCGAACACCTTCTGCAGGCGGGTGAGCTGGTCGCCGGTGTAGCCCTCCACCTTCACGTTGGGGATGCGCAGCTTGGCCAGCTCCACCAGATTGCGGTCGATCCACTCGCCGTAGGGCTCGCGGCTGGCGTAGAACTCTTTCAGCTTCTCGTCATCCACCACTTCGCCCTTGACAGTGTCCACCAGCAGCATTTTGCCGGGGCGCAGACGGTCCTTGACGAGGATGTTCTCCGGGTCGCATTCCAGCACGCCCACCTCGGAGGACAGGATCATGCGGCCGTCCTTGGTGATGTAGTAGCGGCTGGGGCGCAGGCCGTTGCGGTCCAGCACCGCGCCCATGACGTCGCCGTCCGAGAAGAGGATGGCGGCGGGGCCGTCCCACGGCTCCAGCATGGTGGCGTAATACTGGTAGAAGTCCCGCTTTTTGGGGCTGATGTTCTTGTTGTTCTCCCACGGCTCCGGGATGGTGATCATCACGGCCAGGGGCAGGTCCATGCCGTTCATCACCATGAATTCCAGCGCGTTGTCCAGCATGGCGGAGTCCGAGCCGGAGGTGTTGATGATGGGCAGGATCTTGTTCATGTCGTCCTGCAGGATGGGGCTCTCGATGCTCTCCTCACGGGCCAGCATGGCATCGGTGTTGCCCTTGATGGTGTTGATCTCGCCGTTGTGCAGGATGAACCGGTTGGGGTGGGCACGCATCCAGCTGGGGTTGGTGTTGGTGGAGAAGCGGCTGTGCACCATGCCGATGGCGGACTCGTAGTCCTCGTCCTGCAGGTCAAGGTAGAACAGGCGCAGATCGTGCACCAGGAACATGCCCTTGTAGACGATGGTGCGGCTGGACAGGCTGGGCACATAGGTGCCGTTGCTGGCCTGCTCGAACACCCGGCGGATGATGTAGAGCCTGCGGTCAAAATCAATGCCCCTGCTCACACGGGCAGGCTTTTTGATGAAGCACTGCCAGATGGAGGGCATACAGTCCCGGGCCTTCTGGCCCACGGCATCGGGGTCTACCGGCACCCTGCGCCATGCCAGAAATTCAAGCCCCTCCTTGCGGGTGACCAGCTCAAACAGCTTCATGGCCTGTGCCCGCAGGTGCTCGTTCTGGGGGAAGAAGAACATGCCGACACCGTATTCCCGCTCGTTGCCCAGGCTGATGTTCAGCTCATCGGCCACCTTGGAAAAGAACTTGTGGCTGATCTGCAGCATGATGCCTACGCCGTCGCCGGTCTTGCCCTCGGCATCCTTACCGGCGCGGTGCTCCAGCCGTTCCACGATGCTCAGGGCATCGCTGACCGTCTGATGGCTCTTGCGGCCCTTGATGTCCACCACCGCGCCGATGCCGCAGGCATCGTGCTCGAACTGAGGGTCATACAGGCCAAGAGGCGTGGCGTTTTCCGTAAATTGATCCATTGCCTTTCCCATCCTTATCTCTCAAAATATCCTCTGGGCCGCGGCACATTCCGCAGCCGATCTTACACAGAAAACAAAAAAGCGCCCCAGAAGGGCAGACTTCACCCTTCTGGAACGCCTTTGTTCCGTTAGCTTTATTATAATGATTCGTGAAGATTGTTCAAGTGGGAGGTGCAACAAACTTTAGTACACCAAAGCCCGCACTTCTTGTGCGCTTTGATGGAATGATGAACGCATTTCATCAAAACCTTGAAAAAACCGCCGCATCCGGCTGCCGGTCTGGGGCAGGGGATGCGGCGGTTTGCGTATGATTGCGGGGCGTTTCTGTCCTTAGTGCTTTGCGGCGCGCTGTTTGCGGTCGAAGAACCACCCGCATACCAACAGACCGATGCCAAAGATCAGAAGCACGGCAGCCAGCCAATCGGTGGTACCGGTCTGGATCAGGGTCACGGTCGTGGTGTTCTGCGTGGGCGTTTCCTCCGGCTGGGCCAACGACGCGGACGTGTCAGTCTGAGCCGGTTCCTCCGCAGGCAGCTCGCCGGGGGCCTCTGTTTCCTCGGTTTCCTCGGTTTCCTCGGTTTCCTCGGTTTCCTCGGGGATCTCGGGTTCCTCAGGCTCCTCGGGGGTCTCCGGCCCCTCAGGCTCCTCGGGGATCTCGGGGGTCTCCGGGTCTACGGGAACGACCGGAACATAGGGGTCGTCCGGGCTGTTCTTCAGGTTGGTAAAGACGACCTTGGCGGTGTCGTTCTGGGGCACAACGCCGGTCTCTGCAGGGTTGAGATTCAGCAGGGTCCAGCCGTCCTGAGCGGTTTCGGTGATGGTATAGCCGATGCCTGCGGGCAGGTTCGAGAGCGTGATGCTCTCGCCGCTTTTCAGGGTGAAGGATGTCTTGCCGTTTTTGAACGGGACACCGCACCATTTGTCGTCGATCGTGGTGATGGCATCATCATCCAGCGTGAGCTCAAAGGTGAACACGGTGTCATAGTCGCTCGGCAGCAGTTCACCGACCGTCTCTTTGCAGACGGTCAGGCTGCCGGTGCTGCCGTGTGCGGCCTTGAGGGACAGGGGGCCGGTGTAAGAATTGACGGGTGCGACGAGAACCATGTGCAGATCCGCTTCGTCCCCGTGGGCGTTCCAGCGGGTGGCTTCAGAGTCGTCATACCAGCCGGTAATGAAATCATAGCAGTCCGGGTCGCCATCCAGCTCCCAGCCGCGGCCGGTGGGGCCAAAGGTAATGGTGGCACCGTCTGCGTTGTAGATGTCGTCACCAGCAGATGTCGCGTGATTGTTGTACAACTCTACATCGTCTGAAAGGATTGCGGTGCCCTTGTTACAAAGTCCGCCGCCTTGATTACCGGCATGGTTATAGCGTACACTGCCGGCCAGCAGGTTCAGCGTCGCATGCTCATCGTTTTGGATACCGCAGTTGCTGTTGTATTCCACCTGCAGATTGGCACCCTTTTCCACGGTGAAGAGATTGCAGTTGAAGATACCGGACACCGTATTGTAGTTGGCAGTGACATTTGCGCCGCTTTCTATCAGAAAAGCGCCCTGCTTCAGCTTGCCCGTTTCTTGATTGTAGATGCCATGGGCACCGTTGTGGTTGGCGGTGACATTTGCACCGGACTCAATCGTCAGATCGGAATCGTAACTGTTGTAGATACCGAGCTTAGCATTGTTGTCCACTGAAACATTGGCATCATTCTGGATGTGCAGCTTACAGCTGTTCACGATGGCAGCCAGGCCCTTGTTCTGACATACGGAGACGTTTGCACCACTTTCAATGGTCAGATCGCCGCCGCCTGCATACACATACAAACCGCCAGAGCCGTAGCCCGGGTCATTTGTGCCGTTGCCGTCGCAGATGACCTGCGAACCGCCTTGGATCACGCCAATGCCGCCGACACCGAGGCCGGAACCGCCATTGTCGCGGATATCAAGGGTAGAACCGGAATCCACGTCAAGGCCATCAACGAAAACAGCGTAGCCATACCATGCGCCGGTGTTTCCGGTGGCGGTCAGGGTCGAGGATTCCATGGTCAGCTTACCGTCATAGCAGCCAATGCCGAAGCCGTAGCCATCAGAATCGGATTTGCCGTTGTCCATCACCACGACATTTGAACTGGACAGTGTGATGTCGATCGGATCGATCGTCATGGCCGCATGGGCACAGCCTGTGATCTCAAGATAAGAGTTGTTGATCTTGATCTCACGGTTAGGTTGTCCTTTAAATTCCGAGTCATCGGCGTAGATACCACTTGCACGATAATTAGAGACACCACGGATCACGGCGTATGATCCATCCAGATACAGGTTGCTCTTCTGATACAGATAGATGCCGCTGCCGCAGCTTCCATCCGGGATCAACGTAAAGTTGACGTTGTTCAGTCTCAGATTCGAGTTGCTGATCAGGTTGGCCGTTCCTCCTGCGCCACCTTCATGGGTATGAGTATGCGCATAGATATTCAGCGTAAGATCTTTAAACGTGATATCACTGTGCGATGCATACATACCGTTCTGGTTCAGCGTCAGCGTGTAGGTATTGCCGCCGGAAATGGTCAAGTTCTTACTATGGAACTCAAGGCCCGTATACCACTCAATGTCCTTCAGCAGGTCGATCTGATCACCATCCGTCGCGGCAGTGATTGCATCGTCCAGTGTGGAGTAGTAGTACGTATCGTCGATCTTGTCGATCTTGCACACAGGCGGGGTTGTGGTGCTGCCGGTGTCGTCCGCAGAGCCATCGCCCTCCAGTTCCTCGTCAAGAGGCTGGGGGGGGGGGGGGGGGGGGGGTGGGATTCCCTGCGGGCAGGTCATCCGTTGCTTCATCGCGGTCCGCATCCGCAGGGTCATCGTCATCCGATTCCTCGTCATCCGATTCCTCGCCACCCGATTCCTCGTCACCCGATTCCTCGTCATCCGATTCCTCGTCACCCGATTCCTCGTCAAGAGTTTTGGGGGTGAGATTCCCTGCGGACCGGTCATCCGCTGCTTCTTCATCGTTGTCCGCATCCACGACAGCGAGCTGCTGTTCCCGTGAATCATCAAGGACGTCGGAAACGGTGGAAAGGTCACTCCAACCCAAAAGGGTGCCGTCCGAATCCGTGATGGTGGGGTCGGGGCTCAGTGCAAGTACACTCAGCGGCAGAACATGAAGCAGCAATCCGATGGTAAGTATCACTACGAACCATCTCTTTTTCATGTTTTTTTTCCTCCTCTTTCTGAAATGTAGTACATTTTGTGTACTGCTAATATAGTAGCATCGGATGTTCGGAAATACAAGAGGTTCAAACGAATTTGAAACCGAAAGATCCAAATTTTTGAAGCGGCGGGGAACCGCGCCGGAGTTTCTCTGGAAAATGATTCCTGCACAGGAGTGAAAGCTTGTTCCTGCGCCGGAAATTCCCAGAAATTATGAAAAAGTTTCGACACAAGAAAAACTCCCGGGAAATCCCGGGAGCATAGCAGAAACGAAGCAAGAAATTCCCTGCGGCGGCAGTCAGCGTCCCAGAATGGTCCGCAGGTCCTCTTCCGGGGTCGTGACGGCCATCAGGTTGTAGCGCCGCTGAAGCTCCTGCACGACCCCCGGAGAGAGAAAGGCCGGGAGGGTGGGGCCGAGGCGGATGTTCCGGATGCCCAAAGCCAGCAGTGCGATGAGGATGCAGACTGCCTTCTGCTCGAACCAGCAGAGCACCAGCGAGAGCGGCAGGTCGTTGACGGTGCAGCCGAAGGCATCGGCCAGAGCCAGTGCGATCCGGATGGCGCTGTATGCGTCGTTGCACTGGCCCACATCGAGGATGCGGGGCAGGCCAGTGCCGGGCACTGTGCCCAGAGGCAGATCGTTCAGCCGGAATTTTCCGCAGGCAAGGGTCAGAATGACCGTATCCGGCGGTGTCAGCCGGGCAAACTCGGTGTAATAACGGCGGGTGGGCCGGGTGCCGTCACAGCCGCCCACCAGGAAGAAGTGGCGGATCTGCCCGCTTTTCACGGCCGCAACGATCTCCTCGGCGTGTTCCAGAACGGCGTGACGGGCAAAGCCGGTGGTGACCGTTTTGCCGCCGTTCATGCCCGGGATGATGGTATCCTCCGGGTAGCCGCCCAGTTCCAGCGCTTTCTGGATGACGGGGGTGAAGTCCCGGTCCTCCCCGATGTGCGGCACCCCGGGATAGGAGACCACCGAGGTGGTAAAGACCCGGTCGGCGTAGCTGGGGCGCAGCGGCATGATACAGTTTGTGGTGAAGAGGATGGGGGCGGGGATGTCCTCAAACTCCGACTGCTGGTTCTGCCAGGCGGTGCCGAAATTTCCCTTGAGGTGCGAATAGCGCTTTTTCAGCTCCGGATAACCGTGGGCGGGCAGGAGTTCCGAGTGGGTATAAACGTTGATGCCCTTGCCCTCGGTCTGGGCCAAAAGCTGCTGGGTGTCGTAAAGGTCGTGGCCGGAAATGACGATGAAAGGCCCTTTCTCGATGGTCAGAGGGACTTCTGTCGGTTCCGGTTCGCCAAAGGCACCGGTGTTGGCATGATCCAGCAGTTCCATGGTGCGGAAGCTGGCTTCTCCGGTCCTTTGCACCAGGAGCCAAAGCTCCTCCATGGATAGCCCCGAGGTGCCCACTGCCTTCAGGGCGGTACAGTAAAATTTGTCCAGCTCCGGGTCGATGCGGCCCAGCACCCGAGCATGATAGTTATAAGCGGCCATTCCCCGCAGGCTGAACAGCACAAAGCATTTCAGGCTTCGCACATCCGGGTCAGGCTCCTGCCAGAGCTGCTGCATATCATAGTCCTCGGCAATGCCCGGACAGACGGCGTGGATCTTCTCGATCAGCTGCCCGACGGTGTGCTCGTCAAAATTTACATTGGTGATGGTGGTGAACAGCCCCTGCATCAGCAGCAAAGCCTGCTCCGGAGCCGGAGCACGGCCTTCGCCAATGAGCTGCTCCGCATACCGGATCAGGGCACCGGTCAGCCGGTCCTGCGCCGCTGCGGTCGGAGCCGATTTCCCGCACACGCCTGCCCGACCGGTACAGGCAGTCCCGTTGGCCGCCTGCTCACATTGGAAACAAAACATCTGTTCATCCATAAAAATACTCCCTTCGCTTTCTGGCAAAGGGAGTATGGACAACGGACAGAGGAAATATGCAGGAAAAAAAGGGCCGTACCCCTTCGGATGCGGCCCCTGGAACGATGCAGTGGGATCAGTAGGTGATGCCCTGTGCCATCATGGCGGTGGCCACCTTCAGGAAACCGGCGCAGTTTGCACCGACCATCAGGTTGCCCTCGGAACCAGCGGCAACGGAAGCGTCATAGGAAGCGTGGAAGATGCCCTCCATGATGCCCTTCAGCTTGGCATCCACTTCCTCAAAGCTCCAGCTCAGACGCTCGGAGTTCTGGCTCATCTCCAGACCGGAGGTGGCCACGCCGCCGGCGTTGGCTGCCTTTGCGGGTCCGTACAGGACACCGTTGGACAGGTAGACCTCGATGGCCTCGGGCGTGCTGGGCATGTTTGCGCCCTCGCAGACAACGGTGCAGCCGTTCTTGACCAGAGCCTCAGCGGACTCCTTGTTGATCTCGTTCTGGGTTGCGCAGGGCAGGGCGATGTCGCAGGGGACAGTCCAGACCTTGGAGCAGTCGGCAACGTAGGTTACACCGGCGTGGGTCTCGGCGTACTCCTTGATGCGGCCGCGGCGGACTTCCTTCAGCTCCTTGACGTAAGCCAGATCAATGCCGTTGGGGTCGTAGACGTAGCCGTTGGAATCGGACATGGTAACGACCTTTGCGCCCAGAGACTGGGCCTTCTGGCAGGCATAGATGGCAACATTGCCGGAGCCGGAGATGACCACGGTCTTGCCCTCAAAGCTGTCGTTGCGCATACACTTCAGAGCCTCGGCGGTGAAGTAGCACAGGCCGTAGCCGGTGGCCTCGGTACGGGCCAGAGAGCCGCCGAAGGTCAGGCCCTTGCCGGTGAGCATACCGCCCTGGAAGCTGTTGGTCAGGCGCTTGTACTGGCCGAACATGTAGCCCACCTCGCGGCCGCCGACACCGATATCACCGGCGGGGCAGTCCACGAACTGGCCGATGTGGCGGTACAGCTCGGTCATAAAGCTCTGGCAGAAGCGCATCACTTCCATGTCGCTCTTGCCGTGGGGGTCAAAGTCAGAGCCGCCCTTGCCGCCGCCCATGGGCAGGGTGGTCAGGCTGTTCTTGAAGGTCTGCTCAAAGCCCAGGAACTTCAGGATGCCCTGGTTGACAGAGGGGTGAAAGCGCAGGCCGCCCTTGTAGGGGCCGATGGCGCTGTTGAACTGGACGCGGTAGCCGCGGTTCACCTGGACCTTGCCCTGATCATCGACCCAGGGCACACGGAAGGTGATGATGCGCTCGGGCTCGACCAGACGCTCGATCAGGCCGGCCTTCTCGTATTCGGGATGCTTCTCCACCACGGGCTGGATGCTCTCCAGCACCTCGCGGACAGCCTGCAGGAACTCAGGCTCATTGGCATTGCGCTGTGCAAGGCCATCGTAAACGCGCTTCAGGTATTCATTCGTCAGCATAATAGAATACTCCTTTTCCCATGATTTACAATCGCTCTGCCCACTATCACAGAACGCTTCACCATTATAAAGCATTGTGCGGCGATTTACAAGAGAGGAAATCGGAAAATGTTTCAGTGAAGCCAAAATAAAAATGAATCCGCTTCACAGTGTCAGTGCCCGGCAGCGCTGGGAATCTCCTGCAGCTCAAAGCGGTATTCCTGCGCGGCATCGGGATATTTTGCCTTATCCACGGGGCTGAGGAACATGGCAAGGGGCCGCAGCCAGAGCCCGCCGTCCCCGTAGAGCTTGCGGTAGACCACAAAGGGCTCCCCCGTTTCGGAATCGTTGGCAACGGCCTCCACCAGATAAAAGTCGCCCTTGAAGTGCCGGTACACCCGGCCGATCTTGAGTTCGTTCGGCATTTGCGTTCTCCTTTCTGCAGGGATATTCAAAAAATCCCCCGCAGGCGGCTGGCGCTGGCGGGGGACAGGTGCATGATTTACTTCTTCAGCAGCTTCTCGCAGGCATCGGCGGCACCCTCAAGGTACTGGCCGGGGTAGGCCTCGATCATGCCGGCATCGGAGCAGGCAGCCAGCTGGGGATCGATGGGGCACTTGGCCAGCACGGGCAGGCCGTGCTTTGCGGCCACCTCATCCACATGGCTCTCGCCGAACACGCTGATCTTCTTGCCGCAGTCGGGGCAGACGATGTAGCTCATGTTCTCCACGATGCCCAGCATGGGTACCTTCATCATCTCAGCCATGTTCACGGCCTTGGCCACGATCATGCTGACCAGCTCCTGGGGGCTGGCAACGACCACGATGCCGTCCACGGGCAGGCTCTGGAACACGGTCAGGGGCACGTCACCGGTTCCCGGAGGCATGTCCACGAACAGGAAGTCCACGTCCTTCCAGACCACATCGGTCCAGAACTGCTTGACCGCACCGGCGATCACGGGGCCGCGCCACACAACGGGGTCCTCCTCGTTCTCGACCAGCAGGTTGATGCTCATCACATCAATGCCCATCCGGCTCTGGATAGGCCAGCAGCCCTTTTCATCGGCCATGGCACGGCCGTGGATGCCGAACAGCTTGGGGATGGACGGGCCGGTGATGTCGGCATCCAGGATGCCGCAGTGGTAGCCCCGGCGGGCCATGGCGCAGGCCAGCAGGGCACTGGTCATGCTCTTGCCGACACCGCCTTTGCCCGAAACAACGCCGATGACCTTTTTCACGCTGCTGTTGGGGTTGGGGGCATCGTGCTCAGGTGCGGCGGTGCGGGAAGAACATGCTGCCCCGCAGGTGGAACAGTCATGGGTACATTCTTCGCTCATACTCTAACCTTTTCTCCTTTATCTTAATTAGACAGATCGTCTTGACCAACCCATATCATACCATAAAACCGGGTGGGAAACAACCCACAGGGGCGCTCATCTTCACAAGAGTGCATATTGCCCGGGAAAGGCCGCATACACTGAACCGAACGCCTGTGCGGGGGAAGGAGGAAGACCATGGGGCAGAGCTACCTGAAAAACGCCGCCCTCCTGACCGGGGCGGATGTCCTGCTGCGGCTGGCCGGGATGGGCCTGCGCATCTATCTGGCCAACGCCCTGGGCGGCGAGGGGATGGGGCTGTACCAGCTGGTGCTGGCGGTCTACGCGCTCTTTGTCACGCTGGCAACGGCGGGGGTCTCGGTGGCGGCCACCCGGCTGATGGCTGAGGAGCTGGCCCGGGGCCGGGCACAGGCGCGGGGGATGCTGGTGCGTCTGGCGGGCACGGGGCTGCTGCTGGGTGCGGCGGCCATGGCGGCGCAGTACGGGCTGGCCGGGGCCGCTGCCCGGTGGTGGCTGGGAGACGTGCGGGCGGCGGGCGCACTGCGGGTGTCGGCCTTCGGGATGCCCTGGATGGCTCTCTCGGCTGTGCTGCGGGGGTTCTTTATCGCCCGGCGGCGGGTGGAGCCCAACGTGCTGAGCCAGCTGGTGGAGCAGAGCGTGCGGATCGGGATCATCTGGTACGCGCTGGAATGGGGGAGCGCGCAGGACGTGAGCGCCCGCTGCACGGCGGTGCTGGCCGCCACGGCAGTGAGCGAAGCGGTGTCGGCCTGCATCCTGCTGCTGTTTTACCGTGGGGAGGCGGTGCGTGCGTTCGGCGCAGAAAAGGCCCGACGGCCTGCCGACCCTGCCCGGCGGCTCTGGGAGATCCTGTGGCCGGTGGAGGGCGGGCGGTGCCTTGCCAGCGCCCTGCACACGGCGGAAAACATGCTGGTGCCCGCCTGCCTGACGGTCTGCCTGCTGGATGCCGGGGGCCGCAGCGCCGCGGTGGCCCAGTACGGCAGCCTGAAGGGGATGGCCCTGCCTCTGCTCACCTTTCCCTTTGGGCTGCTGGGGAGCCTTTCGGTGCTGCTGATGCCTGAGATCACCCAGGCCCACATCCGGGGCGAACGCGCCCGGCTGGACTGCCTGCTGGACCGGATGCTCCGGCTGACGGGCTGCTTCTCGGCGCTGGCGGGGGCGCTGTTCTGGGTGTGGGGCGAGCCGCTGGCCCTGCTGCTCTACCACAGCCGGGAGGCCGGGTTTTATCTGCGGGTGCTGGGCCCGGCCATGCCGCTGATGTATCTGGAAAGCATGGTGGACGGTGCCATGAAGGGGATGGGGGAGCAGAAGGCCGTGTTCCGGTACAGCCTGTGGGACGCGGTGCTTCGCATTGCGGGGGTGCTGCTCCTCCTGCCCAGATGGGGGATGAAGGGCTTTTTGTGGGTGATCCTGCTGTCCAGTGCCTATACCTGCCAGATGAATACAGCCCGTCTGCTGCATGTCAGCGGGCTGCAGCCCAGGCTCTGGCGGTGGCTGGGGGCTCCGGCGCTGGCGGCACTGGTCTCGGCGGGGGCGGGCGAGGGCCTGCGCGCCTTGCTGGCGGGGTGGCTGGGCAGCGGGAGCACGCCCACCCGGCTGGCGGCGCTCTGCGCGGGCGGCTTTGGCATGGCGGCAGTCTGCCTTGCCGTGCAGTGGCCGCTGGGGCTGGGCGAAGAGGTGCAGGCCATCCTGCGGACGGAAAAATCCCGCAGGGAGCGGCAGAAAAGCCCGGAGAATCGGAATTGTTCTGGACACAGGGGGGAGAATTGAGTATAATACAATGGATATCATGGCGGAACAGGCGCATGGGGCTTTGGACCCTGTGGCCGGCAACGCCGGGAAAAACGGGTGCGGACAGATCCCGCCCCGATGCAAAAGAGGATTTTTGTGAAGAAAACAGAGAAGCTTGTGCCGCAGGTGTTGCTGCGCCGGATGATCCTGGTGCTGCTGGATGCGGCCATCGTGATATTCAGCTTTTACTTTGCCCTGCTGCTCCGGGCCGACGGCGCGGTGGAGGCCAGCTGGTGGCCCCACAACCGTGCCCTGCTCTACCAGAATCTGCCCTGGATCGTGGCGCTCTACCTGCTCAGCTTTCTGGCGGGCGGGCTGTACCATGTGCTCTGGAAGTATGCCGGGGAGCGTGACCTCATCCGTCTGGGCGGCATGATCGCCGTGCCCACGGGGGTGGTCTATTTCGTGAACCATTTCTGCGTCCACGGCGTGCTGTTCGATTCTGCCAACGCCATGGCTGCTGTCCTCATCTTCCTGCTGGTGGGGGGCAGCCGTCTGGCATGGCGGCTCTTCCTGAACCATCCCATCGGCGAGCGGCTGCGGGGCGTGCCCAACAAGGACCCCAACCGCCCCGTGATGATCGTGGGCGCGGGCGAGGCCGGTGCCTGGGCCATCAATGTCTGCAAATCCAACAGCAGCTACGGCCACCCCGTTGTGGCGGTGGACGATGACCTGGTCAAGCAGGGACAGACCATCCACGGCGTGCCGGTCAAGGGCACGCTGGAGCAGATCCCCCAGCTCTGCACCCAGTACAACATCCACAACATCATCATTGCCATCCCCACCCTGCGGGGCAGCAGGCTGAACCATGTCATCGACCTCTGCGTTTCCACCCACTGCCCGGTGCAGATCCTGAGCGATCCCCAGCTGGTGGGCAGCAACGGCCCCCAGCAGGGCGCGTTCCGTGAGCTGAACACCGCCGATTTCCTCTCCCGTGACGAGGTCACGCTGGACAACGAGAAGATCTCCGGCTACCTCACCGGCAAGACCGTGCTGGTGACGGGCGGCGGCGGCTCCATTGGCAGCGAGCTCTGCCGCCAGGTGATGCGCTTCCGGCCCGGCAAGCTGCTGATCTTTGATATCTACGAGAACTGCGCCTACGAGCTGCTGATGGAGCTGCAGCAGAAATACGGCCGCGACATCCCTGTGACCGTGCTGATCGGCTCCATCCGGGATAAAAAGCGGCTGGACGAGGTATTTGAGACCTACCACCCCACCGTGGTGTTCCATGCAGCGGCCCACAAGCATGTGCCGCTGATGGAGATCAGCCCCGCTGAAGCCGTGAAGAACAATGTGCTGGGCACCAAGAACCTGCTCACCAGCGCCAGCGAGCACGACGTGGAGCGGTTCGTCCAGCTTTCCACCGACAAGGCGGTCAATCCCACCAGCGTGATGGGCTGCACCAAGCGGATCTGTGAGATGCTCATCCAGACCTTTGCGGGCAATACCGACATGAAGTGCGTGGCGGTCCGCTTTGGCAACGTGCTGGGCAGCCACGGCAGCGTGATCCCGCTGTTCGAGGCTCAGATCAAGAAGGGCGGCCCCGTCACCCTGACCGACCCCAACATCGAGCGCTACTTTATGACCATTCCCGAGGCGGCCCAGCTGGTGCTGCAGGCGGGCGCGCTGGCCGAGGGCGGCAGCATCTATGTGCTGGACATGGGCGAGCCGGTCAAGATCATGGATCTGGCCAAGCAGCTCATCCGCTTTTACGGCTACGAGCCGGGCGTGAATATGGAGATCAAGATCGTGGGCCTGCGCCCGGGCGAGAAGCTCTACGAGGAGCTGATGATGGACGAGGAGCAGGGCAAGATGCGCCGCACCGAGCACAACAAGATCTTTGTGGCATCGCCCCGGGATATCGACCTGGCCGTGTTCTACCAGCAGCTGCAGGATCTTGCCGCTGCCGCCCAGCACAACGACGAGGGCGTGGTGGATCAGCTGGAAAAGATGATCCCCACCTTTACCCCCACCCGGAAAAATCTAAAGGTGTAAACTCCTTCCGTCATCGCTGGCGCGATGCCACCTCCCTCAGGGAGGGAGGCTTTGCCGTGCGGTCAGGCTCCCTCTCCGAGGGAGCTGTCTGCGAAGCAGACTGAGGGAGTAAACTACGTTCGCAACTGCGGCTCCAAAGCCGTATGCGCTATAAAAACGAGAGGGAAGTATATTATGGAAAAGAGACCGTTTCTGACCGAAGAGCAGGCCCAGGAGATCATCCAGGACGTGCCCACCCCGTTCCACGTCTACGACGAGAAGGGCATCCGTGAGAACGCCCGCCGCATCAACAAGGCCTTCAGCTGGAACAAGGGCTTCCGGGAGTATTTTGCCGTCAAGGCGCTGCCCAACCCCATCATCCTGCAGATCCTGAAGGAAGAGGGCTGCGGCGTGGACTGCTCCTCCCTGACCGAGCTGATGCTGAGCGAGGCCTGCGGCTTTACCGGCAGCGATATCATGTTCTCCTCCAACCAGACCCCTGTGGAGGATATGAAGAAGGCATGCGAGCTGGGCGCATACATCAACCTGGACGATGCCACCATGGTGGACTTCCTGGACCGTGTGGCCGGGATCCCCGAGAACATCTTCTGCCGCTACAACCCGGGCGGGACCTTCCAGCTGGGCGAGAGCGAGGAGGGCTTCCAGGTCATGGACAAGCCCGGCGATGCCAAGTACGGCATGACCGAGGAGCAGATGATCGACAGCTACAAGAAGCTGATGGCAAAGGGTGCAAAGAACTTTGGCATCCATGCCTTCCTGGCCTCCAACACCATCTCCGATGCCTATTACCCCGAGCTGGCAGGCATCCTGTTCCAGCTGGCAGTCCGTGTGCAGAAGGCCACCGGTGCCCACATCGGCTACATCAACCTGTCCGGCGGCGTGGGCATCCC